>Ga0209555_10001915_pt1 | contig 15249 bp, 13 predicted proteins | sample SaaInl85LU_5_DNA_FD_184643 | JGI IMG/M metagenome (GOLD analysis project Ga0209555, IMG submission 184643) | Marine microbial communities from expanding oxygen minimum zones in the Saanich Inlet - ESP_85LU_5_DNA (SPAdes) (version 2) | ecosystem: Environmental > Aquatic > Marine > Intertidal... | reverse complement strand
TACAGCGCACTATGGCTCGTTGCTGTGACGAATGTGATGGTAGGGGCAAAATACAAAAGATTAAGAAGAACGGAGAGTTTTGGAAAAATCTATCTAAGTGTGCAAACTGCAATGGTGTAGGAGCTTTCTATGATCCTACAGGTGTAACTGCAGGACTTAAACTGGTTCCCGAAGAGCCTAGCTACGGTTCCATCAACGGTTTTAAGACAGACAAATCCACAATTAAAAGTCTGATCAAGCAAGCCCAGCGCAAAGACAACCTTACTGCGGTTGAGTTCTTGCAGAAGCTGTCTCGTTTGAATGCTGTGTCCACCTATCTGGATAGCTTTATCCAAGGCATTGAGACCTGGACACGGCCTAGTGGCTTACTTCACACCAACATGAACCAATGCATAACCGCTACAGGCCGTTTGTCTTCATCCAATCCCAACTTCCAAAACCAGCCCAAGCGGGGCTTCCCTGTTAGAAAGGCAGTGGTTAGCCGCTTCCCTGATGGCATTGTCGTCGAAGCGGATTTCAGCGGTCTTGAATTTAGGGTGGCTGGGGAGCTTTCACGAGATCCACAGATCATTGAAGATATTCTCACAGGTAAGGATATCCACAAACAAACTGCAGCTATCATCAATGAAACAGATGCAAAAAATATAGATAAAGATCAAAGACAAGCAGCAAAGGCCTACACCTTCGCCCCTCTATATGGTGGTATGGGGGCTGGTGAACCACAACATATACGCAACTACTTCCAAGAGTTCTTCAAGATCTATGAAGGTCTAGGACAATATCAGAAGCGTCTTATGGATGGTGTGCTTAAAAATGGGATCGTCCAAACACCTTCAGGGCGTCAATACTTTTGGCCGAACGTAAGACGGTTACGCAATGGGCGTGTCACTAACGCCACACAGGTTGTTAACTATCCTGTGCAGGGATGGGCCACAGGCGACCTAGTACCCCTGGCATGCATCCGTGCGCTGGCAAAGTTTAGGGAACTTAACCTTCGTTCAAAACTCATACTGACTGTTCATGACTCAATATGCGTGGACTGTCACCCTGATGAACTTGAGCAGGTTAAGGAAGCACTCACATGGTCTATGCAAGGTGTTCCAGAAGAGGTTGAGAAGCGTTGGGGCTACACCTTCGCCCTGCCCCTAGCAATAGAAATTTCAGGCGGCAAAAACTGGCTCGACCAAGTCGAATATGATTGACGAAGTGCCACTTAACGTGCCATAATAAAAGTCCACTAAGAAAGGGTCACAACATGAATGATCTAACAACCGTTGATGGTATTGAGTTAGCAGAATTAGCAGATATTTTAGGAACAGAAACAGCATCGGGCGGTGGCGGCGACACCCTCGTGCGTGTACCTAAATTGGATCACCAACACGCCGCAGATGATGACGAGGGTAATCCTATGCCTCGTGGTGAATTTAGGGTTCATATGCCTGATCAAATCATCTACGGAAAAACACTTCGCTTTCGTCCACTGGCTTCACACGTCCAGTACTTCCTTTGGGAAGATGATAAGCTCGTTAAGTCCCGTGCATTGAAAAACATGCGTGAGGAAGCCCGTGATACAGCAGGCGGTATTGCTTGTGGTATGCCAGAATGGGAAGTCCGTGCTGAAAACGAAGAACTTCGCCAGAAGTATAAAGATTGTCAGCGCCGTGTTGTGCGTGGCTTGGTCTCTATGGATGGACACACGCTATCTGGTGAAGAAGTATTTATTAAAAACCAACCCGTCATTTACTGGGGTAAGGGCCGTACAAATTACGGCGGTTTCTTTAATGAATACATCAAAGCTTTGCCTAAAGGTGCCAATATCTTCGACTACGAGGCAGAGATGTCTACTGAGCGCCTTAAAGTAGGTGCCACTGTATTCTTCAAGATCCACTGGAAGCCTGATCTAAGCACTAAGCTACCGATGACACAGGAAGTGTTCGAAACGATGAAAGTATTCGCAGATACTATCACTGCGGAGAACAAGTACGTCGATGATATGTACTTTAAGTCTGTTGCAGAAGACAGCTTGGATACCAAGGCCCTGGCGGCTATCGAAGACAGCCTAGAAGCTGACCTAGTAGACGCATAATGGACTTGCAATCGCAAATCCACGAAGTCCTAGACCTTCTGTCTAACAACGAAGCTGATAAGCTTGATGTTGAGCCTGAAGAGTTGGCAAAGATGGCTAGAAAGGCTGGACAGAGCTTTGAGGAAGCAATTCTTCGACAGTTCACACGGCAAGACGAAGACTTTCGTTTCCGTATGTCCAATATGGGTAAGCCTCTTTGTCAGCTTCAGATGGCTAACAAAGGTGCGAAGAAAGAACGCAAAGACTACAATTTCATTATGCGAATGCTTCATGGCGACGCCATTGAATGCATTATGGATCTGGTCCTCGAACTATCTAAGGTCAACGTCACAGGCGGTAAGTCCAGAGTTGAGCTTGAGTTAGAGGGCTACACCATTAAGGGTGAAGACGACGTAGAGATTGATGACAAGGTTTATGACATCAAGTCTTCTTCGCCATTTGCCTTTGAGCAGAAATGGAAAAAAGGTCTTCCTGCTTTGAAAGCTGACGATCCTTTTGGATATGTAGGTCAATTGATCGGATATTCAGATGGTCAGAATAAAAAGACAGGCGGCTGGATTGTAGTTTGTAAAAGCACAGGACAGGTTGTTGTAGTAGACGCTGAGTTCTCTGATCAAGAGAAGGACGCAGTTAAATCGGATATAGCTACTAAGATTAAAGCTATTAACGAAGGCTGGTCTTTTCAGCGCTGCTTTGAGCCAGTGGATGACTTCTTTAACAAGAAGTACACGGGTTCTAAAAAGCTACCTATGTCCTGCGGTTTTTGTGACTTCAAGCAAGCTTGCTGGCCTAATGCTCAACTTCTTCCACAACCAAAATCTAAGGCCAAAGAGCCTAAGAAAAATTGGTACGTTATGTATGAAGGAAAGGAACTGTAGGTGGCAATCAAACCTTCGTCTGCAAAGGCAAAGGGGCGTAAACACCAACAGTGGGTTAGAGATAAAATCTTGGATCTGTTTCCTAAATTGGAACCAGATGATGTTCGATCCACAGGGATGGGACAGGGCGGTGAGGATATTCAGTTATCCCCCGCCGCCAGGAAACTCTTCCCCTACTCAGTTGAGTGTAAGTCTCTGAAAGCCATAGGCGTCTACAAATTCATGGAGCAGGCGCAAGCCAATTGCCCCTCGAAAGCAGAGCCAATCGCCATAATCAAATCTGACCGCCAGAAGCCTTTGGCTGTCATCGACGCAGAACACTTTTTTGAACTGATCGGAAAATTAAAATGAAACCTGAAGACCTTCCCGAAGATAGCATGGGTATCATCATGCAGCCACATCCTGATGGCGACTTTGGTGTAACCGTTATTCATAACCTCTCTGACCAGTGGTCCGAAGAGGAAGCGGAACCCTTCATGGACATCCTGAATGGCTTAAACATGGTTTTGAGCAATGGGTTCGAGATGCTGGCAATGTATGGCGCTATGGGCCGTATGCTCAAAGACGTTATGGACCAGGCCGATGAAGGCCCTGAAATTGTCTTTGAGGCTGATGAAGAACTTTTAGAGGCCATCAGCGACGCCAAGGTTATCCCGATTAATGGCAAGAAGCGGGTACACTAATGGACGCCGTTAACAGCCCCCCGCATTACAATCAGTCTGGCATCGAATGCATCGAAGCAATCCGTGCTGCCCTGGGTGACGAAGGCTTCAAAAAGTACTGCCAAGGCAACGCCATAAAATACTTGTGGCGCTACGAATACAAAGGTGGCGTTCAGGATTTGGACAAAGCTGTTTGGTATATCCACCGCCTGCGTCGTGAGTTTCTCAATGAAGATATTAAACTTGAAGAGGAGTAGCGCCTTGACCCCTGGATATGAATATTTTGATGAAGGAAACGCATCACTGCGTGACCCTAACACCTATCTGGGCAAAAGCCCTCTTGATATGGTGGAACACTTTGCCCGCACTTACCAGCAAAGCATGAAGCATGCCTGGGTAAAAGGCAGCAATAAAGACCTTCTGCGTACTGTCCTGATTAAGGAAGAATATGCCGAAGTTCTTTCAGCTACCAGCGCCCCAGAGATGCTCAAAGAATTAGCCGACCTTGTTTATGTGACCTTCGGATTTGCCGCCACTTTTGGCTGGGATCTGGACGAAGCTGTGCGCCGTGTACACGCCTCGAACATGAGCAAGTTGGGTGAAGACGGTCAGCCCATCTACCGTGAGGATGGCAAGGTTTTAAAGGGACCAAATTATGAAGAACCAAATCTAACAGACCTCGTTTAGGGAGCAGAAATGAACAATTATTTACCAACCGACTATCAGGCATTCATTCACACAAGCCGATACGCCCGCTGGCTTGAAGAGGAAGGCCGTCGTGAGACATGGGGCGAAACTGTAGGCCGTTATGTGGACAACATTGTAGCTACAGTTGTACCTGATGAGAAACTACAGAACGAGATTGCAGAAGCCATCACAGGATTAGAAGTGATGCCCTCTATGCGCTCTATGATGACTGCAGGAACCGCTGCAGAGCGTGACAACACTTGTATGTACAATTGTTCTTACCTGGTCATCGATGACATGAAGGCTTTTGATGAAGCTATGTTTATCTTGCTGTGTGGGACAGGCGTAGGCTTTAGCTGTGAGCGCCAGTACATCAAGCATCTACCTGAAGTACCTGAGACCTTATTTGATAGTGAAACAACTATCATGGTAAAGGACAGCAAAGAAGGCTGGGCAAAAGCATACCGCCTACTTATCTCCATGCTGTTTGCAGGTGAAATTCCTAAATGGGATGTGAGCAATGTACGCCCTGCAGGCGCACGTCTGAAGACATTCGGTGGACGGGCAAGTGGCCCAGCGCCTTTGGTAGACTTGTTCAACTTCACAATTGATACATTCAAGCAGGCTACAGGCCGTAAGCTTTCCAGCTACGAGTGCCACAGCATTATGTGCAAGATCGGTGAAGTCGTAGTTGTAGGCGGTGTACGACGTTCCGCTATGATCTCATTATCCAATCTTTCAGACGACCGTATGCGCCATGCGAAGTCAGGCGAGTGGTGGAAAACTGCACCTCATATGGCCCTGGCTAATAACTCTGTAGCCTACACAGAGAAGCCTGACGCTATGTCATTCCTGCGTGAGTGGACATCACTAGCCGAAAGCGGATCTGGTGAGCGTGGTATCTTTAATCGCCAAGCTGCCACTAAGCAAGCTGCTAAGAATGGACGCCGTGACCCTAACCGTGAATGGGGGACCAACCCTTGCTCGGAAATAATTTTAGCGGGTCCAAAACTAGATAAAAATGGAAACCCTATTGCTGGCACAGGTGGTCAGTTTTGTAACCTTTCGGAGGTAGTAATTCGTGCTTCAGATAATAAAAAAGATCTTCTTCGGAAAGTCCGCCTCGCAACAATACTGGGAACGGTTCAATCTACCTTTACCAAGTTCCCCTACCTGCGAAAAGTGTGGGCTAGAAATACAGCCGAAGAGCGCTTGTTGGGCGTGTCACTCACAGGGATAATGGACAATACCCTGACGAATGGCAAAGAGGGTGACCTGAACGCATTACTTGAAGAACTAAAACAATGCGCAATAGATACCAACAAGGAATGGGCTGATAGATTAGGTATTGAAGTGTCGGCTGCTATAACTTGCGTCAAACCAAGTGGTACAGTTTCGCAGCTTACAAATTCAGCTTCTGGAATACACGCTCGTCACAGCCCCTACTACATCCGTACTGTTCGTGGTGACAACAAAGACCCACTTACGCAGTTCATGAAGGACCAAGGTGTCCCTAATGAGCCAGAGGCCTTTAAGCCTGATCAAACCACCGTGTTTAGCTTCCCTGTTAAAGCTCCAGAAGGATGCGTGGTGACTGCAGATATGTCTGCAATTGACCAGTTAAAAATGTGGCTGGCTTATCAACGATCATGGGCCGAACATAAGCCTAGTGTGACTATAAACGTAAAAAGTTCTGAATGGATGGCTGTGGGCGCATTTGTCTACGAGAATTTCGATGAAATGTCGGGTGTCTCATTCCTGCCATTCGCAGAGCATACCTACCAGCAAGCTCCCTATCAGGACTGTGGAAAATCAGATTACGAAGCCATGCTATCTATCATGCCTGAAAGTATCGATTGGACCAAGCTTGCAGCTTATGAAGCAGAGGATAACACCTCTGGTAGTCAAACAATGGCCTGCTCAGGTGACTCATGCGAAATCGTAGATCTGACCGCCTAAGAGTACAGCCGTTTGAGGAAGGCTACCAAGCCTTCTTCGACGGGCGGCTGACCTGCAACTACAGAACCGCTTCCACTTTCTACAAAGAGTGGTTGCGGGGCTTTAACGCCGCATACTTTGAAAACAGGAGTTGTCATGTACAAAGAGTTTCAAAAGGATGACTTTGAAAAGTTTGATGAAGCAGCCCGCACAAAAGCTAAAGCCTTTTGGACCTCGCAAGGGTATTCTTGTGAGGATAACCCTGACGAATACGCTGTAGATCTTATCTGTTCTAAAGATGATACGAAGTTCTACTGTGAGGTTGAGGTTAAGCGCCCTTGGCACGGTGTGGCATTTAAATTCGACAGCTTGCACATACCTTTGCGCAAGAAAAAGTTCTTAGACAAACCTACGCAGTTTATGGTCTTCAATAACAGCCTTACTCATGCCGCTGTTGTAAGCCGTAAGACAATTCTCGCATCACCTACCGTCGAAGTTTCTAATGTTAAGATTAGGCATGGAGAACGGTTCTTCAACATCCCAAAAGATAAAATAATCTTTGTCGCAACTATATAGGAGTATACTATGACAGAAGCAGTAGAAAAAGCGTTTGAAGACGCACAAAGCAACCCACTAGAGGCTGTAATGATCCTGGGTCTTACTGAGAATGGCGGGTTAACTATTAATTCCAGCCTAAACAACATTGCAGCAATGCACTGGATGCTGAACAAGTCTATCTTTGACATTAACGTATACCAAAATAACTCCAAACCTGAAGAACAGGCTGAAGAGCAAAAAAAGGAATAAAAAAGCCCCCAGGCCATTGACCCAGAGGCTGCATTTCTTATATAATAAACATGAGAAGGCGGTTTGGTCACTGCCCTTTCAAGTTTAGTGAGAAGCCCCCTAGTTCTACTAGGGGGTTTTCTTTATTGTGGGAGAAGGTTTAGCATTTGACTTTCGATATTCTTCTTACCTTGTTGCACCGCACCTTCAACTGTTGCTGCAGTTTCAATTAAGGACATCATAAAGTCCTGCTCAGAGCTTTCGTCTTCTTCACTGTATATACCTGACCTAATTGCCCAAGCGTATAGTAAATCCATCTGTTCCTGAGACATACCTTTGTCAGGGTCTGGTATTACCTTTCTAGCAATCTCCAAAAACTCGTCAGCATTAGACAGTAGGGTTTCGCCTAGACGCACAGAAGCTGCAGGATTTATTTTGTCATTAATAAAACCTGTAAAACTGGCCCGAACCCTAGCACCTATTCTGCTCAAGGCACCAAATGTCAGAGTAACCAGCTTGTTTGCGGCTGCTATAGCCTCAGTCTTATCCGCAGTAATAGAGTTACCTGCACCTGACGTTGCTTTTCTAGTACCCACCTGAATACCCATCAAGTCTAGATATGTCTCAAACGCTTCTGCAATTTCAGGTTGATCTTTGTATACCAGGCGGGCTTTGTCTAAAAAGTTAGTAACTCCACCAAGTTCTTGCTCAATCTTAGCAGCGCTAACACCTCGTTGATCTGGCATCTCCCGTGTTGCTATCAGGAACCGCTCTCTAAAGAAGTTACTAAACGAAGCTTCTATACCTTTTTGAGTGGCCTCACGACGTGCAGGATCTGCAATAGCATCGACTTGATTTAATATGTCTACAAGCTGTCCTGCAGGCTTTCCATCAACCTGTCCCAAAGACTGCTTGTCTGCAAACAGATTGTCTAAAACAGCTTGCGTATTAGGTAGCGCCTGTCCTGTAGAACCTGCAAAGAAACGATTAAGCGCACTGGTCTGCAACTGTTCTTCTGCTGCTGATAGTTTAGCTTTTGCAGTGTCTATCCTAGCAGCAAGCTCTGGAGAAATATTCTGCATCCGTGTCATTGTGCGCAGGAAAGACCTGATTTGATCGGCTGCAGGCTTTGTAGCAGGATTTCCGTCTAAAAGACTTGCCCGCTCCATTAGCTTCTGACGCACTCCAGCAAAGTCTACTTCATTAAGCGCTTTACCTGCCTGTGTATCCAAAGCAACCACAGCATCTGCAATAACGTAATCTACTACATCATCCACACTGCCACCCGCATCGGGTAGCATTAAGGTGTCAATCATGTTGCTACCCTGAAGGCGATTAGCATCTGTAAGTGCGCCCTCAACCTGCTGACGGGTAGCGTCCAGTGGCCCTGGTAAGTCTAAGCGACCTGCAGAAGAGTTATTTACACGATCAAGTTCTTGTAGAACCCCACCGTCTCGCCAGTATTGTGAGAACTCATTCTTGTAGTAATCCATAGCCTCTGCGGCAGAAGCAATCTTGCGGATCTGTCCTGTTTCATTCAGGTACTCAATCGCATCATCATCAATTAGACGTTTTATTTCCAAGAGATTTTGTAATGCCGAAGTTGCCTCAAAACTACCATCCCGTTCAAGTCGGGATAATGTGTCTACAAGGTTTGGTCTTACGCTAGTGTACAAGTCTTGGAATGTAACATTGTTACTCAAAAACTTAATAGCGTCAGCTTCATCCATCTCACTAACAACGGCAAGTAAATCACCAAGCTGACTGTTTCCTGGCTTCTTGGGATTGCCTGCGTCTAAGAATGATTTGTTAAGTACAGAAAGTCTTTCGTATAGGATTTCCCCAAACTGCTGACCTTCTGCATTACGAAGATTTAGACGACCACCTTTGATTTTACCAAACAGTTCGTCCTTTTTCTGCGTCATTACTGTATTAGCTTGGCGCAATTTATTAACAATGCTGTCCATACTTGCGTTTTTATCAAGTACGATAGACACACCATCTAAATCGTTTAGCTGCTCAATCTTGTTGCCAAAGAAAGGATCATTATCAACTTCTTCTGCAATACGTGCGCTAAAGTTTGTGGCCTCTGCTTCCGCTGCAGCAACACCTTTCTGAGCGTCAATGATTGGTGCGTTAGCTTCTTCTCGCAGGATATCCCCTGTCTGGTTTACCGCATCACTACCGCCACGGGCTTCCACCATTTCCCCTGTTTCATCAACAAGAGATTGGGACGGACGACCCTGTACAGTAGCAAGCTCACCTGTAGTGTTCTTGTTGCCGATAACACCTTGTTCTATTGTGCGGGCTGCTGAAATAATACGACGTGCGGTTTCAGTATCATTGTTTTTAACTGCCCGTTGTACGGCTGCTAGAGTGCTTAGACCAATCTCAACCTGTTTACCATCGACCTCCATAATAACATCTTTGTTATCTGAGATGTACTGGAGCAACTCTCTTTTAATCTGGTTAACTCGTTGCGCAGAAGCACCAGGCTCTGCCGCAACCGCAAGCTGGTCTAATACGTTATTAACGAAAGCTTCCTGCCGTGAATTTTTACTAAGTACACCTGTAATAGTACCCGCACCAGAAAACAGATACACAACTTTTGTAGCTGCTACTGCGGATTCAACGCCAGTTTGCAGAACTCGTGCGCCAAACAATGCATCCGCTAGGATGTTAGCCTTTTTAGCCATTATCTGTTTGTACTGCGGATCTTCTGGGTCTACCGTAATGCCTTGCGACAACGGCAACATGGCGTTTTCACCTATAAACAAAGTTTCAATGTCAGGATTTAACGCCGCAGCCATGCCTGCTTCAGTACTAAGTATCTTGGTAGTGGATGCTACTTTAGGCGCATACCGCATAAGATATTGAGAGGCTTCTGCAGCGTTGCTCACACCGCCTAGTTTGGCAGAAATACGGCTCAATCCCCGTTCTAACCAATTGCCTACCTTTGTACCTGCAGAACCCCCTACAATAAGTTGGGAGCCTTCTAAAGCCACACTATCAAGAAGACTGTTTGAGTCCATTGGAGGCGAAGGGAATACATCATCAACAAATCCGACGGTATCAGATGTCATGTCGATATCACCGATATCCATGCCTGTGATTTCTTCCGTGGCATCTATCGCAGAGTTAGCAATATCGTTGCCTAAAGCATTTAGATAATCATTCCCCGCTGCCAGTACCTGCACAAGGCCCTTAGCGCCCTGGATAATACCATCATCAATATTGTCCGTGAAATCTAAGCCAGGATCAGTAAAGGGTAGAATGTCGGGAATAGGGATGGCCTTCCCTTTATAGGTAGGCTGTCCTAATGCGCTTGTCTCACCTAAAGCAACGTAAGACTCATATAGACGCATTGCGGCTTCACGACCTTCTGGAGTTGCAGCAAAGCTATCGTACATGCTTCTAGACAACTCAGGAAGCTCTGCAGTGTCCGTAAACACACCTGTCATTTTAGCTTGTGCAATTTGTTCCGCAGTAGCGTTACCAGGAACTAAAACTTCCACACCACTTTCATCCGTAATCATCTGATAGTCAGAGGGGGCTACTTGTTGGCGTCCATCAGAATATGTAAATATTTTGTCCGCTGCAGTGCCACGAACTCTTTCTGTTGGCTTTTCTCCGAACCCAAATTGATACCAAGGCCTATCTGTCTCTACCTGAAAATCCGTAGGGAAGAACTCTGGGTATAAACCTTTAAGCCTATCAAACTCAGCGGAAGCTTCCTCATTGATATCCAATATCCCTGGTATCATGCTTACAGGATTGTCATTAACTACTTCACCTGTAAACGGATCTACACCCATCATTTTGATCATGGCTTGTCGATCTGCAGCTTCTTGCTGTACTGCAGGATCAATAGTTTCTGGCTCTGCAGCAACGACAGGCTCAGGAGCCGCAGCACTAGGCTGTGAACCATTTAACTCTTCTAATGTAAATCCTGTGCTAACAGCAGGCTCAGGCTCTTTAGTTACTGTAGGCTCTACAACAACATCGTCCTGAGTTTCATCTTCCTCAGTAGAGACGCCCAGTTCTTCTAGTGTAAAACCTGCCATTTTATTCTCCAATCACGGGTTCGTATGTTCCGTCTGCGCTACGTTGGAAATCTACAGGTTTTCCTATCGAGTTTTTAAGCCTTGGATCTCTATCTGCCATAGCCTGCGTAATTATCACACCAGGTACAATTTCTGGTACTTCTGGTGGCGTAGGCTTAACGACGGGTGCTACAGGTTGTGCAGTCATCGTATTGGAAAAAGCTGTCGTAAGCGTTGGCTCATTACGAGTTTTTACAAACTCAGTGAAGTTTAGCGGTGTCGCCGTTGGATAGAACCCGTACTGGTTTTTAAATCCTGCAAAGTTTGGATTTGTATTAAGTGTGGCTACAACCCTATCATCATAGTTTTGTACTTTAGACCGCATGTAATCCCGCAGGTTTTGCTCAAAGGCTTTAACGCTGCCCTGAGTTTCTAGCATCTGCGTCAGACGCTCAAAGTCTTTGTTGGACATTGCATTGCCAGACTGACCTTCGATGCGACCTGCTCTGAATGCTAGGATGATCATAGTTGCTTCAAACCTAGCTGTATCATCCGCAAGATTTTGTACGTCTTGTGATACGATAGCATCTAGGAAGCTTTGATCACGGCCCTTTGCCTTCATAGCTTCTACTAACTGGTCTTCTGTAATGTATGTTTCGGGATCACCGTTATCTGCGTTTTTACCTTGCATAGCAGATCCTTTAAACAGGTTTTCTGCTACGGTTAGTACACTTTCCGTGCCACGAATTGAGCTTGTAATAAACTGTGCAAAATCGCCACCTGCGTTACGCACCATTTCGTTATTAGTGGCAATAGATATGGCAAGTTCAGAGTTACGTAGAGCCTCTGCAAGGTTAGCATTTTGTGTTGCTAGTTCCATGCTGTATTTCTGAACTTCAGTACGGGCAGTTTTAAATGCATCTAGCTGAACTTCAGACATCAAGGACACAGTACCTTTGCCTTGCAAATCTGGTTCTACAGGAGTTAGGCCACCTTCACTATCCCGTCGTGCTAGGATGTAATCTTTAGTTCCATCCTGTAGCGTAATAACCGCATCAATAACTGCCGCTGTATCGAAGCCTGCAGCGATTAAGTCTGACTTAGTTTTTAGCTTAACCTGATTGTCTAGAAGGTTATTAAGTTGTGTTATGACGCTTTCAGGCGCATTCTCTGAACTTGCTAGTTCTAGCGCTGTCTGTGCTTCTGCTACACTATTCACGTTTTCTGCATAACTTCTGAAGCTCTTAGAAGTCTCTTCCAATTTCTTAGCTTTTGCGTCGGCAAACTCTCTGATCAGATCTCTATTAATTGGACTAATATTACTGTCTGTTTGCATAACCCGTAGGACTTCAACACTTAGATTATCCAGAGATGCTGTATTAAATTTTGCTGCGGTTCTAGCATATTCAATTCTTTCTGCAGTCCTCCTAATTTCTGAGTCATACGCTAGTGAGTTATTTGCTATACCTATGAGTTTATCATTGGTCATACCTGACAAACTTCTATAGAACTCTGTTTCTTTCTCTTTGATAACTGTTTCTAGAGAAGCCAGCATATCTGGAGAAGTACCCGCACCTGCCTGCATACCTTTAAGTACTGCTAATGGTAGGCCATTCATTTCTTCAACAGTCATAATGCCTCTGGCACTAGCCTGGGCAACTTTTAAAATCTGATCAGCTTGATCAGGGTACTGCTGCTGAAAGCCTGCATAATTAGCTTCTGTGATATCTCCCCAAGGTACATTCTTGCCTTTACTATCTAACAATATTTGTGCGTCAGCTTTAGAGGCAGGTGAAATGTTTGGAGACTTAATAAGTCCAGCAAGATCACTTACCTCCATACCAGACAGATCCTCAAAGGTGGGGTTCTGAACAGATAGGGTTGCAGACCATTGCTCCATGCTATCAGCTAAAGCTGCGTAGCGACTGTCCGTACCTGCTTTAATACGAAGCTGCGCAGCATACTCAGAAGCAAGTTCTGGAGTATTGTACTTTGTCTTAGCTTCCATGATGTCAGGTAGACGTGTCTGGAATAAAGGCTCAGGGCCTGTGTCAGTTTTAGCTTCAGGTACTACCTCTGCAGCGGGGTCTGTAGCGGGGCCTGTAGCTTCTAGATTGTCTACAGATTGCGCAGGAGCATCTCCCGTAGGGGTTACGGCACTTTGTCCGCTATCACCGCTTTGAGATAAAAGGGCATCCGTCTGTTCTACAACAGGCTCCACTGTAGGAGGCACGACGGGGTCTACTGTAGCAGTAGCTGTACTATCGGAGGCGGGCGGAACAACAGGTTCTGCGGTTAGTGCGCTAGAAGTACTAAAAAATCCTTTAGGGTTAACCGCTAGTGGGCCATCATTACTGACGTAGGTTTCATACGCCTTGTCCGCCCCAAAAACTTGGATGTCTGTTAAGATTGTATTAAATCCTGCAGACGTAACAGAACCCGCATCCACACCAGCAACACCTGCTAGACGTGCAACAATAGCATTGGCTGCGTCCTTGTCTTTTTTATCTTTTTTATCTTGGTCCGCAGCGGCCTTTGCTGCAGCGGCAGCATTAGCTTTTTTAAGCTTTTCTTCGTCGTACTTTCGCTTGTCGTCTAGTTCCGCCTTCTTGAGGGTAGCAGGAACGTAGACATTAGCAAAACCAGTTGCCAACTCACCTAATGCATTACTCTTAGGTCTGTATGATGCAGGATTTACATTACGCCAACGGGCCATCTGGCTGCTCCTCTTCTACGGGTTCATCTGCCATCATGCCAAGCATAGCAGCCTGTTCATCTTCGGAAGCCTGACCTTCTACAGGATCTTCTGGTGCGCCCATTAAGCCACCAGCGGGCATAGCTGCAGGCATAGCTTCCTGCTCTGGAGCATCATCATCAATAATGCCCAGCGCTACTTTAAGAAGTGTTGGTGTCATACGAATACGATCAGGGTTATTAATACCCATCTCATAGTTGTATTCTTCATCATCTGCCCAAATCTGAATGTATCGGGCTACTGGACCAGCAATTAGGATTGCAAGATCAATCTGAAACTTACCCTTGGCGATAGCTTGCATAAGCAAACCAGACACAATGGCAGTGACAGGTGTTTTAATTTCTAGCAGGGAATATAGAAGTTCTGCCTGTTCTTCCTGCGTGATCCTGTCGATCATATAGGCGACAGCTTCATCGTAGTCAGTAAGATCAGGTGGACGATGCCAGGGGTAATTGCGGGTATCTGCTACTAGATTAGCACCAGGAATGGGGGCTTCAAATCTCATCTTCGTCCTCTTCTTCTTCTGGCGCAGGATCTTCCTTCAGGCTTTCTGCAAAACCATCAAAGTACTCTGGCGTGTACATAATCTCACCGTCAGTTACTTCTGTGAGATTTTTAGGCATTTTACCGTCCATAAAGTTTTTGATGGACTTGGTTACGGCGTCATTAAAGTTCATGATAGCTTCCCGTAGTTAACCAGTAGGTAACCGTGTTCGTCTTCGGTAACCGCATCTGGGTGTATTTTCTGAATTTCTTGGGCAATCACACCTACTGTTGGACACTTATCTGCGCCGATGCGTTTGGCTTCATCATTCCAATCCCAGGTGTAGGTTCTGATACCATTAATTATGCCCTTAAATTCAATATTTTCTTTTAGGCGAATATCCGAAGACGTAATCAACGCTGCACCGATGCTACCGATAGCACCCCACATACCGCTGCTATCACTACTGCTACCTGCAGCCGCTTGGATCTCTGCCATAAGCACACGGGCATCAAGTTCTGCTTCCGTCTGAGCGCCCTTAAAGTAGTAGTCCAACATGCTATCTACACGATCCCAGATGCGATTAAGGCTTTCCTGGTTAATGTCTGTAGCGTTCTTAACATCGGCAGCATACGCATCATACTTCATGCCTGCGTTTGCTTCTGTGACCCGCTGACGCCAATCACTGTTATACTTATCAATATTGTACTGCATGGTGGAGTTGTACCGCTCACGACCATCCGCCATGGTTGCGTTAAACTCAGATGCATCATTGATCTCACCTGCATTAAAGCGGCGCATACTGTTAATCATTTCGGTATTGTAGCGCTGGGCCTGGAACAGGATTTCGTCATAGAACATAGCCATGTCGTTGCCCTGCTCTGCGTTAAAGATACGAGCCGCATTAACCGCTGCCTGATCGTTAAAGAG
>Ga0209555_10001913_pt1 | contig 15251 bp, 12 predicted proteins | sample SaaInl85LU_5_DNA_FD_184643 | JGI IMG/M metagenome (GOLD analysis project Ga0209555, IMG submission 184643) | Marine microbial communities from expanding oxygen minimum zones in the Saanich Inlet - ESP_85LU_5_DNA (SPAdes) (version 2) | ecosystem: Environmental > Aquatic > Marine > Intertidal... | reverse complement strand
CTAGTTGGGCAAAATGGGATGGACACGATATCATCGATGCATTTGCCTTCTATACTAATATGAATATTGGTGGTGGATTTGGAAACAAACTAACCGCATTAAAAGAATCAGTAAACGAAGGTAAAGCATTTGTAGTAATGTACAAAGTTAAAAAAGATTTACCTAATAGAAATGTAAAACCATCTTCAGCTGCATATGCAAAAGAATCTGATGCTAAGAAATTCTTAAAATCAGTTGAGAAAGATGGTGGTAAAGGAATGATTGTAAAATCAAATGTTAGTGGTATGAAAGTAAACGAAGCAATGAAACCATCACAAGTTCGTTCAGCAATCTCAAAAGTTAAAAAAGGACTAATGAGAAAGTGGAAACAAAAAGGTGGATACGAAAACTTTGGACAAAAAGAACTCTCTCAAATGAAAGATAAGTTTGATTACAATCCATATGGTTCATCAGATGAAAGACAGATTTCAAAGATGTTAGATGGGTTTGATAATTGGGCTATGAACTACGATGGTAATATGAGAGAAGATAAAGCTGAAGTTGAACAGATTGCAAAGAAAACAAAATCAGAAACGGCTTTTTACGATGTACTTTCTAAAATAGAAACAAAGTATGGCAAAAGAAATTATAGAATGTGGTTAGAAAAATCATTAAAAGATTTAGGTGTTAATTCTAAACATTATGATTACAGAACAAATGCAGCAGCAGAAGAAAAACTATACCAACTTACAAAATGAAACTAACTGATATACTTAATGAAGGGAAGATAGTAATTACTTCAAAAGATAATAAATCAGAGTTACCATCTAACTTTATTGATTTTATGGTGACTGGTGGTAGAAAGACTTATAATGGTTCACCTGTTATTTCATTTATACCAAAAACCTCAAAAGATTTAGATAAGAAAGACCAACTTGGTAATACATCTAAAAGAGATGTTTGCAACCAATTAGCGATTTATGCTATGAAGAAAACCAAACTAAAGTTTGAACCATTCGATGATGATGAAGGTGCTGGATATTCAATTACATTAAATGTAGATGATATTATCAAAAAACTAAAATAATGAAACTCAACGAACTATTTAACGAAATCATCGAAGAAAACACTTGTATCCATTGTGGAAACATAGTGAATGAAGATTTAAGAAATTGGTTCAAATCTAAATGGGTAAACATTGGTAAAAAAGATAAAAGTGGAAAACATCCACCATGTGGTACGAGTGGTGATAAGAGTGGATATGCTAAATGTGTTCCAGCTGCAAAAGCAAAAACTATGAGTAAAAAAGAAAAAGAATCTGCAACTCGTAGAAAAAGAGCGGCTCAAAACAAAGCAGGTAGAGGTGGAGTTAATTCACCAGGTCAAGGTAAAAACCCTATAAATGTTTCAACACACACTAAAGGAAGAAAATCAGGAACTGGAAAAGGTTCTTAATATATACTTATATAAAACATTGTTACAATTAAATAAAGGAGAATGAGTAAAAACAAAACATTGGTATCTGTTAAAGTATTTAAAGGAGATATTAACAGAGCATTAAAAAAATTCAAAAGAGGTGTAATAGAATCAAATCATCTACAAGAACTACGAGATAGAAAAACTTACACAAAACCCACAACAGTTCGTAGAAAACAAAAACAACAAGCAGTTAGAGAACAAGAAAAGGAAACTATACTTGGTAAAATAGCAGATGGTGATAATAAATTAAGATTTTATACTAAAAAACCCAAAAGAAAAGGTAACAAAAACGATAAAAATAAGAATAATGAAAAAAAAGATAAGTAAAAATATCTTTTAAAATATATATTCTATATTTATATACTGAATAACCTACCCAATGTAGGTTCTTACTTAGGTTAATGAATACCCACGATTCTTATGTGAGGTGACCAAAAAAACCTTTACAAACTAATCTTATTGAAAATCCCTTAATATTTTCACGAAACAAAACGAAAGGTAACTATTATGGCAAATTCAAATTTGTTAAAAGAAGCTATCGCTGATGCTAAAGCTGTTCGTGAAACTGCAATTGCTAATGCCAAAATCGCTCTTGAAGAAGCATTTACTCCTCGTTTACAATCTATCTTATCTCAAAAACTTCAGCAAGAAATGACTGAAGAAGAAGATGAAGATGACGTAAATGAAGAATATGGAGCAGAGGATACATCCGATGCAGACTCTTCAAAGATTGATGGAGACAACAAGCAACCAGCAGATGATGTAAACAGTTCATCAGATGTAGCTCAAGGAAATCCTGATACGGATGTAGAAACTTCAGAAGTAGGGTCAGAAGATGACAATACTGAAAAAGTATCTGTTTCTGAATCAGAAGAAGAAGGTGATGATGAATCTATCGAAGAAGGCGAATATGACGCTGACGGAGAAGAAGAAGTTGTTGCTGAAGAAGAAGGCGAAGATGATGAGGACGAACTTGACCTTGAATCAATCATTAGAGAACTTGAAGAAGAATTAGCTGAAGATTCTCACGAAGAAGAAGAAGCTGAATTTGAAGAAGAACTTGATGATGAGGAAAAAGGTGAAGTTGAAGATATCGCATCTGATGCTGTTGACGGACATGAAGAAGAACTTCATGACGAAGAAGGTGTAGAAGAATCTGAAGAAGAAGATTTAGATGATGAAATCGACCTTAACGAAATCTTGAGAGAGATGGGTTATGGTGAAGATGAAGAATCTGAAGAAGTTTCTGACGAAGAAGAAGAAGGTAATGAAATTGAAGAGGTTAAAGCTGAATTGGAAGAGGCAATGTCTACTATCAAAGAACTTAAATCTACTATCAATGAAGTTAACTTGTTAAACGCAAAACTTCTTTACACAAACAAATTGTTCCGTTCTTATGACTTAACTAACGAACAAAAAATGAAAGTTGTTGAGACATTGGATAGAACTGGTAACGTAAGAGAAGTTAAATTAGTATTCTCAACTTTAGCTGAGTCATTCAAATTTAACGGAACTGCAAAAAAACAAAAAAGTAGTAAGATTAATGAATCATTCGCATCTAAACCAGTTGCATCAACTGCTCCTAAAAAGGAAGTAATTGCTGAATCAACTAATGTGATGGCTGATAGATTCAAAAAACTTGCAAACATTCGCTAACTAAAAATTATTAAGGAGATAAAAAATGGCAAATTTTGATTTATCTAAACTTATGGAAGGAAAGAACCCACAGTCCGTTATGCTTGCTGAAACAAGAGAGCTTAAAGGAAAATGGGAACAAACTGGACTTCTTGAAGGTTTAGGAGAGAGAGAACAATCACAGATTTCTGTATTGTTAGAAAACCAAGCAAAACAATTGCTTGATGAAGCTACACAGACTGGTACATCAGCTGGTAGTGAAGAGTGGAGTGGGGTAGCCCTTCCATTAGTACGAAGAATTTTCGGTGAAATCGCATCGAAAGAATTCGTTAGTGTACAACCAATGAACCTTCCTTCAGGTCTAATCTTTTATTTAGACTTTAAGTATGGTACAGCTCAACCAGGTAACCCTGGATTTAGCGGAAAATCACTTTTCGGTGGAACTGGTTCGGACTTAGGTTCAACTGATTCAGCTGTAAATGGTTTATACGGTGAAGGTAGATTCGGATACTCTATCAATGATGTATCTGATGAAGCTGCAACTGGTGAACAAACTTTCGCAACTGCTTCATGGGCAGATGTAGGATTTGATGCTTCTTTATCAGCTTCAGTAGCTGCTTCTGAAATCGCTAAGATTTCTGTTGCAACTAATGTATTATCAAGACCTGATTTAGATGCAGTAAGAAGTTACTACATTTCTTCATCAGATTTCGCAGGTGCTGATACATTCTATCCAGCTCACTCTAAAGTGAACGGTGCAAACTTTGAATTTTTCGCTAAAGTAACTGACTTAACTGCAGGTGCTGGTGATGGATTAACAATCAAATTCTCACAACAACCAGTTGCTGAGAACAGAGGTGATTTTGAAGATGGAAACGCTACTGGTGTTACTAACGTAGGTGATGATTTAGGTATTCCTGAAGTTGACCTTGAGTTGAAGTCTGAAGCAATTGTTGCTAAGACAAGAAAACTAAAGGCTGTATGGACTCCTGAGTTAGCACAAGACTTAAATGCTTACCACTCAATTGATGCAGAAGCTGAATTAACTTCTATGTTATCTGAGTACATCTCATTAGAGATTGACTTAGAAATTTTAGATATGTTAAAAGCTAACGCTTTAACAACTGAGTACTGGTCAGTAACTTTAGGTGAAGAATACAACTCTTCAACAGGTGCTTGGATTGCAGGAACTAACTCTGCTGCTTACACTAAGAACTCTTGGTTCCAGACTTTAGGTGCTAAACTTAACAAAGTTTCGAACAAGATTCACCAATTAACTTTAAGAGGTGGAGCTAACTTCGTTGTTGCTTCTCCTGATGTATGTACTATTTTAGAATCAATCCCAGGATTTACAGTTTCTGCTGATAAAGATGCAACATCTTTCGCAGCTGGTGTAACTACTGTTGGTTCTATTGCAAACAGATACACAGTTTACAAAAACCCTTACATGACTTCAAACGAAATCTTGTTAGGATTTAAAGGAAGTAACTTCCTTGAAACTGGTGCTGTTTACGCTCCGTATGTACCATTAATCATGACACCTCTTGTATATGACCCAACTAACTTTACACCAAGAAGAGGTGTAATGACTAGATACGCTAAGAAGATGGTTCGCCCGGAATTCTATGGTAAAATCTATGTTAAAGATTTATCTAACATATAATCGTTAAATAAAACTTAGTTTAGAGGTCATCACAAGTTGATGATAAAATTAGAGGGAACGAAAGTTCCCTCTTTTTTTTATATTATACTCTCCTTTTTAATTAATTTATATTTATAGTAGTATAATTGTATAACTAAGGGAGAAAATATATGTCTCAAGCAAGAATTTGGACAGGAACATCGACATTTACTTCAGGTTCATCAACCCCATTTGGAATTTATGATTCGGATTCTTTATTCCAAGTAGATGCACCTAAAGTTGCTTCATGGTGTGCCAAAAGATTAGGTTACCCTATAATTGATGTAGAACTTCAAGGAGATAACTTTTTTGCTGTATTCGAAGAGGCAGTTTCAGAATATTCTGCACAAGTAAACCAGTTTAACATAAGAAATAATCTTGGTTCATTAGAAGGACAACCAACTGGTTCAAACTACACAGGTCAATCAGTATTGGGTTCTGAACTTAATAATACTATAACAATAGCAGAATCATATGGTAATCTTGCTAATGTTGGAGGTAGAACTGATATTAAAAAAGGATATATTAATGTAAATACTGGTTCTCAAGAGTATGATATTCAATCATTGTGGGGTAGTGTATCCGAAAGTGGTGAAAGATTAGATGTAACTAAGGTATTCTACGAAACAACTCCAGCTATTCAAAGATTCTTTGACCCATATTCAGTAAGTGGACAAGGAACTCTTAACTTAATTGATGAATTTGGGTTTGGTTCATTCTCACCTGCAGCACAATTTATCTTGATGCCAATTTATGAGGATATGTTGAGAATTCAACAAATAGAATTCAACGACCAATTTAGAAAATCGGCACATTCATTTAATATTGTAAATAATAAAATCACAATTTTACCAAAACCAAGTACAAATTACAAACTTTGGTTCGAATATCAAGTTGTAAAGGATAGAACAGAAAATTCTACAATTATAACTCCAAATGTAGTATCAGATTACTCAAATATTGGATATAATTTTGCTCAATACAATAATATTAATGATGTTGGTAAACAATGGATACGAAAATATACACTCGCTTTGGCAAAAGAAATGTTGGGTGCAATTAGAGAAAAATATAACACAGTTCCAATTCCTGGTTCTGAGGTTTCTTTAGATGGTGCTGCATTAAGAGCAGAAGCACAAACAGAAAAAGATAACTTAATTGAACAATTAAGAGAAAATCTTAACGAAGTAAGTAAGAAAACAAGAATGGAAAATGAAGCTGCAATGGTTGACCAACAACAAACCGTGATGAATAAAGTTCCATTAGCAATTTATATAGGATAATAGTATGCCAAAGTTTTTCAATGCACGAGATTTGAATTTTATAAAAACTATTTCTGAAGAAGTAGTTGATTATATCGTAGAACAAGCAGTTGTTCTATTCAAAGTATCAGTTGGTGAAACAAAAACCAATCTGTATGGAGAATCTTTGGGTAAAGTTTGGAAAGAACCATCTACTATAATGTGTATTGTGGATAGAGAACCTTCAAATGTTATTTATGAAGGATTTGGTGCAGATAAGAGACAGGCTGTTGAGTTTAGATTCAATAGACAAAGATTAAGAGAAACATCATATTCAGTTCCTAAAGTTAGAGATATTAATGGTACATTAGTACCAACAGAAGCAATTCAAAATCTAACAGTTGGGTATCCTGAAATTGGTGATGTAATTTTATTTGATGGTGCTTATTATGAAATTGATAATGTTAGACAATCTCAATTAATTGGTGGACAACCTGAAATTTATGACCAAGAAAGTGATTCTTTCGATGATGCGAGAATGAATTTAATTGCAACATCATTTATGGTAAGAAGAAGTCAAATTCAAATAGATGATAGGATATATAGTTAATTATGGCAATAGACCCTTTAAAAAATAGACCAGTACAAAGAGCCTTGCAATACAAAAAAGAAAGTATTGAACAAGGACGAGGTGTAAAATTATATGATGTTGATTTAGCAATCGCAGAACATATGATTGATACTGTTTTGCCTACTGTTGAGATATTTGAAGAAAAACAGAAGGTGCCTGTTGTATATGGAAACCCTGAAAGATGGAAATCAGTACAAAAAGATGGGTATTTGAGGGATAAAAAAGGAATGATACAAATTCCTTTAGTAATGTTTAAGAGAAACTCAGTAGCTAGAGATGAAGCGATGTCAAATACAATGAATCGCCATGTTGCTTATCCTGGAGTATCAAGATATTCTAAAAAACACAAATATGATAGGTTTTCTGCTATCACACAAAGTGAAAAACCAGTACAATTTTTCGATGTTGTAATACCTGATTATGTAACTATTAGTTATGAAGTAGTAATATGGACAGATTTCACAGAACATATGAATAAAATTGTTGAAGCCTTTCAATATGCAACAGATGAATATTGGGGAGATAAAGGTGGATTCAAATTTAGAGTTCGTATTGATAATTTTGATAACCAAACAGAAGTTGGAGAAGGAACTCAAAGAATTGTAAGAACTAATTTTACTATGATGGTAAATGCATATCTTTTACCAGAACAATTTGATAATGAATCTACACATAAAAAAGTTGTAGGGCCGAAAAAAGTTATATTTGGTACTGAAACCGATTTAACAGGATTAGATGGTGGAAATGTAACTAATTCTAAAATAGAAAAAAGATTATATAGTGAATATTCTGATGTAATTGATTTTATGTCTATTCGTGGTTCACACGAAGCAACTTTTGTAGATGCAGATACAGTAAAATTAGAAAATGTAAAATTACCAAAGTTACCACCTGAATTAAATGGTGTATTTGATACAAATGATTGGTTTAGAATTTATATAAATGGTGTTTTAATACCACACACTAAATACTCATACACAGGTTCTCTTATTGAAAATGAAATTTATTTTAATTTTTCAACAGGTTCGTTGGAAGTTAGTGGTTCATATCCAACCGATTTGATTGCATCATCAACTGATTTAGGATATATTTTAGCAAGTGATGATGAATTTGGTATAACAGGTAAATTTATTGAATTATAAAATGGCTATTAAAGATTTACAAAAAATATTGAAACAAGTACATGAACCAAATGAATTTCAATTGGTAGTTGAAAATATGAATCATAGTTTATATTGGATATGGAAACTTGAAAATGCAAAAATGAAAGATTTAAACACATATTTGCGTGAATTTAGAAAGGAACATGCTCGTTTTGATATATTTATAAATGGTCAATATATTCTTGAAAAGGATTATATTAGAGAACAAGTAAATAACGATTTACACATAAAATTTAAAAAGTCAAATTTTGGTTTTAATTTACAAACCAGTGATGATATAAAAATAGAAGGAGATATAGTACGGATATGAGCTCAAAACCCAAACCAAATATTATAACTCCTTTCGATGATAAACAAAGATTTAAAAATCTGGTACAAGAGGTAATAAATGATACAACTATATTCACCCATACACCAGATTCAATTAGTTTAAGTGGTGTTTTGTTTACACTAACTTTATCTAATAAAAAATTTATTTTCGAAGATATAAAAGTAGATATTGAATCAGATTATGTCGATATATACCTACAAGGTGTAAAGATATCAGCTGACATCTACTCGGTTACTGATAATGGAACAGATATAGTAATTAATTTTACTGAAAGTATAGCACTAAGTCCTGAAGAAATAGTGAATACAGATTTTTCAGTAAAAGGAAAAATAGTGAGTAGATAAGAATGGCAACATTAATTCAAAGTAAACAGATACAAGGTGTAGTAACCGCCTCGGTCATACAAGGTGAGTTTAGTGTACAATCAGGTTCAGTAAACCTTAGTGGTGCAACTGGTGTTACTGGTTCATTCACTGGTTCTTTTATTGGTGATGGTTCACAACTTACATTCGGTGGTACTGGCCTTGTAAGTGGTTCTTCACAAGTAAATGCAGATTCTATAACAAACTTTGATTCAAATGTAAAAGATAAAATGAACTCTGATGGTGTAATATCAGGTTCAACACAATTAGAAGGAGAGTTTTTACAAATCAATGGTGATTCAGTAGTTTCTTCTTCCGCACAAATTAGTGGATATAATACATTCTTAGAAATCAATGGTGATGGTGTAGTTAGTGGTTCATCTCAAATCAATACTTTATTTGTAGGAACTGCGGTTTCAACATCTTTAGATTCACGATTAGTATCTTTAGAAAACGCAACCGATAATACTGGTTCAGATTCACAAACACTTTCGATTAGTGGTGACCAATTAACAATATCAAGTGGAAATACCATAACAATACCAACAGGTTCAGGTGGTGCTTCATCATGGAATGAATTAAGTGATATTCCAAGTGGATTAATTAGTGGTTCTACGTTTACTAACTTTAGTTCATCAGTAGATTTACGAATTGTAGGTATTTCTGCAAGTGGTAGTGGTGCTGATTGGAATATAAACTTACAAAATATTCCAAGTGGATTGGTTAGTGGTTCTGTTTTAAGAACTTTAGATGGAACCGGTGTTTTAAGTGGTTCAATCGTTGACCAACTTCCAAGTGGAGTAATAAGTGGTAGTTCTCAACTTCCAAGTGGTTTAGTTTCATCATCAGTACAAATTACAGATGGGAGTGGTATTGTAAGTGGTTCTGTATTAAGAACACTTGATGGAACTACTGTTTTAAGTGGTTCGATTGTTGACCAACTCCCAAGTGGTATTATAAGTGGTTCAACATTTACTTCATTCTCATCTTCAGTAGATTCAAGATTAGATACTTTAGAAAACGCAACTGATAATACAGGTTCGGATACTCAATCACTTTCTATTAGTGGAGACCAACTTACAATATCAGATGGAAATACTGTAACCATACCAACAGGTAGTGGAGGCTCAGTACCAGCAGGAACAATTAGTGGTTCTGCTCAAATAACAGCATTTGGATTTACAAGTGGTTCTCATACCGATATTCCAAGTGGAACAATATCATCTTCAGAACAAGTAATTTCATCTTTACCAAGTGGAGTAATAAGTGGTTCAACTCAAATAACTGATGGTAGTGGGTTGATTTCTGGTTCAGTTTTAAGAACTTTAGATGGTACTGGTGTAGTTAGTGGAAGTGTACTTCGTACATTAGATAGTACTGGTATATTTAGTGGTTCACTTGTAGCTGGTAATAATATTACAATCAATCAAGTTGGGGATAATTTTGAAATTTCTTCATCAGCGAGTGGAGGAGGTTCAGTACCATCTGGAACTGTATCATCATCGGTTCAAACAATAACCCATTTAGATGGAACTAACATATTTAGTGGTTCTATAATTGGTCAGGGTAGTATTACAATTACTTCTGGTAGTGGAAATATTACTATTAGTGGTAGTGGTGGTTCTTCGGATATAACATATGATGGTAATAGAGTAATATCAAATGAAGATTTGGGAGATTTATTCACAAACTCTGTTAATCCTGGTACAAGTGGTTCAATACAAGATTTCTTAAACGCAGTATTTTACCCAAATACAGGCCCAAGTATATCAACTGGTAATCAAACAATATTAGAATATGTTTCAAGTGGTTCAAGTATTGTAACTTTAAGTGGAACTGACCCTGAAGGACAAGCAATTACATTTGGAACTGCATCATCATATACAGATGATTTAGTTAGAGTAGAAAGTGGAGTGTTAAAATTAAATGCACTTGCGGAATCATCATCATTCAATACAGATTCGGTTGGTGGTTCACATGGGCACCAAGTTACTGTAACAGCAACAGATACTTTTGGTACTGTAACTGAAAAAGATATTTATGTAATTGTTACACCAAACGAAGCACCTAAATTTAGACAAACTTCTGTTGGTGGTAGTGTAATTACTTCATTTACTGCAAATTTAAATGAAAATTCAACAAATGGAACAGTTGCAGGTACAATATACTTTACAGATGAAGAATCGGATACAATTACGATAAGTTCATCTTCAATTGATAATAATCATTTTGTAATTAACAAATATGCAACTTATGTACAAATAGTACAAAACACAGGTTCACTTGATTATGAACAACAAACTTCGTATTCATTCAGTATTTCAGCATCAGATGAACATTATGAAGCAGGACAAGATTCGGATTCTATTACTACATTACCAATTACTATTAATGTAACTGATAACCAAATACCTGTTGTAAATAATCAAACACTTTCATCAATAAATGAAAATTCATCAAATGGTGCAACAGTTGATTCTATTGCAGCTTCGGATAATGAAGGAGATACTATTACTTTTGTAAACTTTAATTTACATAAGTTATTATTAGATGGTGTTGAAGTTTCAAGTGGTTCTTATGGAGGAACATCTCAATTAACAGACCCACATGAAAATCCATTCCAAATGAGTTCAACAGGAGTAGTAACTCGTAAGAATGGTGTATATTTAAATTCTGATTTAATAAATTCATATCAATATAGAGTTCAAGTTAAAGATGATTTTAATACCTCATCACCTGCTTCAATCATCACAATTCCAATTACAGATGATACACCAGCGACTCTTTCAGATAACTGGTCAGCAGGACCTTATATCAAAGAATCTGAAGTTAGTAGTACAACTATAAAAACAACAAACTATGGTTCTACTCAAGCAGATTATAATTCAAACCAAAGTGGTACTTGGAGTTCATCTAATTCTGCAATATCAATCAACTCAAATGGTAATTTATCATTAGGTGTTGATTTAAGTGGTTCTGTAACTCAAAGTGGAGATACTTTAGATTCAACAATTACATTTACAAACTCATTTGGTACAACAACTACTGATAACTTGAGTGTAACTATTGTTGCAAATGATGCACCAATTGCTACATTTACAAACCAAAGTTCTAACTTTAACACAAACTTAGCAACAGATGGTACAACAATGGTAAGTATGAGTATTACTGATACTGAAGGTGATACACCCTATTCTGTTTCATTGAGTGGTACTAATGCAAGTGATTTACAATTAAAATATACAAATGTTGCATCATCTTCAGTTGGTATCCAATCAAATGGTAATTTATCCGCTGGTACTTATAATTATGATGTAGTAGTAACTGATTCTTATTCTGAATCAACAACTTATAGTGGTAGAAGTTTTACAATAGCATCTGCAAGTACAGGTACTTTATCAACTAATGGTACTTTATATGTAATTGAATCGGCAACAAATGGTGATAACATAGTTTTAAATTCAAATGGTAGAACTGGTACACAAGGAAGTGTTTCTGTATCATATTCACCAAACTATGGTTCACAATCAGCAGGTTCATTCACTTCATCTAATGGGTTGATTTCAATCAACTCATCAACAGGTGTATTATCGGTTGGTACTGATATTAGTGGTAGTGGAAATGTAAATGGTGATACTATTACATCAACAATTGGTTGGACAGACCAATATGGAAATGTAGGTAGTGATACAATTACAGTAAATGTTGCTAAAAACAACGCACCAAGTGTTTTATCTACTCAAACATTTAATACAAATACAAATCAGGCAACTGGTTCTTCGGAAATAGTAAGATTAAATTTATCTGATACTGAAGGTGATACTATTCCAAATAGTTCTTTAAGTTTTACAAACTATAATTCAACTTATTTTACCCCAAGTATCTCAACACCACAAATGAAGTTGTTAGTAAACTCAACTTCAATACCAGCAGGTAGTTATCCTTATACGGCTTCAATAGAAGATGAACATGGATTCGAAACAAGAGTACATAGTGGTTCGGTAACTATTGTACAATCGGGTACTGGTACATTAGAAGATGATACTGCGATTTATATAATTGAATCCGCTTTAAGTGGTTCGGTATTTAGAGACCAAACAGGTTTTGGATTGGGTTCTCCTGCACAAGTAACAGTTTCTTACTCACCATCTTATGGTTCACAAGTAGTTCAATCATTTACTTCATCAAACGAGGCAATCGTTATTGATTCAAATGGTAATCTAACTCTTGGGTTAGATATAAGTGGTTCGGTAACTCAAAGTGGAGATACGTTTACATCAACTATAACATTTGATGACCAATATGGTAATGTTGGTAGTGGTTCGGTAACGGCTACTGTGTTTGGTAACTCATCTCCAGCAGCTTCATTCACTGCAACTTCAGAATATAATACAGATGGAGCAACTTCTGGTTCAACTGCTGGTACTTTAACAGTAACAGATACAGAAAACAACTCACCATTTACAATCACCCTCGCGGGAACAGATGGTGGTAAGTTTGATGTTAGTGGTAGTTCATCACCATTTACAATCCAACCAACTGGTTCATTAGATGCTGCTTTATATTCAATTAATATAACTGTTACCGATAGTTATGGAGAGAGTGTAACCTTAACAGGAGAATCAATTACGGTGAGTGCGGCAAATGATTATGGAAAAGTTTATATCTACACATCAACAAGAACTGGTGGTGGTACATTATCTGATGGTAACTATGATGGTTTAATGGGCATTACTTCAGAAAACACATCTTTTGAACCTGATTTGATTACAGGATATCAAAGTATTGGACCATCTCCAATTTATGAATTTAAAACTGGTGAATTAGGTACTTCATCAATCACAGTTGGTGGTGGAACAATGACATTAAGAAATACAGTTAGTGGTTCGAACTTAGATACTATTATTTCAAGTTCATTTAATGGTAATGGTTCAACTGCTGAACAAATAATGATAATATTCCCAAGTGGTTCTGATATGGATGGCATTCCAACATCTATGACAGATAGTTTGGGTGGTAGTACAAGTGGAGAATATGTACTATATTTAAAAGCTGCAGGTGAATCATCATTTACTGCAGCTGGTTCACAAATCCATATGTTCGATGTAGATTCGGCAGTAGAAGGTTATACGAGATGGAATATAATAGGTAGAAATAGTGTAAACACTGCGGCTTCATTTGAAGTAAGGTTAATTCCTTCAAGTGGTTCTGCACCATAAAAAATATATTTATATAGTAAACAATAAAGGAGAAAAATAAATGCCATCATTTAGTAGTAAGGTTGAATTAACCTCGGCAGCATCCGGTTCGGGAACGGCCCTCGCAGATATTGAATTTATCAAAGGTGCCTTTTATACTGTAGCTGAATATACAGATTTAGCTAACATTCCTATTGCTCGTATATCTGATAAACAGATTATATGGGTTGAAGATGCTGAATCTACTTATCAAGCAACAGTAACTCAACCAGATTTTATTAATACATTTACTCCAACTGTTTCGTGGGCTGAATTTTCTGGCTTTGGTGGTGGAGCTGGTGGAGGAAGTGGTGATATCACTGCTGTAATTGCTGGTAGTGGTTTATTGGGTGGTGCATTTAGTGGAACGGCTCAATTAGATATCGGACAAGGTGATGGTATTATTACAGGTTCTAATTCTATTTCTGTTAGAGCATCAAGTGGAATTATTGTTGATGGAAATGGGGTATCTCTCGATACTGGCTCGGTACACTTTAATAATGGTGTAGGAAAATCTACCATTGATGGTGGTTCAATTTAAATAAACTCAAACTTTTCTATATTTATAATGGTAGTACTATATAGTGCTTGTAAAAAATATTAGGCAAATGTCCTGTTGAACAAAATAAAGGTTTTCGATTAAACATATTTAACAAAGGAAAAAAATAATGGCACAAATTATAAAACACAGACGGGGTTCGTTAGAATCAGTTGCTGGTGCTACCAAGAGAGCAGGTGAACTACTCGTTGTAACAGGTTCATCAGGCATTACTGCTGCAAACGGAGATTCCGTTTTATTTCTTGGGGTAGATGGGTCAACTGTTACTCCAGCAAACAAAATTCTACAAGGTACAACTGTACCTAACTTAACAGGTGCATCATACGATACATCAATTGATGGTTTACCATTCTATGATACATCTGCTCAAAAACTATATATTCTTAACAAGGCAGGAAATGTTGAAGTAAAAGCAACAGCAAACACAGGAGGAACTGGAATCGTTTCATCATCAGCTCAGATTGATGGATTAGGATTCTTACAAGTAAATGGAGATTCAGTAGTTTCTTCATCTGCTCAGATTTCTAATTATAATACTTTCTTAGAAATCAATGGTGATTCAGTAGTTTCATCATCTGCTCAGATTTCTAATTATAATACTTTCTTAGAAATCAATGGTGATTCAGTAGTTTCATCATCTGCTCAAGTAGTTTCTTTACTTGATTCTGAAGATGTAAACTTAGGAGGTATTTCAGGTTCTACACTTGATTTAACTGGAAATGCTAAGATTGATGGTAATATTACTCTTGGAGGTAACATCACAATTGGAGATGCATCTTCTGATACAATCTCTTTCGGTGGTGAAGTTTCTTCAGATATTATTCCATCTGCAACTAACACTTACGATTTAGGTTCATCTACTGATAAATTTGCTGAAGTACATGCTACTTCATTATTTGGTAATGTAACTGGTAATGTAACTGGTAATGTAACAGGTCAAATCAACTCAACCA
>Ga0209555_10001909_pt1 | contig 15264 bp, 12 predicted proteins | sample SaaInl85LU_5_DNA_FD_184643 | JGI IMG/M metagenome (GOLD analysis project Ga0209555, IMG submission 184643) | Marine microbial communities from expanding oxygen minimum zones in the Saanich Inlet - ESP_85LU_5_DNA (SPAdes) (version 2) | ecosystem: Environmental > Aquatic > Marine > Intertidal... | reverse complement strand
CTCTATTTTCCGCATCATTTATAATATAAGATGCTGGTCTGTCTTTTATTGAACCTGTTGGATTGAATACCTCCGCCTTCGCATATAACTTTTCACTTAACTTGATAAGTGGTGTATTTCCTATTTTATCTGATAATCTCATCGTATTGATTTAAATTTTCCGTGAATATAATGATTAAATTGTTCCCACCAAGTTAGTTTAGTCCCCCACATCACTCGGTCAATCATATCAATACACCAATTATCCCATTTTTCAAACAGGAAAAGGATATCAATAGTAAGTTCACCAGCATGAGTCACCGTTGGGAATGACCATGTAATTTCAAATAGTGAGCCCTCCCAATGAATACCATTATGTACATTCAAGATTTGGAAACCGAATTTATCATGGTCACCACCCAAATACACATTGAATAATCCTATCTTAAGGTTCCATCGGTGGGTCTTCCACGCTATCTTCTGAAGTATCTTTCTTATTTTCATTTTCTTCTGTTTTACTATTCCACATTTCGTCCCAAAAATAAAACTCTTGTTTATTCTTAAAATCACTCATCCCCAAGAATATTAAACTCCTCATTCATGTGCCCACATTCTCTACATACATATGTTTCCATCGGGACCAATTGGTCTTCAGGGGAACCTGTTAACAATTTACTAATTTTTTTTATAATTGTCACCTTTTCAAAGAAAATATTTTCACATTTCTCACATTTGATATTCGGCGAATCCATTACGTTCACCTGAATCTGTTTTCCTCCACTTAAATCCATAATTTATTTGTCATTTATCTTTTTAATTGGCAGAATGATACAATAATGTATCTCTGACCTGTTAATACGGGTAAACCCCCGTGACGATGAGTTATTTGACCTGGATGTACCGATATATAACCTTTTTCACCTTTGAGTGATGTTTTTTGGTTTGGAAAATACGTGCCACCACCAGTAAAATCTTCAGTATTTAATGTAACCACAACAGTTATTTGACTCGCATCGTGGTGTAAACCTAAATGATATTGTGCATATGGGTGGTATCTCGCAATAAAGTTTTCCGAATGTAAATTCACCCATTCAGGTTCTTCTAATTTAAATAAATGTGCTGACATAGGCCACACATACTCCTCCAGTATCGATTGGTAAGTATCATGTAATCCCAAGGTTTCTAATACCATATCAGTTGTTGGGTAGTTCTCATGTCTATCAACGGTCCAACAATTACAAGCCTCCGCTTCTTGAACTATATAATCACAAAATAAATCTGTGAAACAAGGAATGGTATATATGTTAGGTAACTCTTCCTGTACATATAAATCCCAATTACCTGTTAGTAATTCAGGTCGTAAAAACTTCTCTTTCCACCCATCAGGGTCAGTAAAATAAGTATATAACTCAGGGTGTATTTTATTGGTTTTAATATCTTCCATTTTCTTCTCCGTATTCTCTTGCTAATCTTAGACCCCATCCAATCATTAACCCACCAGCAAATGATGACCATAACCATGGATACATACATAACCACATCCCTATAATAGCGAATATACCTGAGTGTCCGTATTTAGTTATTTTTATTTTCATTACAATAATTAATCATATATTTCACATTATTATCTCTAACCATTTTAACACCGTATCTGTGAGTTATTTGACCAGGAAAAATATATAAGTGTCCCTGTTTTGGTTTTATAACACAATCATACTTTTCAAAGTATAACTCACCACCATTATCTACATTCTTATCAAATTTTATTAATTTAGTTATATTAACAAAATCATGATGGAGTCTAATATCATCACCTTTTTCAAATGTTAGTAACTCACTCTTGACATTCATCTCTCTAAAACCTCTACCTGATACGGACCAATAGTGATTCATCATTTCAAAACCATATTCCTCAATAACATCATAATAATCTTGATAGAATGAATGTTCATTAAATTCATACGACTTTAATCGTGTCCCCCATTTATTAGTGACCTGTACCTCTTCGTTCTCAATATTCTCTAAGAATTTATCACAGAACTCTTCAGTGAAAAAAGGAATTTCTAACACGTCAGTGCATGGGTTTCCTATCATTAAGTCCCATTCTTTGGATAATGATTCCTTTCTCATGCAAAGAGCTTTCCATCGGTTAACGTTAGTAAAGTCAAATATTTCAGGGTATTTCATAACAGATTAAAAATAATATATTTTATCTACTTATCAAGATATTTGGTTATATCCATTTCCATAATAGTTTTTATAACATCTTTAGGAACTCTAAATTCCTTATAGTCCGATTCCTTAGTTACTAATACAACAATACAACCCATAAGTTTTAAATTCTCATATTTTGTACCCTCCAACATCTTTAATAGTAACTTACCATAGAAAGGTAACTGCAAATAGTAGTGACCTAGTGAATTATCAGGTAATTCCTGAAATGGTGATTTCATTTTTTTAGTCCACTTATTGGTTTCAAAGTTTTTAGGTTTGTTAGTTTTCCAATCAGTAATGACCAAACCAAAACCTGTTTTTTCTTTATTCATAACCAACCAAACTTTATCAGGTTGACCCGTGTACCCTAATTCGGGGTGACCCAACACCATTTCCGTATCTAATAATACGGCATCCCTATCAACCATTAATTTAATGAATTTCTCACCAGCATTAATCATTGAGTTTGACTTCATTTCCTGTTCCAAATCGACCTCGAAGATTGGTTCACGAACATCTTTGTAATCACCATTTTGTTCAATGATTTTCTTCTCCAAGATGTAGTGAACACGTGACCCCATATTAGTTGCGTATGAACCTGCCGCTGACCATTCGTCCAATAGACGTTGCATCTCTACTCTATCTCCCTTTGCCTTCTTATATGCTATCTCATCAGCAGGAAATGGTTCATAAAATAACTTCAACAATTTAGAGACTGACGGCCATTTAGAACTTGTTTCACCATTACTACCTCTCATAAAATAAGTGTGAGTATCCTCAATAAAACTAAGGTTTAACTCTTCTTTCTTATTCTCAATAATTCCTCTGATTTCCTCAGCGATTTTTTTTAATTCCATATTCTATCTTTCTAACTTAACAAAGCAACCTTCAGGTATTTGACCCCTTAAGTCACCTAAATCCCTATCATCGGGTAATTTTATAATATCTATTCTACCGTAAAGTCTACCACCACTTAATTTGTGGTATAATTTTTTAGCATCTTCCCAAGCGTCACCATCTAAACAAATAATAATTCTACCTTTAGCTCTTTCATATAATGTTTCCCACAACATATCGGATAAGAACTTACCAAGTAGTGGTATCGAATTAGGTACGAAGAAACCATCAAAGACCCCTTCTACCAAATATATATCCTCATCCCAATTTATACGTGACTCATTAAAGATAAGTAATTCTTTCGGAGCAACAGGGTTTTTGTATTTAAACTTTGAATATTTATCCCAACTCCTTGAAACGAAATAGTTTAACACCCCATTTAAATCATATGACGGAACGATAATACGTCCACCATATTCACCATCGATGGCAAATCCAATATCGTATTTCTCAATCATTTCATCGGTTATACCTCTTTTCTTTAAATAATTATACGCCTGTGCTCGAGGTGGGTATATTGGATTGACATCTTTGAATTTTTGATATTCTTTAGGTATACGAAGTTTTTCGTATTTCTTCTCTTTTCGTTCAAAATCATCAGGACGAACTAAAGTATAATATTCCTTATCTTTCTTATTACCATACTCGTCAATTAATCTACCTAAGTGACCATAAGTACCATGAGTTTCAGCACAAGACCAACACTTATAAACGTGTTGTGCATAATTAATTTCGAGATTACCCTTACCATCACCATCATCTAATCCTTTTATATCGTGTGAACAAACAGGACAATCAAAAGATACCTGTCCAGTAATCTCGTTGTGTTTACGATACTCACCGAAGATACCTTCAATTATATCTAATATTAATGATTCATCTCTCTCCATCAGAGTAAAGATAATAAATAATTATTGAGTAGTCAATTTACCAAAGACCTTGTTGTCTCATATACCCTTGAACACAGGTATAAGCATCCGCTTGGTCGAAACATTCTTTTTTCAATGTATTGTTTCGAGTGTATAACCAAACAATTTGTGGTTCAGCCTCAGAAACTTTTTGCCACACAACTTCTTTCTTATCAATATCTTTTGGCATACCACCAAATAATACCTTTTTTCCTTTGTTGTTTTCTTGCACCAATTCAGGCCAAGCAAACTTTCGTGAATTATATGTTGAAATATAATTAGGGACAATACCTAAAATATCATAAATTGATTTGGTTATCATTGAATTGTACCTTAATAAGGTACCTACGGTCCATACATTATTAGAATTAAGAAGTGGTTCTTCTATAATCACTTTGGTGATACCAATCCCCTTATACTCCTTTAACTTCTCTTCAAATGCATCGACTTTACCTAATAACTCCTCAATCTTATCTTCAGGTTTTGGTTTAATAACTGGTGATACATGAGTTAGTTCTAATAGTTTTTGTGTTTGAACATCAAAAAGTGACCAACCAATAGTTTTGGTAGATATATCTAACCCCAATACTTTTGGAGTGTTCTTTAAATTATTTCTCATATTGTTTTTTTAGAAGTCAAATTTTATCGTATACTGTTGCACCCCTAATCTTTTTTCGGGAGACTGTACTTTTGATATAATCATAAGGTCTTTATCTGAATTATAAAGACCAACTTCACTAACATAAGGATTTGAACCCGTCCATGTAGGGTTTGAACTATCAAGATATTGTGTTTGACCGAGATTTACCCGATAATTCATTACATATATTGAGGCCGCGATATCACTTTTAAGTGTACCATAAAAGAAATACTCTTCACCAAAATTCATTTTAGTACCTGAACTTTGAGGTATATCGATATAATCCTCTAATACGTAATCAGTACCTCCTTCAAAATTTTCTTTGGTGATTTGGAATGTTGTATTTGTTAAACCCGCTGAGTTTAAATAACCATTAGATGTGGTTGCGGATATTTGTGATGTTACACCTGATATTTCAACCCAAGAAGCCGGATTAGGTCTTGTATCACCAGTGACCTTTTGTACTAATATTGATATTTCATTAGCACTAAATCCTGAAGGTACACCTGATGGTGTATTATTAAGGTATGGAAATTCAGGTCCAAAATCAAACGTAACATTCTTACTAGTACCATCGCTACAATCATCATCCTCACCTTTTATCTTAGTGTAGTAATTACAATGTAATGACTCAGTAAACGCACTGTTATTAAATCTATATGTCACCCATAAAGTTTCGTTAGACCCCGTTAGGATTCCTTGAAAACCAGTAGAAATAGATTGTGAGTTAACTGGCGATATATACCCTAACTTAGGTGCCGGTAATGTCCAATTCCTGTTAGACTTATAACTCATAGCTGCAATTAATTCGTCATCATCAATAATCACAATTTTTAAGTCAGGAAAAACTTTACCCACACGATTAGGATATCCATTACTATTCGTGTTAGTATCCCATAGATGGTAATACCTAATACCTGGCTCATTCATATTATTATTTACTTCCGATTCAATATAATGTGGTACAAATAATGATAAGTCATCATAACCTTCAGGGTCGGTATAAAATGTTTCACCCATTGTACCTCCTGATGATTTGTGCCACATTAACCATGGTATATCTATATTGAAGTTACGAGCACTACCCGTGTCACCTGATAATGGAACTGATGGGTCTCTTTGTTTCTGAGCAAACTTCTCACCGTAGAAGTTATCAAGTGCATTGTTAGTGTAATGTATAATCGCTATAGATTTTTGGTCTGATGGTGAAAGATTAATCTTCTCATCATATGAGTTATAATAATATGTTGAGTCGGTATCGGTCTGACCATTATTTGAATTATATCCTAAATATTCTTTAGTACCTGTATACCCTGACGACATAAAATAATTATAATCTAAATCATCTACAGTATAACCTGCTGGTGACTCAGTCCATGGAATGTTCATATTCCATATCTTAACATCTTGACCTGTACTACAATTAGTTTCAAAATTTAATTCTTCTATTTGAGCATAACTTAAAGGTGTGTTTGAATCATACATTGCCGTCATACCTGAAGGAAAGAAATGTACACGTCCATCACCACCTAATGGCATCGATGAAAAATCAGGTAACTTTCTATCCACCTTAACGGTTACATTACCCGTACCCGTCGACGCGGTTGTTGAACCAGTTATACCTTCAATTCGATAAACTAACATCGGGAAGTTACCTGTCCACGTGTTACAGTTCGCAGTACCATCCATCCATATTGATAGATAATCACCTATCTGTGTGTCTGCACTAAATGAACCATTACAGTTTGAATTAGTTGCTATGAAAGTATCAGTCGCATTAAGTGTTGATAAATCAACTATCCAATTTGAGGATAAAGTATACGCAGAAGTAGTATTATGATAAAATGAATCTGTAGTACCAGTAAAAAATCCTCTCGGGCTTGAACTATTATATATTTCATCAACTTTTGGTTCTGAAAACGGAATACCAAAAAATGATGTTTTATTTGAGTCTACATAAAGTGGGTATTTTATATTTGATTGATTTTTTTCGGGTAAAGGTGTTTTGTTTTGTGCGTTAAACGCTGGCTTTAAAACTTCTAACGTGGAAAGGTCTGCATTATCAATACAATCATAACACACTTCACTATCCCCAACCTGAAAATAGGTGATATTAAAATTACCCATAGAAATTGCTCTACGACCCGCATCGGTAATTACCGAATTAATTAATGCTGAAGTATCTTTTATATTATATCCCATGTCTTTATAAATACATTATTTAATCTTTTTATTTTAATTATAGTTAAATCAAGACCATTTATTATGGTCCAACATTAACACTCGTTGAAACAGAATTACTGGCAAGTACATTTCCACAGTTACTTGTACTCAATACTGGATTTATTATTTGTATAGTATGATTATCGTCTCCGAAAGCAGGACAATCATTTATTAACGATGGATTACTATTTTGAACACCAATTGTATTTAAACCTGTTATCGTACCACCTGAAAGTGTTACACTATATGTTTTAGATATACCACTAAATATCGTCCCACCACCTAATAATAGTGTGTTATAACATAATCTAGTATTTGTCTGTGATGTGATAACTTCATTACCATTGGTATTAATCACCGCATTTCCATTAGTAGTAACACTATAATTTCTATTTAACTGTATTTGTTGTTGAGAATTATAGTTGTTCGTAAAGTTATTCGTAATTAATATGTCCGCAGTTATTGAAACACCCACAGGAAGTGCAGGTGATACAGATAGTGTCCATCCCACTGACTTTGTATTGTTACTCGAAGACGAAGTTACTGTATTGACACTCGAACTTAATGCTAAATTATATGTGGTCGGTGCTGGCCCTGCAAGTATATTATACCCTCTTATGACGATAAGACCTGTCGTGTCTGTAATATGAACACTACCGATACCTGCAGGTAATCCAGTAAATGTTGGTGATGATTGATATGTTAATCCACCATCAATAGAATAACTATAAGGTGGTATACCTGCCCATGCAGTCACTGTTATTGTACCATCATTTGAATTAGCACAGGTCTCCATTGTTTTAGATACACTAGCATTTAACGCAACAGTTTCACAAGTACCCGTTGTCATAATCCATGTATTACTTGTTCCCAATTCAGTCCATAAACCTTGTGGAATACTAATGTTAGATTGTAGAACAATGTTACCAGGAGTATATCCACTGATTTCCCAACGTGGTGGTGTATTAGTATTATTATATACAACATCATAAGTTGAGCCTGTCCATGACGGTTTACCATTTACAATACCCTTATACCCAAACGCATATTGAGTATTCGGTGCTTGATATTTAGTCAAACATAATTCAGATGGATATGAAGGAGCCGGCGATGGTGTTGGTGTCGGAGTTGGACTCGATGTTGGAGTTGGTGTCACCGCATTTACAATACATGTTGTAGACCCACTGTAATCACCATAATTATCAATTACTGTCGCAGTATACGTACCGCCGGCTAAATTTGTTAATGTAGTTACACCTACATCACCTGTTGACCAATTTATAGTATAAGGTGGTGTCCCCCCTGTGATAAATAAGGTCATAGTGCCCCCATAACCACTATTGTTGGCATCTGTTGTTGTACACGACACCCCTAATGGGAGAACGGTAAAAACATCACAGTTATTTGTAGGTATAAGATTACTCATATGGTTATATATATCTTTTTTTCATGTTATTTATGTCCTTTGAAAAAACTTAAGATACGCCCAATTTTGGTCTGTAGTAAATCCACCACCGGAAGATGCTAAGTTCGGTCTTAAATTTCCATTCTTGAAATAGTTGGTGGTTGGAACTGACCATGAAGTATTTGGGTCTGAATCATCAGGAAAATTAAACATAGGTGCAACATACGGTTCGAGTTCAAAACCATAAGCTTGTTGCACTCCGTTTACATAGTAATCCCACGATGGCACTCTTCTTATAATCTTATAAAGGTATAATATACATCTTGTTGCAGGTGCAGAACTATTGACATTTGTCCAAACATCATCCAAATCTACTATTGCGAGATACCAATTTGAAGTCCCACCTGACGGTATCATGTCCAATGCAGTCGAGAAGTTTTGATATGTTAAATTATTCACATTAAAAGAAGTCGGATTCGCTTTTTTTCCTACCATAATTGAATTGAAATAAGAAAACTTCAAGTCACCAGTAGACTCATATAATTGATTACCACTCGAGTCTGTCATCGGGGCACCTCCATAGTTATACGATTGATATCCTGATGTTTGAATCGGATAATTAGTTGGACCACTGGCACCTGAGTAAACAAATCCACCATCATACGCATGGAATGTAGAACTTTGACTAGCATCACGAATACCGAAAGTCCATCTATTTGAAAATGAAAAAGGACCTGATGGTGCCTTTTTTTGTAAGAACGTACCCAAATTTTGGTCTGCGAACCAAGACTGACCTGAAACTTGCGGTGTTGACGAACCACCGAATGCAGATGGAGGTGTCGGAAGGAGAGAAGCAATATTACCCTGTTTACTCATATATGAAAATTCAGGAGCAGGTGAGTTTGGTTTCAAGTCAGTAATATCTTTACCACATTTATGACAGAATAAAGTTCTACTATTGGCGTTTTGACTCTTCCTGGCAGTAGCCGTTTGTAAAACACTCTGATTAGCATTATTATTAGTATTGAGGTAATCACTCAAAGCATTATAATATTGAACGGCAACATTATCAGGCATAGGACCTTCAGGGGTTATAACTGTATTATATGTAGTATCTCTAAGTGCAAAAATAGACGCTTGATTTTCCGTTGGGCAATTCTGACATTGGACGGTAACATTCTCCACACTAGTAGAACCGTTAGTACATATCGTTACAATTTGATAGTAATAGTTTTTAAATGGTGAAGGGTCAACCGTATTATCATACCATGTCCCAAGATATCCAGGAACACTACCCAATAGAGTCCACGGTCCATTACTACTATCTGACCTATAAATTTTATAAGACGAAGCGTTACTACTAGTTGTCCATGTTACTTTTATTCTTGCTGATTCTGCCATACTATTACTTTATTAACTCGGCCAAACAAAGTCGGTCAAATATTGATTTTCTACGTTTATGTTACTCGCACCTATACATGCTGGTGTTGGGGTCACAAGGTCAGTAATACACTGACTACAATCGCTATAATAAATGGAAGGATTACCAAATATATTAGTACTAGATGTTGTTAACACATAATTTGGTGGTGCTATATATGGTTTTTGGAACATACCAACAACCGTCCAACAAGTAGTATTACCCATAGAAGTATATTTAAATGTGGTACCAGTTGCAAGAGGACCTACAGATACATCTTGAGCGACAATACTATTTGAACTACATGCACTATACACAAACGTATATTGAGGTTGTCCTTGTGACGATGAAGGTGTGATTGAAGGCGTAATAGGTGGTGTGTTACTCGGTGTAGGTGTTTGTGTAGGTGTAGGTGTTGGTGTACTACATACACATCCTGATTCAGGAGTCGCACTACCTCCTACACCACCACTTAAAATAATTACGTTTATCGCACATACAGTAATCACAGTATATGGATTAACATATACATTATACGAATTACCATCACAATCAATAACCGTAAAATTAGTACCATAATTATCGTCATATCCACCATATAAGTCCCAATCTGTACAACATAGTGGTGTTGAGGATGGTGTCACTGTTGGTGTAGGTGTTGGTGTACTACATATACATCCTGGGTCAGGTGTTGCAGTACCAGTAAAAAAGTTACCAGGTATTGGCATTGCGTTTACCGCACATACCGTAACCACAACATATGGATTCACAAATAAATAATACACATTACCATCACAATCTGTAACTATAAATTCAGTACCATAATCATAACCACCGTATAATCCCCAATCTGTACAACAATCGGAACCTGTTGAAGGTGTTACCGTTGGTGTCACCGTTGGTGTTGGCGTTTGACTATGTGAGGGCGTGACCGTTGGTGTTCTTGTTGGGCTTGGAGTAATTGTTGGCGTTAAAGTCTGAGTTTGGGTTGGTTCAGGAGTAAGTGTTTGTGTGAAAGAAGGTGTTATTGTTGGTTGAGGCGTACCTGTTGGTGATGAGCCAGGTGTTGCAGACAAAGAAAGTGTTGGAGTAACACTTTGAGTGACTGAAGGTGTTAATGTATTAGTAGGTGTATGTGTTGGAGTTGGGGTTACTGACTGTGTCGGTGTCGGACTCGGTATAATCGATTCTTCACAATCTTCACATGAAGTATAGACATTATTAATTGAGTTTAAAATTGTGTCAGGTGAACCAGTAACATCACTATCATAATATAAACATAAAAATGAAGTACCATTTGCGTTTGTTATCGCACCATAAAACACCCCACCAATATTAATTTGTGTTTGTCCAAATATTAAATCATCAATAATATAAAAAGCATTATTAGTACCACACTCAATAAGCTTCTTTACCGTATCACAGTCAGTCGATTCTCTAAATATGTCAAATTTTATACTTCCAGTTATCATTTTAATTTTCTATCACTTTCTAATAAATATCTTAGATGTCATTTCCTTTATAATAATATAATAATGTAACAACTAAACTGATTAACAGCAGTTATTACATATTGTAGTTAAATTATATGTTATCGGATTATAAAGTGCCGGTATCACAACCGTATTGTCCTGAGCACATATTGTAATTGTTGTCGGTACATTTATTATTACACCACTTACCTGTCTCTCTAAACCACATAAAGTATCATCACATTCCGTATAGTAGTACTCAAAGGTCTGTGAATTACTAAACCCTGTAACCGTTAATTCATATTGTGAACAGAATAAAACTGACGGTGTAGAACTTGGTGTTGGCGTATAAGTTGAAGTTACAGATGGAGTAACTGTATTTGTAGGTGTAACAGAGGATGTAAGTGTTTGTGTTGGTGTCGGAGTCGATGTTGCATCCAATGATGAAGATGGTGTGACTGACGCAGTCGGTGTTGGTGTCGATGTTGGAGTCGCACCTGGTGTTGAAGTTACCGTCGGTGTCGCTGTTAATGTAGGTGTAACAGATGGTGTCGGCGTATTAGACGACGTTACAGTCACCGTTTGTGTCGGAGTGATTGTGGATGTCGGAGTTGATGTGGGAGTACCACCAGGTGTCTCTGACGGTGTTACAGTCTGTGTTACAGTAACAGTTGGTGTGAATGTTGGTGTAATACTTGATGTAATTGACGGAGTTACCGTTAAAGTTGGTGTTACTGAGGCCGTTGTTGATGGCGTCAACGTCGGAGTAACAGATGGTGTTGCAGATGCAGTTGGGGTAACTGTTGAAGTCTGTGTTGGCGTATTTGTCTGTGTAACATCCGGTGTTTCAGAAGGTGTAACTGTTTGTGTAGGTGTTGAAGTTGGAGTCTCAGAAGCCGTAACCGTTGGAGTAACTGAACCTGTAGGTGTATTAGTATTTGTAACCGTTGGTGTTACCGAAGCCGTTGTAGATGGTGTCGGTGTAATAGATGCCGTTGGGGTAACTGACGATGTAGGAGTTATCGTTTGTGTCGGAGTATTAGATGGTGTTACCGTAACCGTTTGAGTTGGTGTATTAGTAGGTGTTGAACCTGGTGTTTCAGATGGTGTAACTGTTTGTGTCTGAGTAACCGTCGGAGTAATACTTGCCGTCAATGTTGGAGTTACTGAAGCAGTTGGTGTATTCGTATTTGTAACTGTTGGTGTTACTGATGAAGTCACTGATGGTGTAGGAGTTACTGACGCCGTTGGTGTAACTGTAGATGTCGGAGTCACAGAAGATGTAGGGGTAACTGTTGACGTTTGAGTTACTGTCTGTGTTGGTGTCGATGTTGGAGTAACACCTGGCGTTTCTGATGGTGTTACCGTTTGAGTTTGAGTGACAGTTGGAGTCACACTTGCCGTCAATGTTGGAGTAACCGACGCAGTTGGAGTAACAGATGACGTTACAGTTGCAGTCACCGATGGTGTTGGAGTATTTGACGTTGTAGGTGTTATTGTTGCCGTTGGAGTAACCGTTGAAGTCTGTGTCACAGTTTGAGTAGGCGTATTAGTTGGTGTTACCCCTGGCGTTTCAGAAGGAGTTACGGTCAATGTCGGTGTCTGTGTTGGTGTTTCACTTGCAGTTACTGTAGGGGTTATAGATGCCGTTGGGGTAACTGTTGAAGTAATAGTAGCAGTAACCGATGGAGTCGGCGTAACTGATGAGGTTGGTGTCACAGATGCAGTTGGGGTAACCGTAGAAGTCTGAGTAACTGTTTGTGTTGGGGTGTTTGTAGGTGTAGATACAGGAGTCGATGATGGTGTTACCGTTTGTGTTTGAGTTACTGTCGGAGTTACACTCGAGGTAATAGTTGGTGTTACTGATGCGGTCGGTGTAACTGATGCCGTCACAGTAGCAGTAACTGAAGGTGTTGGTGTATTTGATGTAGTTGGTGTAACTGAAGCTGTTGGTGTTACCGATGATGTTGGAGTTACTGAAGCCGTTTGTGTAACCGTAGCAGTTGGCGTAGATGTCGGTGTCACCCCTGGTGTTTCAGAAGGCGTTACAGTCTGTGTTTGAGTTATTGTCGGTGTGATAGTAGCCGTTAATGTCGGAGTCACTGACGCAGTTGGTGTTACTGTCGATGTTACCGTCGCAGTCACCGATGGTGTTGGAGTATTTGATGTTGTTGGTGTAACTGAAGATGTTGGTGTGATTGAAGCAGTCGGAGTAACAGAACTTGTCGGGGTATTAGTTGGTGTTGAGACCGGTGTCTCTGAAGGAGTAACTGTTTGTGTTTGAGTTACCGTTGGTGTGTTACTCGCGGTCAATGTTGGTGTAACCGACGCTGTCGGAGTTACCGTTGAAGTTATAGTCGCAGTTACAGATGGTGTCGGTGTATTAGAAGTTGTAGGAGTAACCGATGCCGTTGGAGTAACAGAACTTGTCGGAGTAACAGACGCAGTTTGTGTTACCGTTTGAGTCGGTGTAGATGTTGGAGTTACCTCTGGTGTTTCAGAAGGAGTTACCGTTTGTGTTTGAGTTATGGTCGGTGTATTACTTGCTGTCAATGTTGGCGTAACTGACGCAGTTGGTGTGACTGAAGTAGTCACCGTAGATGTAACTGACGGTGTTGGCGTATTTGATGTTGTAGGAGTAACTGACGCAGTCGGTGTAAGAGAAGCAGTTGGAGTAACAGATGATGTCTGAGTTACCGTTTGTGTTGGTGTAGACGTAGGTGTTGAATCTGGTGTTTCAGAAGGAGTTACAGTTTGTGTAGGTGTAAATGTAGGAGTAACCGTAGCGGTCACTGTCGGTGTAATACTTGCAGTTGGTGTTACACTCGCAGTTATTGTTGGTGTCACACTCGCAGTTGGAGTAACTGAAGCTGTTGGAGTAACAGACGCTGTTGGTGTAACTGACGAAGTTGGAGTATTAGAAGGTGTTACCGTAACTGTAGAAGTCGGTGTAGATGTTGGTGTTACACCTGGTGTTTCGGATGGTGTAATGGTTTGAGTTGGAGTGAATGTAGGTGTCACAGTTGCCGTCACAGTCGGTGTAACAGATGCTGTCGGAGTTAACGATGCCGTTACAGTCGCCGTAACCGATGGTGTAGGAGTATTTGTAGGAGTTTCAGTAGGAGTCGGTGTTACTGACGATGTTGGTGTTACTGACGCAGTTGGGGTAACAGAAGCAGTTACCGTTTGTGTAGGGGTAATAGTTACAGTCTGAGTTACCGTTTGTGTAGGTGTATTTGTAGGGGTAACATCCGGTGTAGACGAAGCCGTTACTGTCTGTGTCGGAGTAAATGTAGGCGTTACCGTGGAAGTAACCGTTGGTGTGATACTTGCCGTTGGTGTAACCGATGCTGTCACAGTCGCAGTAACAGTTTGTGTTGGAGTGTTAGTTGGTGTTTCTGTCGGTGTTGGAGTCACTGAAGAAGTTGGTGTAACAGACGCTGTTGGTGTTACCGATGCCGTGACAGTTTGTGTCGGTGTCAATGTAGCCGTAGGAGTAACAGATGAAGTCGGAGTATTTGTTGGTGTCACCGCTGGTGTTGATGAGGCAGTAACCGTCTGAGTTGGCGTAAATGTTGGAGTAACCGTAGAAGTAACCGTAGGAGTAATACTAGCAGTTGGGGTTACTGACGAAGTAACCGTTGATGTCACCGTCTGAGTCGGAGTGTTTGTTGGTGTCTCTGTAGGTGTAGGGGTGACTGATGAAGTTGGAGTTACCGACGCAGTTGGGGTAACAGATGCGGTCACTGTTTGAGTTGGAGTAACGGTTGAAGTCTGAGTTACAGTTTGAGTTGGAGTATTTGTTGGAGTTACATCCGGTGTTGACGACGCAGTAACAGTTTGAGTTGGCGTAAATGTTGGTGTTACCGTAGAAGTAACCGTTGGCGTTATTGATGCAGTTGGAGTAAACGTAGGTGTGACGGTCGCTGTCACCGATGGAGTAATAGACGCTGTCGGTGTTACTGACGCAGTAGGTGTGACTGAACTAGTCGGTGTGTTAGTTGGGGTAACGGTATTCGACGGTGTTACGGTATTAGTTGGAGTTACACTTGCGGTTGGAGTAACAGAACTGGTTGGCGTATTAGTCGGTGTAACTGCCGGTGTTG
>Ga0209555_10001907_pt1 | contig 15292 bp, 7 predicted proteins | sample SaaInl85LU_5_DNA_FD_184643 | JGI IMG/M metagenome (GOLD analysis project Ga0209555, IMG submission 184643) | Marine microbial communities from expanding oxygen minimum zones in the Saanich Inlet - ESP_85LU_5_DNA (SPAdes) (version 2) | ecosystem: Environmental > Aquatic > Marine > Intertidal zone... | reverse complement strand
ATTCTAGAATGTGGAATTTCAGTGGAGGTAATATTTCCTCCGCAACAGGACCTACAGCTCAGGTGAGATATAATAATCCTGGTACATATACAGCTACCTTAACTGTAACTGATTTTAATAACGTTACCATTTCGAATACTGCTACCAATGGGATAGAGGTTCTTAGTGCTTCTGTCGATGCACAATATTCGCTGTCCACATCTTCTATTTTAATGGGACAATCTATGAGTGTTAATAACACCTCAACTGGATTACCTGAAAATCCTACCTCCTACCAATGGAAGATTGGGGGTGTAAACTATGCAACCACAACAAATATAACAGTTTCCTATGATGATTGGAAAGTAGTACCTGGTGCAAATATAGCTGCAAATCCTGGTGATATTGTATCTGTTTCTATAGGTTTAGAGGCCACAAGCTCATACTCTTCGGATATAGAAAATAAATCTTTTAATGTCTCTAAAATAGGAATCACCGAAACCGACATATTAAATAAGATGGCCCCCGGAAAACCTTATACAAGGGAGATTTCAATAAGCAACACTACCCAAAGCTCGGGTTTATTTGGATATCCAACCAACTCTTATATTTATAGACTAGATTATCCTGGAGCTGCTATTCAAAGTATAGAAGGATTTCACTCTACGCTCGAAAGAGCAACATTAACTGTTACTGGTTTGAGTGGAAATTCACTTTTCCTCACAGGAGGAGTTGCCCCTATAAGAGGTTATATTATCGTGGAAGACGCTTTGTACGGGACCGGAGACCCTGAAATAGTGCAGGGTAAATATATTTATCCGAGTCTATCCAGCGGTGCTCCTAGGTTTTTATTTTTTGCTGATGATGGGACTGCAGGGAATCTTACCGACCTTATAAACAACTCCAATTATACTGTGCAGGTTGTTGATGATATACTTAATAACGTATACCCGCAAATAAACAGCACTCAAAGCGACTATTATGGTGCTGTCTTCCCCATTACGTCCCGAAGTATTAACGGACATAACCCTGTTGTTTATTCACCGACATATTTTGATAATCTAGGTTTTACAGGTGCTGTATATACGGTAACTTTGGTGATAAACGGGGATCCAGTCGACTGCGAATTCGATGATAGCGGCACAGGTAATGAGCCATCGGGTAACGGCGAATTCTATGTAATGCAGGACTCCGGAGGTGCTAAAGGTGTTGCTTCCCAACTTAATGCAACTATAGCTGCTTCTGTTCCAGGTGGAACTGCTTCTGTAGAATTTACTGCGGTTAGCAATTATAACATTAATTCTAACGGAACCCCTTCCGATTATTATGGACTAAAGATGGAAGTAAAAGATGAAGGGATAGAAGAGGTTACTATTGATGATAATTCTGCTACCCTCAATTCACTTTATGGTCTTTCTCTCATGACTTTTGCTTATAAATACACGGGATCTACCGCTCCCTCTTGCTCTGGTATTCCTCCGGCGTTGAAGCTGGGACTTCTGGACTACTTCAGTAACGGAAAGAATATACAATATGGTGGATCTATATTTTAAAAACTGATAAATAAAACCAATGCCAACTACTTTTTTCTATATTAACACTGCAGCATTAGATTCTTACGGGGATGTTTGGACTGTGGGCAGGGATTTAACTAAATATGACGGTGAAAATTGGTCCTATTATAATTATCAGAATTCCGTTGTTCCTAGCAACTCACCTTACTTTTTAGACACTAGGTCTATATCAATTGATAATGAAAATAGCAAATGGGTTGGATGTGCAGTAACAGCTTCTCTTTCCCAAGAAATTGTTTTCGTTGCTAAAGGAGCTCAGGCAGCAACGGGGGAAAGCTGGAATTTAAGTCAATTTAGCAACTACTCTACACAGTCTCCAAACTGGGAGGTACCTACAATTTACGCAAGCCCTTATTCAGAAGAAGTGTTAGCTTTCATTTCTCCCTTAAATGGAGGTGCAGGTACTGGCGGAACTGGTAACACCGGGGTTACAGGAGGGTACCTTTGGAGATATGATAAAGTATCTGAAAAGTGGAGTGAGGTATCCCCTGGCTACACTTGGCCTCATATTTATGAAATAACTGCTAAAGGTGAAGGTGGTAATTATTTTGAATACTACCTAAGCACTAACGATGGATTACAAACCATCCCGCAGGGAAACCTAGATCCTATTACTCTAGATAATGGAGATCTTGTTATTAAACAGATGAACAAGTACAACTCTCTGACCTCGGGAATTGGCGGTGATACAGTTTACTCTGTTTCTTTTGACGAGGATGGAAACTATTGGGCTGGAACTGAAAATGGTATTACGTATTGGGACGGAAAGAAGTTTTATAATTGGAACGTCGCAGGTGGAGATGGAGTAACAAAAGTTGTTGCCAGAAAAAACGGTCACGTTTTCTTTAGAATCGGTAATCCGTTTGATCAACCATCAACATCTAATGGATTTTATCACTTTAACGGAGATACATTCACCCACCTCACTTCTTCAAACACTAATCTACCAGACAACAGGGTAATACAATTAATGAAGGTTGAGGAAAAATCTCTAGCAGGCACTACAACAATCTACGAAGATGATCTTTGGATTGTTGCTGGAAACAACATTTGCCTGTTTGATTATTCTTTGCCACACATTTACGGTACATCTAAGTATACAGGAACCACTGGATGGAACTTTGTTTATTATACACACACTACAGAGGGAGGAACAACAGATACTGCTAGATTACCGAAAGCAGATAAGTACACCTGGAAGTATCCAACATGGAGAGGTTATGATAACGAATATTTGAAAAATTTACATCCAGGTTTAGACCCAAGGAATTTATTTCTAGAAACTAACTTTAAAGATGTTGCTGATGGATCTGCTGGAGAGCAACCATATTGGAACGATGGTGAAATAGTTCCATTTTCAGAATCTGAATTAAACAAACTTATACCAGATTCTGAGTGGCTAACAAATACCACTTCTTTCAACGTAACCTCGGCAAATAAATACAGGGAATATAATGTAGTTACCGGATATTCCACACAATCTTCGATAGATTTTGGTGAAAGAAATAACCTAATACCAAATTATACAATAAACAACCCAAATCCAACTGAATCTGCTGGTGGAACAGCAGATATGGGTTTTGTGGCACTATATAGTGATGGAGGACAGGTAAAAACAGTTATACCATTTAGAGGATTTTCTACTAGGGTACACAAAGCAATTCCTTCTTCAGACAACTCCTCACTTTATGTTCTTGGAACATTTAAGAAGTACATAGAGGCAGGGGAATTTGTTTATTCTAGCAAATATCCAGGAGCAAGCTCTATGACAGTAACCGGAATTACTGGACCCACTGGAGGACCTGTTGGTTTCTCTAATATCGGTGCTCCCGGTCTAACTGGATCTAGCGATTATCAGTGGATATTAAACGGTCCAACTGGAGCTACAAGTGGCATCTTCTTGCCTCAGACATCCATACTTGGTGACACAGAAGCTATGTTTGTTGCTGAGATTGAGGTGGATCTTGGAAATAAAGTTAGCTACGGAGATATTGATTTTTCTGCTGGAGAAATTGCTAAAAACCAATTTGCACTAAAGAATTTTAGGTACTTTCCAGGAGCTAGCGGTTCTTTCGACCCTTCTGGTATCATAAACGCATCCCTTACGCCACCTATTGACGTCAGTAAGCTAGATCTTTCGATTTCACAAAATTCTGTTAGAATCACTTCTAATTACTTAGGTGGTATTGCGACTTTAAAGGATAATTGGTTTGGTTTGAGCGATCTTCCAAATTCTTCGGAATTTATATTCTCTTCTGCCTCCAATGGAGCGTACGATAGGAGCGGAAGTGTTATTGACTTAAATTCAAATCTTTCCTTGAGGAACGGATTTATAGTAGGACTTACGGGCGGATCAACCTCCAGTTTGGATTCGATAACTTCCCTTGAAAATTCACTAACCTACGTACTTTCTGGAACATCCACAAGAGATGTAGATGTAAGAGGGTTGTCCATGGCACACCCAAATCCAGGATATTCTTACCCTTATTTCGTTCTAAATGATTTTAATCACTCACCCATAACTGGTGCTTTTGTAAGAAACTCTGGTGGAACAGCATCAGCATACACAACATGGTACAATACGGTTAGCTCATATAAGTCTGATGACCAATATTATTTAAATTCGTTGTACACAGATTCCCCAAGCACCTCCCCAGCATCTGCTTCACTTACTGGGATAGGAACTTCAGGTGGTGTCAATCTTTTGACTGTTTCTATTAAACCAGGAGGAAGTTATAGCATGCTTTCATATTCTGAGGTATTACCAGAAACCTATGGAAGCCCACAATTGGTTTCTATAAGTGATCAAAGTGATGCTTTGGCTGGCGGGGATCAATATACTGCTATTTATTACCAGAAGACCCCTGGAGTAACTGGTAGTGGTCACAACATAATAAAGAGAAACGTATCTGGAACAAGTATAGATACATTCTCAACCTTTGGTACTGGAAACACTGGGGACCAGAACCAGTTAAGTATGTACGTAAGCCCTCAGTTAGATGTGTTTGTCTCTGGTTCTAGTGCTGGAGTAACAGGTCCTTCCAACTTGCCATATAGTTCTGCTACTGGTTCATTCGTTTCTTTTCTTGAAAGTTATAAACCTGGTGTTGGTAAAGACATGGGTGATATTATTTCTAGAGCCGGATCTGGAGCTTGGACCTGGGTTGATGTACACAATTCTAATTCCGATCTATTCGTTCCCCTTCTGTCCACAGTATTTTTAAGTAACGGCGGATCCGAAATATATGGGAAAAATTCTAATAGATGGAAGCTAATAAACACCATTACCGGAAATGTTGTCCTTGATATCAAGGACGTACCGTTCTTTATATACACATTCTCGCAATCTGGATATTATTCGATACAAAATATAGTAGAAGATTGTAATGGTAATGTGTATGAGATATCAAAACCAGCATTTATAAAGGTTGTGGACCAAACTATACCTCTTCCGGATGATCCAAATCCGGAATTTGTTAATTCAGCGGATTATGGATATCCTAGAAGATCAGCCAATCCAAATGGAATCGGCGAGTATAGAGATCTATCAAAAGACCTCCTGGAGGACCAAAAGAAGATCATGCTACAAAATGTAGTACCGTTTGGATCTCCCTTAATTATTAGAGATAATCCAGATGCTACTTACGATCAATTCTAATTGAAGGAGTAAAGAAGTCTTAGTACCTCGTCAATCGCCTCGTGTCTGTGGTTATCTTTAAGAGCAATTGTGTAAACGTATTTAGAATCTTTTAATTTGGGTACCTCGTGGATTGCTGAATCGTTTCCAAACTTAAGATCTATTTGTTGACCATCCCCGCAAAGTACCATGGTTGAGTTTTTACCCAATCTTCCCAAAACCATCCCCAGCTGTTGCTTGGTTAAGTTTTGAAATTCGTCTACGATTACAATAGAATTATCAAATGTTCTACCTCTAAAATGGGTTAGTGATACTAATTCTATTGCTTCATCCTTTTCTAACTTTTCCAAATGATCTGCTTTATTGTATACCTTTCTCATATTGGATCTAATGGGTACTAGCCATGGTTCCATCTTTTCTTCAAGAGATCCTGGTAAAAATCCATTATCCTCGTTTGATACTGTCGGTCTTGTTATAACTATTTTTGAACATTGCTTTTTGAATAATTGATCTAAAGCTATTTGTACTGCTAGAAGTGTTTTACCACTTCCTGCCTTCCCTGTAACAAAATTGAATGGATGTGATAGTATCTGAGTTTTTGCATTTTTTTGCTCCTCTGATAATGAAATAGAAAATTTGTTTTTATCCACGTGGTTTTTATTTATTTTTTATTTTTATTATAAAACGGTCATTTGATTCAAAATACGAATCAATTCTATTTTCTAAAATTTTAAGTAAGTTTTCTTTTGAAATTGAACTCCAATCTTCATGTGTGTTGGTACCAAAAAGTCTTAAATCATCAATAATAATTAAACCTTCATATTTAAAAAAATCGTTTATAATTTTTAATTCTTCACATAATGGAACATCTTTTTCACCTTTTGCTGTAACACCTTGAGAAAAGTGTCCATCTAAATAAAATATAGTATTACCATATATTTCATCTATTACTTCTTTTAGTTTTTTTGAGCTGTCACCTAATATACTTTTTAGTTTATTTCTATTATAATTTTTTTTGTTAAATTCATTGTACAAAGTTTCACTTAATTCTATTGTATATAATTTTTGGAACTCATCAACATATCTTAATATGGTTTCACCCATATATGTTCCGGTTTCAACAAAATATTTGTAATTATCTTTGTTTTTTTTAGACACATCTAAAATATTTTTTAGATCTTCTTTTAATAATGTTGACATTTTAATATTTATTTTTTTTTAATTTAGTATAAAGTATTTCCAGCTGTATTTTTTGACACAAAAACTAATTCTTGGGTTCTATCCCAGACATTCCGATGTAATTTTTTAGAATCTTGTCTATTTAGATGGGCTATAACCATTGAGAAAGTACACGCTCTCTTCCACATACACATTATCATTGGCAAAATATTACTTTCTGGATCCTGTTGTCTTGTGTGTAAGTGAATAAGATCCGTGTCTTCTATGAACATGTTTATGTGTTTGAAAATGGTTTGATATATATCTAAAATTAAAGAAATCAAAATAATTACAACAAATGGCTACAGTAAATACTACTTCCATTCTTGGCTCTGATTCGATTTCTGCATCGAGGACAACAATTAACTCCAATTTTCTTACTCTAGAGAACTGGGTTAATAATTACAACTCAGTATTTGGTCTAGATACAGTAAATGGAATCATCAATCTAACTGGTGCTTCTACGGGCAGGGTATCAGCTAAAACTGGAAAATTCGATTCAATCATTGTTCCGAGCGGGGGTACAGCTCTAGCTCAGATTAATTCCTCAGGTGCTGGATCTTTTTCTTCGGTTGCAACCACAAACCTAACTGGTAGTGGAATTATTTCATTCGGGGCTGGAAGTACCCTTACACAGAGTGGAACATCAACATTCTCTGGAACGACTACGTTAAGCGGACAAACAACACTTAATGCTAAGATGGTTCTAGGGCCACAAGGAAATTTCGTCTCCCAAAATTCAATTGGAGCAAGTGGTGCAACAGCAGGAACTACTTTCCCTTCATCTGCAGCAGGTGGCGGTGGTAGAGGAACCTCATCAGGAAACCCTTATGTCATAACTGCTCTCGAGGACGTTATCTATGCACAATGTTCATCTGGTTTTTATATGAGTGTGGGTACAAACGGAGCTACTGCAGCAAATTTACCTGCTGGACTAAGGATTACCATAGTTAATACTGAGAATTCAGCAGGATCAATTAAAACTGGTGTACAAGGGTCTAATTATACAGGATTTAACACAGCGAGTGGTGTTGGTGAATATCCATCTACTGGTATTACTGTTGATGCAAATAGACCTTACCAGTCTTCAATACAACTACAATGGGAACCAAGAATAGGTAAAGGTGCGGGAAGCCAAGAAGGATCTTGGGTAGTACTAGGATCTTCAAATATGTCTTGGTCATAATAAAAAAATAGGATAGATGGCAAAAACTCCATTTATAAGACCTCTTCAAGTACAGGGTGGAACGTTTTACGCTTTTTCTTCCTCTGCTGAAGATCTGTCTTTTACGTTTAACAACTCTGTAAATAAGTTCAAGTTTTCGAAATTTGCTCTTCTGAATATCCCGGATATTAACTCTGGGGATCCTTTGGGTAATAGCATTAAACTTAATGCTCCTGATAGTGCTTTTTTAGATTATGCAAATAGTGCCGGAAACATAATAACCGGGAATGCTAACATCGATTTTTCTCAGAGTTTCCAAAGCTACTGTTTAAATTTTGAAACTACTGTTTTAAGTACTGACAATTATAACGCGGATCTTAAACAAAATGTTTCTGAGAGGGTATTCTTTAAGTGGCTGAAGGAATTGGGAGCTATTAGATATCAGCCTGCTTCTTCAGATCAGGTAGTGTCGACCCTGGACCAGAATACTGTGATTACAGTAAATAATTTACCGTCTACCCAAAAAAGATATGTCGAAGGTGACCCAAGCGGAGGAACAGGTTCTTTTGGACTTTCAGGATCTACTTATAATAGAGTAGTCCAGTATGTAGGTAATCTTGATATAGTAAATTCTGTTAAGAATAATAACAACACTTATTCGGAGGTTTATGTCAATGTACCAACCAAAGATGGAAATACACCTACTGTATTGTTTAAGAATGTTGTTGATGAAAATTACTATCCAGATTTCCAATGGACCAACAATCCTTCAGATCCTCTTGACAAGGAATATTTGACTGGAAGATCGTATGACGAGTTGAATCCAAGCGGTTTAACAAATCTTGCAATTTTTGATGACGATGTACTTGGATCTCCAACAGTAACTTTTTCTGATACTACCAACGGATCTACAGGTGACGGCAACTGGTATTCTCCTAGAGATACCGCTAACACATACTTTACAGACTCGTCTTTCACAGACCCAACATCTCTCATAATTGACAAATCTGTTTCTGGTGCGACCGCTGGGGTTGGCTTCCAGAGGTATGTTAGAACTAAATTGGATTCTGTTGGTATTGATTTCGACCCGGATTCTTATAAACAAATTGTTGATGATGCTTCGATTTCTACTATAGAAGAATTCAATTCAACATCAATTTCTGAAGACTTTGAGTTTAATGCAGTATTGATCTACTATGATGTTTATGATCCTGCAGAACCAAACAACTCGTCAACGAATCTTTACGGTGTTTTATTCTTGGATGACGTTCAGACCACTGGATCTAATGTTTATAGCATTCCTAGATTTCAAAAGTACAAGCCTAACATTGTAACAAAGCTTAATGGTAATGCTTACGGTCTTAAACTAAATATAAAATTTGATGTAGACATAGATCAAACTGGGGTGGAGCAAGCAATTAATGACTATTCTCCATTCTCTCTGACTATGTTTATGGACGCAGTTAATGTACTACAGGATGCTTCTGGTACTCTTAATAATAATGCTGCTAGCTATATTGATCTAGAGAGAAGATTATCTGCAGTTGAGAATCTCCTTTTAACTCAAGATACTTCCTTGTCTTTGGATAGAAGAATAAATAGTCTAGAAAGTTCTTATGCTGCTAATCAGGCATTATTTAATAATACCCAGTCAGTAATGGGACTGATTACACAGAATTATGAGCTTATAAGGGCTATCATTAATAACGAGACCTCTGTTGAAATATCATATAACCTAGATGCCATAAAGCAAGGAACGGGTGTAATTGTAAATAGATCCATACCAAATCAGGTTACCATAGAAAATGATAACCAGGAGTTTAATCTAGGTGATAATAACGGTACTGTGACTTTACAGAATAATTCACAAAATATAATTGGTCTTAGAACATTTGGAAATTACGTAAAGCATGTAAATAATGGAACTCCAATAACTTTATCCTCCGATCTTACAATAAGAATAGATGATTCAACGGTAAATTGGAAAAAAGGACAATCTTTCAGATTTAGTTTCGGGGATCAGATAATCCCTGGAGACTTTACAGTAAATTTCCTAACTAATTCTATTGGTAAGTATCCTCTCGATAACCCAACGGGTGTTGCTTATTCCAGTTTGATAATTTCTTTGGTTGATTCCGATATTTCTTCCTACGACTATATGCCCGTAATTGAAATAGTTTGTATTAACCCAGATAATCTAATATTCCAAGCGGAGATCGTCGGAAAAAGTTTAACAAATAACGGGTAAAATTTTATAAAATAAAATGGCATCAACACAAAATTCAATAAGCTCTTTAGTAGCACAATTTTTAAGGCTACAAAAAAATTCACTCGAGATAATAAATGGACTCAATGAGGTAGCAACTTCTACCAATGAAAATGTACAGATTGAGTTACTTGACGAAAATGGATTACCATCTCTTACTAGCATACCTGCTTATGGATATTTAAGGAGTGAGATTGAAAGACTAGATTCTAACGTACAATCTTTGGCGGGACTTGGTGATAACTTTGCCACTGTTAGGAACCCAGATGGTACATACAGTCAAGTTTATAAATCCCAGCCTTTAAAAGATCCAGCACCTCTACAAAACCTCCAGGTACCTAGTACTTTTTCAACAAGGGATAATTGGTTCTTTGAAAGTTTTTTAAGCCCCTTACTTTATATCTCTATAGACGTAACTGGACAAGTTGCTGATGATGCTGATAGAGTTAGAGTGAAAAGAATTATTGCAAACACAAACACTGACGAGAAGAAGGCATATTTTGATAATAATCTAAAGGGGAGAAACGACCTCGGTGAACAGGATTACATAGACCAGTTGGTAGACGGCGGAATAGATTACTTTGTGGATGAGGATAATATTGACTTACCACTTAGAACTATAAGAAACAAAGGTAACTTTGGCGTCCTCTCTTTCTATGATGATGTTGTGACTATAACAGATTCTAATGGTAATCAAGTACAGGAGACCAGGAGAAATTACAAGCTCAATAGCGTTAATTACACTGATACTACATCTAATGTTACTGATGGACGTACACTTGCAGTAGGTGATACGTTACTTACAAACGATGGGACTAGATACCTAATTACTGCTGTTAATATAGAGGAGACATCAGTCCAGATGAAAAGAACCTCTGGTTATCAGCCTGTCCAGATAGGAGAAAATCAATTAACACTCCTATCTAATCAGCTAAGTCCAAGACTCATCGAAGTAAATGTTGGTTTTGACGAAAGACAGGGTATATTCTTTAAACAAATTGATGATAATTTTAACGTAATAGGATCTACTTGGTCAAACGGGGTAGTATTATTTAGCAATGAGCTTAATATAAACACACAAAATGGGATCCAAACGTTAGAACAATTTTATCTTACTTCAGTAGCAGATCTAGGCCAGATATTCCTAGGCATGGCAAAGGAGAAAAAGGTTAGTGCAATAAATGGTGTAATTCCAGACTCACCAACAGTAAGTGCAGACAACTTTAAGGTAGTTCAGGTTAATAAACAGTTAACTAGCGGTACTGATGTAGAAACTCTAAATGATAAGGTTTCCCTTAAAGCTACCTTGCAGTCTGAAATACAGCAATTAGACGGATCTATTTCTAAAGCCAGAACTGATCTAAATTCTGTTTCTTCAACTTCCGTTTCCTCCAACGTTGGTCTCAATTCCGCTGTCGCTGCTAATAATATAGCTCAATCTCAGAATCCTATCAGTTCTAATTCTGGGAGTTCTGTGCAGGCTAGTTTAAATTCATTAACTGAACAGAGGGTTCAAAAACAACAATTACTTGCATCTGTTGTAAGTGATATTACAACTATCTCTGAGAGTAATCCTCAGTTAAAGGTAGAACCAAAATATAGGGTAAGGGGATTTTGGCCAATACCACTTCCAAAAAATAGCCAAATTACGGGCGATCAGAGTGTTATTCAGTTTGTTATCCAGTATAGATATCTTACAGATTCTGGATCTTCACCAGCTGTGGATCAGATTAGCTATCTTGACGATAACGGACAAGAAAAATCTGGGGCATTCAGTAATTGGAATGAGGTAAAATCTGAAATAAGGAAGAAAATATACGACAGTAATACAGGTACTTATATATGGGCCCCTGAAGATACTGATAATGCTGATGCTACCAATATAAACCAATTGGACATACCAATTACCAAGGGGGAAAGAGTTGAAATCAGAATCAAATCAGTATCTGAAGCAGGTTGGCCAGACAATCCGGTAATGTCCGAATTCTCACAACCTGTCGTAGTAACTTTCCCGGAGGATCTATCTACACAGAGCACTACCGAGAGCGTCGCTTCTAATTTAAGAGACGAGGCTGTTTTAGCAATACAAGAAGATTTAAATGCTAAGGGCATTGGAGGTCTTTTAGATCAACAGGTCGTTGCTGGGGAAAAAACCTATTATCTTGCATCCACCTCTATTCTTAGTGGATATTACAATTCTTCTGGATCCCCCGTGGATCTTTTTCAAAAACTGAATGAAATGCAGGATCAGTTGAATTCTCTGAGATCAACTCTGGAGGGATCTGTAGGTACATTGGAGGTTTATTTGGTAGATGGATCTAATACCCAATTGGTTACCAACGGTTCTACTATTAATCTTAACGCTGGGTATTATAATCAGATTTATGTTAATGCTTCTACTACTGATGCTGGTAAGATTGCTTCTACTGTTTATGAGATACAAATTATCAATACCTCCGGTGGTCTATTAGAGCTCTCTTCTATATTACCCGGCGGACTATCCACTTTGGCAGGTACGAGTTCTTCTTATAGTCTCCCTGAGGGATATGCAACTAATCTTAGGTATGGTGATGTACCAATTTCAATAACCTCTCTGAATACTTCTGATATCGTACCAGTTGGATCTACTGGGGGTGCAAACAACCAATCGTTCCAAGAATTTAGACAAGCACCTCCATATGCTTCTGGAAATTCTAACAGTCAGTTCATCTACCCAAGATGGAAATCAGTAGGATTTGATTCTTCCCTATACATTACTCCAGCCTCTTTTGCTGGATCTTATTTGTATGACGGAGATTCATCTTCCTTACCAAGAAACGGTAGTCAACTTCTACCTTTCGACCCAACTAATTCCTCTGTCCCGACTGCATCTGGTCAAGAAGCGAGTGTTTGGAACGGAACAATATCAGGATCAACTGGAAACTATACTGGAAATGGTAATGGTACCTTAAGTGAATTTTGTATACATAAAGACCATCCATCTCTATCTACTGGATTAAGCTTTACCAACTTGGTTAAACCTAATTTTTCTGGTGGTGTAGTAGTATATCCATATTTCAGACATTCTGATTACTTCTATCTTGATTCTACGGTTATTAATAATTTCCAGCAGCTTGGTTATCAGCAGGTTTCTACTGACTTTGTACAAGGAGCTACTGCTGCAAGGGAAGATTCGATGTACCCCAATAAACTAGGATTTACAGCTGATGATGAATATTTGATAGGAAGATATACCTGTGGATCGTATCTTTTCCTCGGTCCACCGACAGCATCGACTGTACAAGTTGAAGGTTCAACACAACTAGCTTCAAGGTTTGTGAAAAAAGGGGATGCTAATGCTATTAACGTACCTTTAATATTCCAATTCAGGGCAAACGATAAATTGGGATATATTGGTGGATTCAGAGCAGACGGAAACCCAACTAATATCACATACAACAAAAAAGTTGGAATTGATATACAGGTTAGGAATCAGGGTCCTTTCTCTTTTGATGTTAGAGTAACCGGTAAATATAAAAATGACACATTATCTTCTCCGAATTTCTCATCATCCTCAACGGGAACTGATTTATAGTGTTTAAATAAAGAAAAAACCTTTTAAATGGCTTCACCAAAATTATTTGATTATAACTCATCCTTTGGACTATTAAGGGCAAATCCTAAATTAACAGGAAATGTAAAAGTCTCTGTTGATTCCTCTGGTGGAGTGTGGTTAAATTCCTTTAATGCTAATCCAACTTTAAGCTCTAATAGATTTAAGAAATTCCAGGTAACAGGAGAGGATTCTTATGCTACTGACCTCTACAATTTTTTTGAAAAGGGAACCATAGGAAATGATCTGATATTTCAAGTTGGTCAATTTACTGACGGTAATAGAAAAGCTGTCGAGGATTTTGAGTCTCAGTATGATTTTTTTTATGGTAGTGGAGCTTCAACACTAATTGATAAGAATTATCAAGAAAATTTTACGTACCTCCAACCACTATGGTTAAGAGATCAGCTTCCTGAGTTTTTCGTTATATTTAAGGTTTCTGATCCAATCAGCTATCCTTATACAACTAATGTTTCCTTAATTGAGACTGGAAAGGAATATAAGCTAATACAAGATCCAGATTCTGACCCGGACGACACTTTTACTATTTCGTATGGGAAGGATAACTCTGGGAATGATATAGTTTATGTGGATGGTGATATTTTTACTGGTGTTAATCTATATACAAGCTATTCAGTATTAAGCGGAAGCGGTAAAGTTGCTGAAATGAACGAGATCAAATATCAACCGCAAGTGGATGATGTTGAATCTTTCTTCAATTCAAAAATACTCCCAAATTCCAGTGTTGTTGCTACATACGATTTAAGAGCCGAGACTAAAATAGGAAAGTATATAAGAAGCATAGTAAATAACAAAAACTATAAACAAGCACCGATTAACTTCTCCTTCCAGAACAACACTTACACTTACTATAACGGTGTAAGTATAAAGGATGGCGTCTTTACAGAAAGAGGTGAACTTCTATATGATTATCTAGTTAGTCCACAGTCTTCTGTACAGTCCGATTTTGAAGAATATGTGACTGATGGGTTTCAAAGGAATGGAATAATTTCTCCGAATGTGTTGAATATGGAATATTTTTTCAACGATACTGATTCGGATCTTTATACTATAAACAGATATTATGGATTTTATGTTTCTAAGAATGATCTTGGAGAATTTTTCCTAAACGGCGATTATTTTTATAAATTTAAAAATGGTGAGGGTAATTTAAATTTACCAAAGCCATCCAGAAATAATCTTGGCTATTATAACGATAATAAACCAAACTTCCAAAGCAGTACTGGAGGTGTTAGGCTATACTACGAAGGTGCTAGTGGATGGGTACCCGGATCATATGATACTAACGTAAATGATCCACAAAAGCTTTACTATATTACAGATAAATCTGATAATTTCTATTCCCTTAAAAGGTTTGAAAATTATAACTCAACCACAAAAAACTGGGAAGACAATACTCCGGAATATGCTAAATATGGTCCTTATAATGGGACTTCTTTTGGAACTACCGGAAATCCCTCTCTAGATACTGGAACTCTAGTAATTGCTAATAGATCCGTTAATCTCCAGAATTTTACTGGAGTTGGTGATAAAATTGGTTCCATAAAAGGAATATTAACGGGGGAAAGAGGAAGATCTAATATTGGTATAGAATTCCTAAACAATATAGAACTTGACGAGGAGGTAGTTTTTAAGATATTTTGGTCCAATGGAACCATGAGCGAATCTGCAGGAAAGTATGATCTTGTAAAATCTGGCGAATTTGGGGGTACTCTCGTAGGATGGGGTCCGGGGTCTTCCTATAACACAGGAAACAACCATTACTTTAATGGACTAGATGGTACTACAGAAGAAATAGCTTCTTCCTTTTCCGATTGTATATCATCCATCAGCGATGTTG
>Ga0209555_10001906_pt1 | contig 15293 bp, 16 predicted proteins | sample SaaInl85LU_5_DNA_FD_184643 | JGI IMG/M metagenome (GOLD analysis project Ga0209555, IMG submission 184643) | Marine microbial communities from expanding oxygen minimum zones in the Saanich Inlet - ESP_85LU_5_DNA (SPAdes) (version 2) | ecosystem: Environmental > Aquatic > Marine > Intertidal... | reverse complement strand
CGCCTCGGGCGCGCCAAAGGCAAAAGCGGCGAAGGCCATAAAAAGAATCGACCAGACAGGCCAAAAGCCCCGCGTCACGCGTTCGGCAAAAAGGCCGAAACGGGTCAGGCGGAGAGGCCAGATCAGACGCGAAAGCGCCTTGTGGGTGGGGTCTCGATCGATCATCGAGCCTTTCGGTCAATGCGCTATGCGCGGTCCAAGGGCGTTATAGCCACTTAGGAATGATATCTCGATTGATGATTTCGTCAAAGGTTGGTCTTGGGCGGATGACTGCAAATTGATCGCCCTGCACCATAACCTCGGGGATAAGAGGGCGCGTGTTATACTCGCTCGACATCACCGCGCCGTAAGCCCCAGCCGAACGGAAGGCCACAAGATCACCCGAAGCAAGCGGCGCCATATTGCGTTGCTTGGCAAAGGTATCGCCGCTTTCACAGACAGGGCCGACAATATCATAGGGCAGTTGTTCGCTGCCCGCAGCCGCCTCAACCACCGGAACGATATCATGCCATGCATTATACATTGCAGGGCGGATCAGATCATTCATTGCGGCATCAAGGATCAGGAAATCGCGGTTCTCGCCGTTTTTCACATAGATCACACCCGATACAAGAAGCCCCGCATTCCCCGAAATCAAACGCCCCGGCTCGATCTCCACCTCAACATCCAGATCCCCCACACAGCGCTTGATCAGCGCGCCGTATTCCGTGGGCAGGGGCGGGGCTGAATTGGAGCGCTCATAAGGAATGCCAAGCCCACCACCCAGATCGAGGCGGCGGATTGTATGGCCATCCGCGCGCAATTGGCGGGTTAGGTCAGCAACCTTGTTATAGGCCAGCTCAAAGGGCTCCAGCTCGGTCAACTGGCTGCCGATATGCACATCAATCCCGATCACCTCGAGACCGGGCAGGCTGGCGGCAAAGGCATAGACATCGCGGGCACGCGAAATTGGGATGCCGAATTTATCGTCGTATTTCCCTGTCGAGATTTTCTCATGGGTCTTGGCATCGACATCAGGATTGACCCGCACGGTGATCGGCGCGCGCATCCCCATGGAGGCCGCAACCTCGGAGAGCACCACCATCTCGGGCTCGGATTCGACATTGAACTGGCGTATACCCCCCTCAAGGGCCATGCGCATTTCCTCGCGGGTTTTGCCCACGCCCGAAAACACAATCCGCTCACCCGGAACGCCAGCGGCACGTGAGCGCGCATATTCGCCGCCTGATACCACATCCATGCCAGCGCCAAGCTTGGCCAGATGCGCAATAACCGCTTGGTTGGAATTGGATTTCATCGCGAAGCATACAAGGTTCTCGATCCCCTCAAGGGCGTCTTTGAACAAGGTGTAATGCCGCGTCAGGGTGGCGGTGGAATAGACATAGAACGGCGTACCAACCTCAGCCGCGATATCGGGCAAAGCCACGTCCTCGGCATGGAGGATACCGTTTTTGTATAGGAAATGATCCATCTCGACCGTCCTGAAAATTGCGCAAGGGGCAGGTAGCACCCTTCGCGGGCTTTTCAAAGGGCGCTCGGCGAAGTCGCGCGTGCCTATGATGCCTTAGGCGGCTTTGCGGCTCCGCAAGAAGAGATACAGCGGCAAGCCGCAGCTTACACCGATGCAATAGGTTGCGGGGATCGCCAGAAGAGAGATCCAATCGCGCCGCGAGATCGCCTCGACAATCACCCAGATGGTCAGAGTAACCGCGGCAATCGTCAAATCCCAGACCAGACCCGATGTTGCGTCATTGGCATGCCATGCATCAACCATCGCCATGATCGACCAGCTATTTTCGTTGAACCAGCTGACAAAATAATACATCGGCCAGATCGAGCCCGCGATGGCAAGAGCCAGATAGAGCATGCGAATGGGTGTCATATAAACCTCCGGAGTTTGTTGATAGCCCACGTAGCGCGGCACGAAGCCAAGGCCAGAACGCGCAATATCCGTAAAGCGCCGCTACGTTATGCGACAAGATATGTTCGCGTAACAATTGACCCACCACGGCTCGCCGCGCTACCCCTCTCGTAACGGTTCTCTGCTGTTCAGCGGAGAATGCTAAATACCTGCCGAAGAGGACATGCCGAATGGCCGAGATTGAACGCGAATCCATGGAATATGACGTTGTTATCGTTGGTGCGGGCCCTGCTGGCCTGTCAGCGGCGATCCGTCTCAAGCAGCTAGATGCCGAGCTGAATGTCGTTGTTCTTGAAAAGGGTTCGGAAGTGGGCGCGCATATCCTTTCGGGCGCGGTGCTGGACCCATCGGGGCTGGATGCGCTGATGCCTGATTGGAAGGAAAAAGGCGCACCTATCAATGTGCCTGTCCGTGATGACCGCTTCTATATGCTGGGTGAGGGCGGTGGCATCCGCATCCCCAATGCTGCGATGCCCCCTTTGATGAGCAATCACGGAAATTACATCGTCTCGATGGGCAATGTCTGCCGCTGGATGGCCGAACAGGCCGAGGAGCTTGGGGTCGAAATTTTTCCAGGCATGGCCTGTTCCGAACTGGTCTATGGCGAAGACGGCTCGGTCAAAGGCGTTGTCGCGGGTGAGTTTGGCCTCAACCCCGATGGCACCCCGTCTGACGCCTATGAGCCTGGGATGGAGTTGCATGGTAAATATGTCTTCCTTGGTGAAGGCGTGCGTGGCTCGCTTAGCAAGGAAGTGATGGCGAAGTTCGACCTTTCCGAGGGCAAGGAGCCGCAGAAATTCGGCCTCGGCATGAAAGAGATTTGGGAAATCGACCCCGAAAAGCATCGCGAAGGTCTTGTGATGCATACGATGGGTTGGCCGCTGAATTCCAATGCGGGTGGCGGCAGCTTTATATATCACCTTGATAACAATCAGGTTTATGTGGGCTTTGTGGTTCACCTCAACTACGAGAACCCGCATCTCTACCCCTATATGGAATTCCAGCGCTTCAAGCATCATCCGATGGTGGCCGAGCTGCTCAAAGGCGGCAAACGCGTGGCTTACGGCGCGCGCGCGATCTCGGAGGGCGGGTTCCAATCCATGCCCAAGGCGGTTGCACCGGGTGTGGCGCTTTTGGGCTGTAGTGTCGGGCTGGTCAACGTGCCGCGCATCAAGGGCAACCATAACGCAATGCTCTCGGGCAAGGCGGCGGCGGAAGCCGCGTTTGACGCGATCAAAGCGGGCCGTTCGGGGGATGAGCTGGCGATCTATGATGCCGAGCTGCAAGACGGGCCGATTGGCAAAGATTTGAAAGCGGTGCGCAATGTCAAACCGCTCTGGTCGAAATACGGACTGCTTGGCGGTTTGAGCTTCGGGGGCCTTGATATGTGGGCGGCCACCCTTCTCAAATTCAATCCTTTCGGCACGATGCGTCATGGCAAAACCGATGCGGCGGCAACGGGCAAAGCCAGCAAATTCAAGCCGATTGATTACCCCAAACCCGATGGTGTCTTGTCATTTGATCGTCTGACCAATGTCAGCTTTTCAATGACCAATCATGAGGAAAGCCAGCCCGCGCATCTGAAATTGAAAGATACGGCCGTGCCGATTTCGGTGAATTTGCCCGAATATGCGGAACCCGCGCAACGCTATTGCCCTGCAGGTGTCTATGAGGTGGTGACAGAAGATGGCAAGGATCCGCGCTTTGTGATCAATTTCCAGAACTGCGTGCATTGCAAAACCTGTGACATCAAAGACCCCTCGCAAAACATCAACTGGTGTGTGCCACAGGGCGGTGACGGGCCGAATTATCCGAATATGTGACCGATTATGTCGGTAAGTTGACCTGCGCGGGCCGCCCTGTGGCGTGCCCGCGCATTGTCTTATCAAGGCTTGGTCCTTACTGTTTGGATATAGTCTATGGAGAGCCCTATGCGTCGCTCGATTTCGGTATTTGCGCTTGTTGCGGTTTTAACCCTGCCTTTGGCCCCAGAGGCCTTCGCACAGAATAGTTCCGCAGGTGCCTATCTGGCTGCGCGCCAAGCCGTGCTTGAGGGGGATCACCAAGCCGCGGCCAGCTTCTTTGACGATGTTATCGGCTCGGACGCCCTTGATCCGCAGCTTGTGGGCAATGCGATTCTGGCCAATGCCGCCATGGGCCAATGGGAGCGCGCCCTCGAGATCGCGCGCGACGTCACCGATGCCAGTTCCATTCCCGATCTGGTCAATCTTGTGGTGCAGGTCGATCGCATCCGTCGAGGTGATATGTCGGAGGCTCTGCTGGCCGCCGAGGAACAGCGCGGTGCGGGGCCTTTGGTTGATGAGTTGAGCACAGGCTGGCTGCATCTGGCCGAGGGCAATATGTCCCGCGCGACGGATGCTTTCCTTGAACTGGCAACCGAGGAGGGGTTTGCAGGCTTGGCTTGGTATCACCTCGCCTTGGCGCGGGCCTCGGTCGGTGATTTCGAAGGGGCGAATGCGATCCTCTCGGGTGAGGAATTTGGCCCGATCCAAGCAACCTCACGCGGTATTCAGGCCCATGCGCAAACCTTGGTTCAACTGGACCGCGCGGGTGATGCTTTGGAATTGCTTGATGCCAGCCTGAGCGTCATCTCGGATCCTGTTCTGAGTGCGTTGCGCGACGAAATCCTTGAAGACCCGACCCGCAGCTATGATTTTATCGTGACGCCCCAACAGGGCATCGCTGAGGTGTTTTACAGCCTTGCAATCGGGCTTGGCTCGGAAACGGGCACGGCCTTGCCGCTGGTCTATACCCGTGCGGGTTTCGCGATTGACCCTGAGCATATCGACTCGGTCCTACTTTCGGCTGAGTTATTGACCCAAGATGGCCAATATGAACTGGCGATTGAAACATTCAGCGCCATCCCGCTTGATCACCCCCGCCATGTCGAGGCGGAACTTGGTCGGGGCTCAGGCCTTTTTGAATTGGGGCGTGAAGATACAGCCGCCGAGGTCCTGACAGCCTTGGCGCGCGCTTATCCGACGCTGTCCACCGTCCAATCCAGCCTTGCCGATACGCTGCGCCGCATGGAGCGGTTTGAAGGGGCCGAAGCTGCCTATACGGCCGCGATTGAGCAGATCAATGTGGAAGACCCGCGCTATTGGGTCTTGTTCTATGCACGTGGAATTTGCCGCGAGAGGTTGGACCTCTGGGATCAAGCCGAGGCTGATTTCCGCTATGCGTTGGAGCTGAATGCCGACCAGCCGCAAGTACTGAATTATCTGGGCTATTCTCTGGTTGAGCAGCGCCGCAATCTTGATGAAGCCCTCGGCATGATCGAACGCGCCGTCGCGGCCGAGCCGCGCTCGGGCTATATCGTGGATTCATTGGGTTGGGTGCTCTATCGGCTTGGCCGCTATGAAGAAGCCGTTGCACCGATGGAACGCGCGGTTGAACTTCTGCCCAATGACTCGATCGTTAATGACCATCTGGGGGATGTCTATTGGAAAGTCGGGCGCTTTCGCGAAGCGCGCTTCCAATGGGAACGCGCCCTTTCCTTTGAGCCGACCGAAGAAGAGGCCGAGCGCGTCAGGCTGAAGCTCGAGATTGGCCTCGACCGAGTTCTCGAACAGGAATCCGATACGCAGTGACGATCACGCGCCTTGCCCCTGCCAAGCTGAACCTCGCGCTGCATGTCACGGATCGGCGTGCGAATGGATATCATGATCTCGATTCCTTGGTGGTGTTTGCCGATTTCGGTGACCAGCTTGCCTTTGAGGGTGCTGATGGACTGACATTGCAGGTTGATGGCCCCTTGGCTGTTGGCGTGCCGATGGATGACCGCAACCTTGTGCTCCGTGCGGCGGCCCTGTTTGGCGCTGCGAAAGGGGCGGCTATTTCGCTGACGAAACACCTGCCACATGCAGCGGGTATCGGGGGCGGGTCCTCGGATGCTGCGGCCGCTCTCACCGGTTTGGCCGAGCTATGGGGTAGCGACCTTCCGCATGATGAAGCCATTCTGGCGCTTGGTGCCGATCTGCCCGTCTGCATGGCGGCCAGACCCACCCGTATGCGCGGCATTGGTGAGGACTTGGCTGAGGTACCGCGCCTGCCACAGATGTCGGTCATCATGGTCAACCCTGGGGTGAGCGTTCCAACAGGCCAAGTTTTTGGCGCGTTGTCTGACTTACAAAATCCGCCGATGAGCCCCCCTATTTGGCAGGATTTCGGCAGTTTCATCCATTGGCTCGCGCAGCAACGCAATGATCTGGAAGCGCCCGCGCGCGGTATCGCCCCAGAAATCTCGGATGTGATTGATGCGCTGGAAGCAGAGCCCGATTGCGCCTTGGCGCGGATGAGCGGCTCGGGCGCGACCTGTTTTGGAGTGTTCGAGCAGGCATCCTCTGCCGCGCTGGCCGCCGCGCGGCTTTCAGCAGATCATCCGAATTGGTGGGTGCAGGCGGCGGGATTACTGAAGGCCTGATTGCGGATTAATTGATCCGCTCAACCACGTAATCAGCCAGATCACTAAGCATGTCGCGCAAAGGATGATCGGGCATTTCCGCCATCGCGGATTTGGCGATATCAGCATAGCGCAAGGCCTCGGCCCGTGTTTCCTCAAGCGTACCATGGCGCTGCAAGAGGGTGCGGGCATGCTCCAGATCGCCATCGCGCTGATCGCCTTTGCCGATGGTGCGCGCCCAGAAATCACGCTCCTGCGCATCGGCTTTGGCAATGGCGCGGATCACGGGGAGGGTCAGCTTCCGTTCACGGAAATCATCGCCTGTATTCTTGCCGATATCATCGCCAGCGCCGCCCCAATCCAGCAGGTCATCCACCATCTGGAAGGACACGCCAAGCGCATCGCCATAACGGGCAAGTGCTCTTACCTCGCCCTCGGGGCGACCTGCGATAACACCGCCCACTTCGGTGGCGGCTTCAAACAGCGCCGCTGTCTTGCCGCGCACAACCTGAAGATAGGTGTCTTCGGTGGTCTCGATATCCATCGCGGCGCTCATTTGCAGCACCTCGCCCTCGGCGATCACCGCGGATGCATTTGACAGAATATCCAAAACGATGAGCGAGCCCGTCTCGACCATCAACTGGAAGGACCGCGCGAACAGATAATCCCCGACCAGAACGCTGGATTTATTATCCCACAGCAGATTGGCGGTGGGGCGCCCACGGCGCTGCGCGCTTTCATCCACAACGTCATCATGGAGCAGCGTGGCGGTGTGAATGAACTCGACCGTTGCGGCAAGCTTGAGATGCGCGTCCCCCTCATAGCCACTGAGCCGCGCGGCGGCCAAGGTCATCATAGGGCGGATGCGCTTGCCACCCGCCTCGACCAAATGCGCGGTCACTTCGGGGATACGGGGGGCGTGTTTCGAGGCCATTCGCTCGCGGATCAGGCGGTTCACGGCATCGAGATCTTCGGCCAGATAATCGCGGAGGCGTTCATGCGGCTTGGCAACAATGTGATCCAGGCTCATGCCCATTCCTTCTTGGCTATCTCGACAAGCGCGAGCACTGCACCTACATCCTGTATTATGCAAGAAATCCTACGCAGCAATGACCCAACGATCATAGCCTTTGCACAGGCACTCCTGTCGGGTGAAGGTATAGAGATTTTCGAATTGGACGTCCATATGAGCGCGTTGGAAGGTTCGGTTGGCATATTGCCGCGCCGGATCATGGTACGCCGTGAGGATGCGTTTCAAGCCCGCGCCGTGTTGCGCGATAACGAGCTTCCGGTTTCGGAGTGAGCGGTTTTGACGAAGATGCGCTGACGCGGGATGAGTTCCTTGGTGGACGGCTGCAAATCTGGCAACCCAAGCGCGGCTACCGTGCGGCAACTGACCCCGTCTTTCTGGCGGCCTCCTGCCCCGCAAAACAGGGCGAGCGGGTTCTTGAATTGGGCTGCGGTGCGGGTGTCGCAAGTCTGTGCCTGCATTCACGAGTTGCGGGTCTGGATTTTGTCGGTGTCGAACGGCAAGCCGCCTATGCCGATCTTGCGCAGCGCAACGCCCACGCGGCCAATGCCGCTTTTGAGGTGGTTGAGGCGGATTTGACCGCCCTGCCTTCCGACCTGCGCCAGCAAAGCTTTGATCACGTCATCGCTAACCCGCCCTATTACCGCGCGGGTGGCGGCACGAAAGCGGGGGATGCGGGGCGTGAGCAAGCGCTTCGCGAGGACACACCGCTGGCCGATTGGATTGCGACGGGAAAGGCACGGCTCAAATCGGGCGGCTGGCTCACGCTGATCCATCAAGCCGACCGTTTGCCCGACCTTTTGACGCTGCTTCAGGATGGGTTTGGTGCGATCAGCGCTCTGCCGCTGACCCCGCGTGACGGGCGGGAGGCGACACGGGTTATTCTTCGTGCGCGCAAATCAGCCAAGGCCCCCTTTGCGCTTCTGGCCCCTTTTGTTGTCCATAAAGGCGCTCAGCATATCGCGGATGGTGATGATTATTCCGATGCTGCCAAAGGCATCCTTCGGGATGGGGAAGCGCTAAATTAATTCGCAAATGGGGGCGCCTATTTACCTTTCTTAAGAAGAAAGTGACGAATTTATCGAATGAACAGATGACAAAAAAGGAAAGCTGTGGTCCCCTTGTTACACGACCGTCACATTTGAGAGGAGGATTTACATGTCTATTGGTGCCCATCTTCAGGAACTCAAGAAGAAGCATGATACCCTTTCCAAACGAGTTGAAGACGCGCAACGAAGTCCCGGCATTGATGATTTGAAAATCAGAGAGCTTAAAAAACAAAAGCTTCGCCTAAAGGAAGAGATCGGCCGCGTCGCGAATTGATCCACCTTAAAGACGAAACCCCCGGCCCAAGACCGGGGGTTTTTTAGTTTTATACGGGTCGCTCAGCCGCTCAGACGAAGAATTGACCGCCATTGGCCGAGATCGTGGAACCGTTGATAAAGCCCGAATCCTCGGAGGCCAGAAACGCCACGCAGCGCGCGATTTCTTCTGGTTCCCCGAGACGACCGGCAGGGATCATGCCGATAATGGATTCGCGTACTTTTTCGGGCACGGCCATCACCATCTCGGTCGCGATATAGCCTGGGCAGATCGCATTGGCCGTGATGTTGAACCGTGCGCCTTCTTGGGCCAGCGATTTCACAATGCCCAAATCGCCGGCCTTGGTTGCCGCGTAGTTTACCTGCGCAAACTGGCCCTTTTGTCCATTGATTGACGAAATCACGATGACGCGCCCGAATTTCCGTTCCCGCATGCCGGGCCAGATCGGATGGACCGTGTTGAACACGCCCGTAAGGTTGGTGTCCACGACCTCGTTCCATTGATCTGGTGTCATTTTGTGGAAAGGCGCATCCCGCGTGATGCCTGCATTGGCAACGACCACGTCAATCGGGCCCAGATCAGCCTCGACCTGAGCGATGCCAGCGGCACTCGCCTCATAGTCAGCGACATTCCATTTATAGGTTTTAATGCCGGTGTTTTTGGTGAACTCGGCGGCTTTTTCGTCATTTCCCGCATAGGTGGCGGCGACGTCATAGCCTTCTGCCTTCAGGGCTTTGGAAATGGCCTCCCCAATGCCACGGCTTCCTCCCGTGACCAGTGCAACTTTTGCCATTTTCTCCTCCTAACTGGCTTTGTCTATAATCTTATTACCGTTATGATGGTTATTGAGCAATATTGTTTCAGCTAAGTTTTTGACGATTTTGAATAAAAAAGGGCGCCCAAAAGCGCCCTTGATTGACCTAAAGCGTAACTGTCAGGGCCTTTCCAGACACATGGCAACACCCATGCCGCCGCCGATGCAAAGGGTTGCAAGGCCCTTCTTGGCGTCGCGTCGTTTCATCTCGAACAACAAGGTGTTCAAGACGCGGCAGCCAGAGGCGCCAATCGGGTGGCCAATGGCGATTGCGCCGCCATTTACATTCACGATCGAAGGATCCCAGCCCATGTCCTTATTGACCGCGCAGGCCTGCGCGGCGAAGGCTTCATTGGCTTCCACGAGGTCAAGATCACCTGCGGCCCAACCCGCCTTGTCCAGCGCCTTGCGTGATGCATAGATCGGGCCGACGCCCATGATCGACGGGTCGAGACCTGCGGTGGCGTAGGACGCGATCCGCGCAAGAGGCTCAAGCCCGCGCTTTTCGGCCTCATCCGCGCTCATCAGCAGGACAGCGGCGGCACCGTCATTGAGGCCCGAGGCATTGGCGGCCGTCACGGTGCCGTCCTTGGTGAAGGCAGGGCGCAGTTTGGCCATGGCATCCATGGTTGCGCCATGGCGGATATATTCATCCGCATCGACGGTGATATCGCCCTTGCGGTTGGCGATGGTGACGGGTGTGATCTCATCTGCGAATTTACCAGCCTTTTGCGCGGCCTCGGCCTTGTTCTGCGAGGCGACGGCGAATTCATCCTGCATATCGCGGCTGATCTGCCATTGCTCGGCAACATTCTCGGCGGTCTGGCCCATATGGTAGCCATTGAAGGCATCCCAAAGGCCATCGCGGATCATGGTGTCGATATATTTCATATCACCCATTTTCTGGCCCTGACGAAGCGGGGCGGCATGGGGGCTCATCGACATGTTTTCCTGACCGCCTGCGGCCACGATAGATGCATCCCCCAGCATGATGTGCTGCGCACCAAGTGCGACTGCGCGCAGGCCTGAGCCACAGACCTGATTGATGCTCCAAGCGGCGGCTTCTTGCGGAAGGCCTGCATTGATATGGGCTTGGCGTGCGGGGTTTTGGCCTTGAGCTGCGGTAAGAACCTGCCCCAAGATCGTCTCTGATACATCCGCCTTGTCGATGCCCGCACGCTCGACAATCGCCTCGAGCACGACGCGGCCCAATTCATGGGCAGGGGTATTGGCGTAGGAGCCCAGAAAACTGCCAACGGCGGTTCTTGCGGCTGAAACGATAACAATATTGGTCATTGTGAAGGTCCTTTCCAGAAAAGGCATTGCCTATAGTCGGCGAGCTGACGGCATCGCCTTTGCCGATAATTGATAGAGACGACTCTGGATCAAAACAACAGCGTATCTGGAGGAAAAGGCCCTTCTATCGTTATAGTCAGGCAGGCATCTAAGCCGATCTTTTCTGTTTTTGCTGCGTCGCTTTCCAAGGGGGCGCAAGCGATGGCACCCCAAAGAAATAGCCTTGCAGGCAATCGACACCTGCATTGACCAGCCATTGCGCTTCGGCCTGCGTTTCAACGGCTTCGGACACGGCGAGCATGTCAAAATGCCGCGCAATCGAAAGCAAAGCCTCGGTCAGAACCTGATTATCCGCATCAACATGAACATTGCGGGTGAACTGCCCGTCGATTTTCAGAATGTCGAAGCTGAAATCCTTGAGATAGCGAAACGCGGTGTAGCCTGCGCCGAAATCATCCAAGGCGAAGGTGATGCCCTTGCTTTGAAGATCGGCCATGAAGGCCACGACGATCTCGGGCATCAGCATCGCGCTCGACTCGGTGATCTCGAGGATCAGGCGTTCGACCACATCGGGATGGGCGCGCAGGAATTTCCCGAGGATGTTTTTCCATTTCGGATAACCGATGGAACGGGCCGACATATTGATCGCCAAGCGCAGATCGGGGTTGGCCCTAAGCGTGCGAAGCCCAAGCGTCAGGGCCGCGCAATCAAGCTGCCGCCCGAGATCACTTTCCTCAACCGCGCCCATGAAATCCCGCGCAGGAATAACACGCCCGCTTTCATCGAAGACGCGGATCAACCCCTCGTAATAGGCGGTTGTCTGCCCGCCCGTGGCAGATTGCACAATCGGCTGAAAGGCGAGGCCCACATCCTTCCGCGCCAATGCCGTGCGGACCATATCGGGCGCGGTTTGCCGCTGCGTTTCCATCGCAGCTTCAAACGGGCTGGCAAGATCAGGATCGGCGGCGGCATTCTTGATGGTCTGCATAGGTCACCCCAGAAAATGAACTTGTCCATTTGTCCGCAGCGGAGTTAAGACTGAATGAAGATTCACATTTTGTTCTAATTTTAGGAAAGCCATCAAAATGCTGGAGAATGACGGTCGCTGCACCTGGCCTGGAACTGATCCGATTTATGTCGCCTATCACGACACGGAATGGGGCGTTCCCGAATATGACAGCCGCGCCCTTTGGGAGAAGCTGATCCTTGATGGGTTTCAGGCAGGGCTAAGCTGGATCACCATCCTCAAGAAGCGCGATAATTTCCGCGCGGCTTTCGAAGGGTTCAACCCCGAGGTGATCGCCAATTGGGGCGAGGCCGAGGTTGCCCGCCTTGTGCAGGATGAGGGGATCATCCGTCACCGTGGCAAGATCGAAGCCACGATCAAGAATGCGCGGGCATGGTGCGAGATCGAGGCGAAGGAGGGCTTTGACCAGTTCCTATGGCGCTATGTGGATGGCGTGCCACTTCAGAATAAATTCAAAACCATGGCCGAGGTGCCGCCCTCAACACCGCTTTCTGAGCGGGTGTCGAAGGACCTCAAAAAGGCGGGGTTCGGCTTTTGCGGGCCGACCATTGTCTATGCCTTCATGGAGGCAACAGGGCTGGTCAATGACCACCTGACCACATGCCCCGCACATGCACGGGTCGCGGCAATGGCACGGCGTTAACCCTCCGCGAGCAGCGCGTCGAACAAGGCCATCGCTTCTGGGCCCGACCAATGCGCATCGCCGCGGAGCCGCGCGATCTCTTGGCCTTCGGGGTTCAGGATCACGGTGATGGGCAGGCCGAACACACCCATTTCGCGCGCGATCTGTTGGTTGAGGTCACGATACATCGGCAATTCGGTGATATCCTCTTCTTCAAAGAAGCGGCGGATGGCCTGTGGCGGGTTGCGCCCCGTGGCCAAGGTCACGACCGAGAATGTCTCGCTACCCAAAGCCTGCTGCAATTCATTGAGCGAGGGCATTTCCTCGCGGCAGGGCGCGCACCAAGTGGCCCAGAAATTCAGCACAACATATTGGCCCGCGTAATCGGCAAGGCTGTGCTCGACATCATCCATGTCGACAAATGGCGTCGCAGAGGCCGCTACAGGTTCAGGATGGACCACAAGCCCGCGCATATCGCCCTCAAGGGGAATATTTCCCAGCTCTTGGGCCAGCGCAGTATTTGCACCCAAGGTCAGGGCAATGTAGAGCATCGCAACACGCAGGCTATGGCTCATTTGGTATTTCCTCCAACAGGTGCAGGACATGACGGACAAAACTTCGAACGCAATGTGGGGCGGACGCTTCGCTGACGGGCCGGATGCGATCATGGAAGCAATTAATGCGTCCATCGGTTTCGACAAGCGGCTGGCTGGCCAAGATATCGAAGGCTCCCGTGCCCATGCGGCGATGTTGGCTGCCCAAGGCATCATTACCGATAAGGATGCCGAAGCGATTAGGGAAGGCCTTCTCACGGTCTTGTCAGAGATCGAGGCGGGAAATTTCGAATTCTCCACTGCTCTGGAAGACATTCACATGAATGTAGAGGCGCGGTTGAAAGAAATCGTGGGCGAGCCTGCGGGGCGTTTGCACACTGCACGCAGCCGCAATGATCAGGTCGCGACCGATTTCCGCCTTTGGGTCAGGGACCAGACCGATGCCGCGATCTCAGCGCTTGAAGCGCTGATGAAGGCACTGCTTGGTCAGGCCGAGGCTGGCGCTGACTGGGTTATGCCGGGGTTCACGCATTTGCAGACAGCGCAGCCCGTGACATGGGGCCATCACATGATGGCCTATGTCGAGATGTTCGCGCGCGATCGCTCCCGCTTTGCGGATGCGCGCAAACGCATGAACGAATCTCCCCTTGGTGCGGCGGCCTTGGCAGGCACTTCTTTCCCGATTGATCGGCATATGACAGCGGCTGCTTTGGGGTTTGACCGCCCCTGCGCCAATTCCCTTGATGCCGTATCGGACCGTGATTTCGCCTTGGAATACCTTGCAGCCGCCACGATCTGCGCGATGCATCTGTCGCGCTTTGCCGAGGAACTGGTGATCTGGTCTTCCGCGCAATTCCGTTTTGTGAACCTGTCTGACCGTTTCTCGACAGGCTCCTCAATCATGCCGCAAAAGAAAAACCCCGATGCGGCCGAATTGATCCGCGCCAAGATCGGGCGAATCATGGGTGCAAATGTGGGTCTTTTGACCGTGATGAAGGGCCTGCCCTTGGCCTATTCCAAGGATATGCAGGAAGATAAGGAACAGGTCTTTGATGCCGCTGACAACCTGATGCTGGCCTTGGCCGCGATGGAAGGCATGGTGCGCGACATGACGGCCAATGGCCCCGCGCTCGAAGCCGCCGCCGCGTCGGGCTTTTCAACCGCCACCGATCTGGCCGATTGGCTGGTGCGCGAACTTGGCCTGCCCTTCCGTGATGCACATCACGTGACAGGGGCCTTGGTCAAACTGGCCGAGGATCAGGGCTGTGACCTGCCTGACCTAACGCTGGAGCAGATGACATCGGTTCATGACGGGATCACCAAGGCTGTGTATGATGTTTTGGGGGTCCATAATTCGGTCGCCTCGCGGATGTCATATGGCGGCACCGCTCCCGCCCAAGTGCATGTTCAGATCGCCCGTTGGAAGGAAGAATTGAAATGATCCGAATTATCGTGGCGCTTTCCTTTGGCCTGTTACTGGCCGCTTGCGGGGCCGATGGCGACCCGATCACGCCAGTCTCTAGCGCGGATCATAGCCAATCCACCCCGATCATGGTGGAAACGGGCCTTATCCGCCTAGGCTGATTTACCTTCGCTTAGGCCGATAACCCCCGTTGAATCTACGTGATGATGGCCCTAACGTCATGCGCTATAGATAGAACCACAATTGCCCATTTAGCCGAGTTCTCCATGGAAAAAATACCGATGACGCCCAAGGGCTACCAAATCCTTGATGCGGAGCTGAAAAATCTGAAATCGGTCGAACGGCCCGCGATCATCAGAGCGATTGCCGAAGCGCGCGAGCATGGCGATTTGTCGGAAAACGCGGAATACCACTCGGCCCGTGAAAAGCAGTCTTTCATCGAGGGCCGCGTCAAGGAGCTTGAGGGGACGCTGAGCCTTGCACAGGTCATCGACCCGAAAACGCTCTCGGGTGCGATCAAGTTCGGGGCAACGGTGGTGCTTGTCGATGAGGACACCGATGAGGAAAAAACCTATCAGATCGTAGGCGAGCCCGAAGCTGATCTGGAGAACGGCCTGTTGAATATGAAATCGCCCCTTGCCCGCGCTTTGATCGGCAAGGAAGAAGGCGACAGTATCGAAGTCAAAACACCCGGTGGAAGCCGCGACTACGAAGTCGTTAAAGTGTCGTATATCTAATGCCTGATCCAAGCCTGCCCCCGCGATCCATATCCGCGAGCGAGCCCAAAACGCCGGGCGTGGCAGAGCTTGGCATCCACCCTTCCCCAAAGAGCCGCAGTGGTATTTCAAGCGGCGAGATTA
>Ga0209555_10001900_pt1 | contig 15315 bp, 22 predicted proteins | sample SaaInl85LU_5_DNA_FD_184643 | JGI IMG/M metagenome (GOLD analysis project Ga0209555, IMG submission 184643) | Marine microbial communities from expanding oxygen minimum zones in the Saanich Inlet - ESP_85LU_5_DNA (SPAdes) (version 2) | ecosystem: Environmental > Aquatic > Marine > Intertidal... | reverse complement strand
TATAGTAGCAGCCAGAATATTAACGCATACCCGCACCCAAACGCTCGCGCCAGATACCGTTACCCACGAATTACCCTACCCAGTCTGCGCGCACCGCATGCGCACAACGCCAATGAACAGCCTCGAGAATCAATAAGTAACTCCATGGACACCATCCGCATCAGGGGTGCACGCACGCACAACCTGAAAAACATTGATGCAGATCTGCCGCGCGATTCGCTCATCGTCATAACAGGGCTTTCTGGCTGCGGCAAATCTTCATTGGCCTTTGACACTCTGTTCGCAGAAGGCCAGCGGCGCTACGTCGAGTCGTTATCGGCCTATGCCCGTCAGTTTCTATCGGTCATGGACAAACCTGACGTGGATATGATTGATGGCCTGTCACCTGCCATTGCTATCGAGCAGAAATCCACATCGCACAATCCGCGTTCGACCGTGGGCACCATCACCGAGATCTACGATTACCTGCGTCTGCTCTACGCTCGGGTTGGCACACCCCGCTGCCCCGACCACGACCTGCCACTGGAGGCCCAAACCATCAGTGAGATGGTCGACGAAGTCATGGCGCTGCCCGGCGATAAACGCTACATGCTGTTGGCACCCGTGATCCAGGACAAAAAAGGTGAACACCTGCACCTGTTTGAAGAATTAAGAGCCGACGGCTTCATCCGCGCCCGCATCGACGGCATCGTGGTAGATCTGGATCAGCTCCCGAAAATCGACAAGAAAAAGAAACACACCATTGAAGTGGTGGTGGACCGCTTTAAAATCAAGGAAGACATGGGGTTACGTCTGGCAGAGTCGTTTGAAACCGCCATCAACCTCGCTGGCGGAACCGCTGTCGTCACCAATATGGACAACGAAAAAGAATCCCTGCTGTTTTCCTCCAAGTTTGCCTGCCCGGTCTGTAACTACAACCTGAGCGAACTGGAACCGCGCCTATTCTCATTCAACAACCCGGCCGGCGCCTGCAGCACCTGTGACGGGCTCGGCGTCAATCAGTTCTTCGACGAAGACGCCATCGTCGTATCCGCAGACCTCAGCCTGGCAGAAGGCGCTATCAAAGGCTGGGATCGCCGCAGCGTCTATTACTTCCAAATGCTGAAATCCCTGGCGGAGCACATCGGCTTCGACATCGACAAACCATTCGGAAAGCTGACCAAAAAAGCCCGCAGCATCATATTACAAGGCACCGGAAACGATCCGGTTCCGTTCCGCTACCTGAACGACAGGGGCGATGTTATTACCCGCAACCACCCTTTCGAAGGCATCATCCCCAACATGGAGCGCCGCTATCGGGAAACCGAATCCGATGCCGTACGGGAAGAGCTGGCCAAATACCTCAGCATCGCGGACTGCCAGAGCTGTCACGGCTCTCGCCTGAACCGCGCCGCCCGCAACGTCTACATCGAATCCGTACCGCTGCCTGACGTGGTGAAATTGCCAGTGGGCGACGCCCTGACCCACTTCAAAGCACTCAAACTAACGGGCAAAAAAGGCGAAATTGCCGAGAAAATACTCAAAGAGATCCGCGAGCGCCTGCAGTTTCTGGTGAACGTTGGCCTCGAATACCTCTCCCTCAACCGTAAAGCCGAAACCCTCTCCGGCGGCGAGGCGCAAAGAATTAGACTGGCCAGTCAGATCGGTGCCGGACTGGTAGGGGTTCTCTATATCCTGGACGAACCCTCGATTGGGCTACACCAACGTGACAACGAACGCTTACTGGCTACCCTCACGCGCCTGCGGGACATGGGCAATACCGTCATAGTGGTAGAGCACGACGAAGATGCCATCCGCGCTGCAGACTTCATCATCGACATCGGCCCAGGTGCTGGCGTACACGGCGGCGAAGTGCTCCGCGCCGGCAGCCTTGAGCAAATCATGTCATGCCGGAAATCCCTCACTGGCCAGTACCTGAAAGGCACCAAGGCCATCGAGATCCCAGCCCAGCGCACCAGCAACGACCCCGACCGCCAACTGCAAATTCACGGAGCCCATGGCAACAACTTGCAGAACGTAAATCTAAGCTTGCCAGTCGGCCTGATGACCTGCGTAACCGGCGTATCCGGCTCGGGCAAATCCACACTGATTAACGGCACCTTATTCCCGTTGGCGGCCACACTGCTGAATGGCGCAACCACCCTGAAACCCGCCCCGTACGGAGAATTCCACGGCATCGACCACTTCGACAAAGTAGTCGACATAGACCAAAGCCCAATCGGCCGAACCCCCCGTTCAAACCCCGCAACCTACACCGGCCTGTTTACCCCCATTCGCGAACTGTTCGCAGGCACCCAGGAAGCTCGCTCACGAGGCTATACACCGGGCCGTTTCAGCTTCAACGTCAAAGGCGGCCGTTGCGAAGCCTGCCAGGGCGACGGCGTCATTAAGGTAGAGATGCACTTTCTGCCGGACATGTACGTGCCCTGCGATATCTGCAAGAGCAAACGCTACAACCGAGAGACCCTGGAGATTCGCTACAAAGGCAAGAACATCAGCGAACTGCTGGAGATGACCGTAGAAGACGGCCTTGAATTCTTTGAAAACGTACCCGTTATCGCGCGCAAACTGCAAACCCTGGTGGACGTCGGCCTGTCCTACATCCGTCTGGGACAATCAGCTACCACCCTTTCCGGTGGCGAAGCCCAGCGCATCAAACTGTCCAAGGAGCTCTCCAAACGAGACACAGGCAAAACCCTTTATATACTTGATGAACCTACCACCGGCCTTCACTTCCACGACATTCAACAACTGCTGGCCGTGTTGCATCGCCTGCGTGACAAAGGCAATACCGTCGTTATCATCGAACACAACCTCGATGTCATTAAAACGGCAGACTGGATAGTGGATTTAGGGCCAGAGGGAGGCAGTGGTGGTGGCCAGATAATCGCCGAAGGAACACCAGAGCAGGTAGCAAAACTGAAAAAATCCCATACTGGCCGTTTCCTCAAGCCGTTACTGGAAAAAAAATAGCAGCATTCACAATTCCTTCACGCCAGACTCACGTAACGTTGACGCACACCACCGCATAGTCACTGCAAGCCTCGGAGCAATGGTTGCTCCGAGACCAACAGGAGAACGACTATGCACAAGATAACCGCACTCAGCGCCGCCATCGCGTCCACCCTCGCACTCACCGGTTGTGACGAAGAAAAATACGACAAATTCTTCCCCAAAGGCGAATTACGCGTCATCCACGCCTCAATAGATGCGCCACCGGTCAATGTTATCCTCAACGGCAAGACAAGCATCGAAAACCTCGACTACGCCCAAAGTTCAGGCTTCCAAACCGTACGTGCCGGAAACTACCGTGTGCAAGTTGAAGGCATTATTCCTGGTGGCAACGCCACCGTTATCGACGTAGATGGGTTCGCCATCAACAAAAACGCATCCCCAACCGTTATAGCGGTTAACACCGTAAGCAGCATCGAACCTATCGTAGTGCAAGAATCAGCAGCAACACCAGCAGCTGGAGAAGTGGCCACCGTAGTGGTTCATGGCGCATCAGCGGCAGGCTCTGTGGATATTTATTTGACCGCACCAGGTGACAGCATCGCCGGTTACACACCCGCGTTCAATTTCGACTTCAAAGACAGCATCGATGCAGGCGCGCTGCCCACTGGAATCGTTGAAATCCAGGCTGCGATAGGCAGCACCGTTGTGTATAACTCCGGGCCAGTGGATCTAAGCCCCTTCTCCGGACAAAAAATTATGCTGGTAGCCGTTAACTCAGAAAACGACACCGAGAATAGCGCCTCACCGATCAAAATACTCGCCGTTACTGACACTGCCACCATTGAACTGAGGGATGCAGACACCCAGTTTGGTGCAAAAATAGTACACGCTTCTCCAGATGCAGCCGTTGCTGCTGGTGGTCCAGTGGAAGTATTCGCTACCAGTAGCGCTCTAGGAATAGCGCCAGTTGAGTTAATCGACGCATTTGATTACACCAACGTAGTGCCGACTGCCGCCAGTTACCTAGGTGCTCCAGCCGGTGACTATATATTCGATGTCGCTCCTGACACCGACATGATTGGGGACAGCGTATATACCTCACCGAATCTAACCCTTACTGCAGGCAGCGAGTACACCGTCATCGCCGCGGGACGAGTAACCAATTCACCGGCATTCTCACTATTGGCTACCCTTGATGACAACCGTGCTATCGCAACCCAAGCAAGCCTCAAGTTGACCCACGCAGCCCCGGCAGCAGGAGACGTGGACGTATTCATCACAACAGCGGGATCCTACAGTTCTGCAGAGGTAGAAGCAGGCATGGCAGGAGCGCCTCTGCTTGATGAATTCGCTTTTGGGGACATAACAGATTACGTGGCCGTTGCACCCGGATCCTATGACATCAGAGTGTTGGCAGGTGGAGTGACTGCAATCAATCTCGAAGGCGTCGTAGTGAGCGGAGGCGATGTTTTACATGCCATCGCAAGAGGCCCAAGCGAGCCGTCAGGAGCCCCAACGGATTTTGGCGTAATTTTGCTGAATAACTAACATTAAAAACCAATAAAAAAGCCCGGCGCTAGCCGGGCTTTTTTATTGACAACAGTTAGGCTTACTCGTCGTCCAACTCAACCGCTTCAGCAGCAATCGGGCGATCAACCAGCTCAACATAGGCCATAGGTGCTTTGTCTCCGGCGCGGAATCCACATTTCAAAATGCGAATATAGCCACCGGGCCGCTCCTTGTAACGAGGGCCAAGATCAGTAAACAGCTTGCCAACTGCTTCTTTGCTGCGGGTACGAGCAAAGGCCAAACGGCGGTTAGCTACACTGTCACTCTTTGCCAAAGTAATCAGAGGCTCTGCATGACGGCGCAACTCTTTAGCTTTTGGCAACGTAGTTTTGATCAACTCGTGCTCTACCAGAGAAACTGCCATATTGCGAAACATCGCTTTACGATGGCTGCTGTTTCTGTTTAATTTACGACCACTTTTACGGTGACGCATCGCTCTTTTCCTTTACAACTTGCGGCCCCGAATGCTCGGAGCAATGGTTTAACGTTTCTTCAGTACGCGCTCATCATCACGCAGACTGCCAGGAGGCCAATTTTCGAGGCGCATACCCAGAGAAAGGCCCTTAGACGCCAATACGTCTTTGATCTCAGTCAGTGACTTCTTACCCAAGTTTGGGGTTTTCAGCAACTCAACTTCTGTACGCTGAACCAGGTCACCAATGTAGTAAACGTTCTCGGCTTTCAAACAATTCGCAGAGCGAACGGTAAGCTCAAGATCATCCACTGGACGCAACAAAATTGGATCAATCTCATCACGCTCTTCAACCTTTTGCGGCTCTGACTCTTTCTCAAGATCCACAAACACGGCCAATTGTTGCTGCAGAATAGTGGCTGCTCGGCGAATAGCGTCTTCCGCATCGATGGTGCCATTAGTCTCAAGATCGATAACCAGCTTGTCCAGATCGGTACGTTGCTCTACGCGGGCACTCTCAACAACATAGGCTACCCGACGAATTGGCGAGTATGTCGCATCAAGTTGCAGGCGACCAACGCCGCGAGTTTCTTCTTCGCTATCACGGCCATCGGCTGGCTCATAACCGCGCCCTTTCTGAATACGAAGCTTCATATTCAGCTTGGTACCAGCACTCAGGTTAGCGATAACCAGCTCTTTGTTCATGATCTCAACATCGTGGTCCAACAGAATATCTCCGGCGGTAACAATGCCGGGACCTTCCTTGTTGATACTCAATAATGCTTCACTTTTTTCATTCAAACGAACAGCGAGATTCTTGAGGTTCAACAGGATGTCAATAACGTCCTCTTGAACACCTTCAAGCGTACTGTACTCATGAACTACGCCATCAATCTCAACTTCTGTTACTGCTGCCCCAGGCATGCTGGACAATAAAATACGACGCAGCGCATTGCCCAGAGTGTGTCCGAAGCCCCTTTCCAAAGGTTCTAACGTGACCTTTGCATGGGTTTCGTTAATTTCCTGAACACCGATAGTCCTTGGTGTTAAAAACTCATTAACAGAGCGTTGCATATAGAGTACCACCTCAACCTTTTGCTTATTTATTACTTAGAATAAAGCTCTACGATTAGGTTTTCGTTGAGTTCTGAGGGAAGATCAGTACGCTCTGGTACAGCCTTGAAAACACCTTCTTTCTTCTTGGTATCCACTTCTACCCAGGACGCAAACCCACGCTGTTCCGCCAATTCCATTGCCGCGCTGACACGCAGCTGGTTCTTGGCTTTTTCACGCACGGCTACCACATCACCAGGTGAAACCTGGAAAGAAGCCACGTTAACAGTTTGACCATTAACCATAATCGCTTTGTGGCTGACCAACTGACGGGCTTCAGAACGCGTTGAGCCAAAGCCCATGCGGTAAACCACGTTATCCAGACGACCTTCCAGCAACTGAAGCAGGTTCTCACCTGTAGCGCCTTTCTGACGCGCAGCTTCAGTGTAATAATTCCGGAACTGACGCTCTAGCACGCCGTATATACGACGAACCTTCTGCTTCTCACGCAACTGCGTACCGTAGTCAGACAAACGACCACGACGCTCTCCGTGCATGCCGGGAGCTTTCTCAGAGCGGCACTTGTTCTCATACGCACGAACACCACTTTTCAAACCTAGATCGGTGCCTTCGCGACGAGACAACTTACATTTAGGGCCTAAGTACCTAGCCATTTATAGGACTCCCATTAAACTCGACGTTTCTTCGGTGGACGACAACCATTGTGTGGAATGGGAGTCACGTCAGTAATACTGTTAATTTTATAGCCACAAGAATGCAGAGCACGTACCGCGGACTCGCGACCAGGGCCAGGGCCCTTAACCATCACTTCAAGATTCTTCAAACCATACTCTTGTGCAGCCAAGCCAGCTTTCTCAGCTGCTACCTGTGCGGCGAAAGGCGTACTCTTACGAGACCCCCTAAAACCACAACCACCAGCAGTAGCCCAAGAAAGGGCGTTGCCTTGACGGTCTGACAGAGTAATGATGGTGTTGTTGAAGGAGGCGTGAATGTGTGCCACACCATCAACAACTGACTTTTTAACTTTCTTACGCGTACGCGCTGTTGCTTTAGCCTTAGCCATTTAACTGATTCCTGAACGTTACGCTTTACTTACGAATTGCTTTACGTGGCCCTTTACGGGTACGCGCATTGGTCTTAGTGCGCTGTCCACGAACGGGCAAGCTGCGACGGTGACGCAGACCACGGTAGCAACCCAGATCCATCAGACGCTTGATGTTCATCGATACCTCACGACGCAAATCACCTTCTGTAGGGTGACCGGCCACTTCATTACGTACCGCGTCAAGTTGCTCATCCGTCAACTCTCTGATCTTGGTAGCTGGGTTTATACCAACTGCTGCACAAATGGCTTGTGCCTTTGTGTTCCCGATACCAAAGATATAGGTCAGAGATATAACCGCATGTTTGTTATCAGGAATATTGACGCCTGCTATACGGGCCATCCAACTTACTCCATTTACTCGAGCTTAAAAACTGTTTATCAGCCGCGAAAGGGCGCAAAGAATATCTTCACAGCCCACAAAAATCAACTAAATAGATCTTTGTCTTATCACGAAGGTTAAATATTAGCCCTGACGCTGCTTGTGACGGGGCTCAGAACTACAAATTACCCGTACGGAGCCCTTGCGGCGCACGATCTTGCAGTTACGACAAATCTTCTTAACTGATGCCTGAACTTTCATGTCAAACTCCAAACAAGCTTAGGTTAAACCTTAACGAACTAGGCCGGTTCCGCCATAGCCTTTCAGGTTTGATTTCTTCATCAAGGACTCATATTGCTTAGACATCAGGTGACTTTGCACCTGCGCCATAAAGTCCATTACCACAACCACCACGATCAACAGGGAAGTACCGCCCAAATAGAATGGAACGTTACCGAAAGCCTGCAACCCTTGGGGCAATAAACACACTAACGTTATATAGATCGCACCAACCAGCGTTAAACGACCCAAAACCCCGTCAATGTACTTGGCCGTTTGCTCTCCTGGTCGAATCCCGGGAACAAATGCACCAGATTTTTTCAAATTATCCGCAACATCTCGGGGATTAAACATAATCGCCGTGTAGAAGTAGCAGAAAAATACTATCAAAAGAGCGAATAGCAGTAGATACAAAGGCTGACCCGGCCCTAAAGCTAAAGACACTTCCTGTAACCACGCCATATTTTCATTTTCACCAAACCACTGGCCAATACTTGCTGGAAACAACAGGATACTGGTGGCAAATATTGGAGGTATCACACCGGCCATATTAATTTTTAACGGCAGATGGGAACGCTGCGCTGCGAACACCTTCCTGCCCTGCTGGCGACGCGCGTATTCTATAGTAATTCTGCGTTGAGCGCGCTCCATAAACACCACAAAAAACACAGTAATTACAGCTACAATACCCAAAATCAGCAAAACCGCTACGTTCAGCTCGCCTTGGCGAGTCGCTTCGAGGGCCTGCCCTATCGCTTGTGGTAACCCTGCAACGATACCAGCAAAGATAATCATCGAAATGCCGTTACCGATTCCACGCTCAGTAACCTGCTCACCCAACCACATAAGAAACATTGTACCGGTGGTCAATGTTACTACAGCGGGAAACAACCAGGAGAATCCAACTGTCAGGGTAATGCCTTGCGTTTGCAGCGCCATTGCCATGCCAAGCGATTGCAAAGTAGCCAACCCCAACGTCCCATAACGGGTGTATTGAGATATCTTGCGGCGCCCGGCCTCACCTTCTTTCTTTAGCTGCTCAAGCTGAGGACTAACTGCAGATAAAAGCTGCATGATAATCGACGCCGAGATATAAGGCATGATACCCAACGCCAATATAGACATGCGCTCCAAAGCCCCACCAGAGAACATGTTAAACAAACTCAGGATAGTATCCTGTTGCTGCTTGAATAAATTCTGTAACTGGATTGGGTCGATGCCTGGTACCGGAATATGAGCGCCAATTCGATAAACTAGAATCGCGAAAAACAAGAATTTCAAGCGAGCCCACAGCTCGCCCATTCCCGCTCCCTTCATATTCGGTATACCGGCCTGTTGGGGCTTGGCTGCCATATTATTCCTCTATTTTTCCGCCGGCAGCTTCTATCGCTGCTTTAGCGCCCTTAGTAACAGGAACGCCTTTCAAGGTTACTGCCTTGCTGATATCACCGGACAGTACAACTTTTACATACTTAGTGCTGCGACGAATTACACCTGCTGCCTTCAGTGCATCAATATCGACAACATCGCCGGTTACTTTCGCCAGTTCGGACAACCGAACTTCTTCTCGGATCAATGACTTCTGAGAAGTGAAACCGAATTTGGGTAATCGACGCTGAATAGGCATCTGGCCGCCCTCAAACCCTGGCTTGATACCGCCACCAGACCTGGAAGTTTGCCCTTTAACACCACGACCACCGGTTTTTCCTAAACCGCTGCCAATTCCACGACCACGTCGTTTTGCAGCAGGCTTAGATCCAGACGCGGGACCAATACTGTTCAATCTCATGTTATTAACCCTCAACACGAACCATGTAGTAAACTTTATCTACCATGCCGCGAACAGCTGGCGTGTCTTCAACTTCCACAGTGTGACCTATACGACGCAAGCCGAGGCCGCGAACACATGCTTTATGGCTTTCGGTGCGACCAATTGTGCTTTTGGTCAGAGTCACTTTTATAGTGCTTTTGCTCATGACAATTACCCTAGAATTTCTTCTACGCTTTTACCACGCTTGGCAGCAACATCTTCCGGAGACTTCATGGATGCCAAACCTTTGACAGTTGCTCGTACCACGTTCATTGGGTTGGTTGAGCCATAGCACTTCGCCAACACATTATGAACACCTGCAACCTCTAATACGGCGCGCATCGCACCGCCAGCTATGATACCGGTACCGTCAGAGGCAGGCTGAAGATAAACCTTGGACGAACCGTGCTGGGCCTTAATCTGATGCTGAAGCGTAGTACCGTTCAGTTCAACGGAAACCATGTTACGTCGAGCGGCTTCCAACGCTTTCTGAATCGCCACTGGAACTTCTCGAGCTTTTCCGCTACCAAAGCCCACCTTGCCGTTACCATCTCCAACAACTGTCAAAGCTGTAAAACCGAAAATACGTCCGCCTTTAACAACTTTTGCTACGCGGTTTACTTGAACCAACTTCTCTTGCAAACCTTCGTTTTTATCTTCAACTTTAGCCATCTTAATACCCTTTAAAACTCAAGGCCGCCTTCACGAGCAGCTTCTGCCAACGCTTGCACCCGACCGTGATATTTGAATCCGGAGCGATCAAAGGCTACTTTACCCACGCCTTTTTCTTTAGCGCGTTCTGCAATCAGTTTACCAACAGCAGCAGCAGCGTCTTTATTGCTGGTACCGCCTTGAAAACCTTTCTCGTTAGTGGAGGCACTTGCAATTACACTACTGCCATCAGTGCTGATGACTTGAGCGTATATGTGTTGGCTAGTGCGGTTAACTGTCAGTCGGGTTTCACCCAACTCACGAATCTTCATTCTGGTGCGCTTCGCCCGGCGCAGACGCGCGAATTTTTTATCGTTCATGGCTACTGTCATCTCACCGATTATTTTTTCTTGGCTTCTTTACGAAGCACATGCTCGTCAGAATATCTTACGCCTTTACCTTTGTAGGGCTCTGGCGGACGGAAACTACGTACATTTGCTGCAACTTGTCCTAGCAGCTGCTTATCAGCGCTTTTTAGAACAACCTCAGTCTGGCTTGGCGTTTCAGCAGTTACACCGACTGGCAGCTCATATTCAACTGGGTGAGAAAAACCCAGAGTCAAACTTAAGGTATTACCCTTTGCTTGCGCTCTGTAACCAACACCAATCAGTTCAAGCTTCCGCTCAAAGCCGTTACTAACACCAAGCACCATATTATTTACCAACGACCGAAATGTTCCGGCCATCGCCCAGGACTGCTGACTTTCCTGAACGGGCTTAACAACCGCCTGACTGCCATCTAATTCAACCGCGACAAGCGGATTCAGGTCGAGCTTAAGCTCACCTTTCAAGCCTTTAACAACAAGCTCCTGCCCATTTACTTTGATATCAACCCCTGATGGGATATCTACCGGGCTCTTAGCTACTCGAGACATTGCCGACCACCTATTAAGATACGTAACACAGCACTTCACCGCCAACGCCTGCGGCGCGAGCAGCTCGATCAGTCATAACGCCTTTGTCGGTGGACACAATCGCCACACCAAGGCCACCCATAACTTTGGGTATGCTGTCATTGGATTTATAAATTCGCAAACCAGGGCGACTAACGCGCTTGATCACGTCAATTACTGGCTTACCTTCAAAATATTTCAATTGCACGGTGAGTTCTGGAAGCTTCTCACCATCAACAGAAAAACCAGCAATATAACCTTCGTCTTGCAACACTTTGGCTACGGCCACTTTGGTTTTTGAAGAAGGCATAACCACGTTCGCTTTCTTAGCCATCTGGCCGTTGCGAATCCGGGTCAACATATCCGATAAAGGATCTTGCATACTCATTTCAAAATTCTCCGTTAACCGTAATTACCAGCTGGATTTTACCAAACCTGGCACATCACCGCGCATGGCTGCTTCACGCAACTTGTTACGCGACAAACCGAACTTGCGGTAAAACCCGTGAGGGCGACCGGTCAAGCCGCAACGATTGCGTAATCGAGCCTTAGAAGCGTTACGCGGCTGACGCTGCAGCTTAATCTGTGCTTCCCATCGCTCTTCTTCAGTGCTGTCTGGGTTGCTGATAATAGCTTTAAGTTCGGCGCGCTTCTTGGCGAACTTAGCGACTGCGATCTGGCGCTTCTTTTCGCGCTCCATCATAGATACTTTTGCCATTATAAATCACCTATTTCTTGAGCGGGAATTTGAAGGCTTCAAGCAATGCACGACCTTCTTCATCATTCTTTGCGGTTGTAGTAATGGTGATATCCATACCACGGATCTTATCGATCTTATCGTAGTCGATTTCAGGAAACACAATCTGTTCCTTCACACCCATACTATAGTTGCCCTGACCATCGAACGATCTGGGGTTCAAACCACGGAAATCGCGAATTCGGGGAATTGCCATTGAGACAAGACGATCAAGAAATTCGTACATACGCTCGCCGCGCAAAGTAACCTTGGCACCAATGGGCCAACCTTCACGAATCTTAAAGCCTGCAACCGATTTGCGAGCCTTAGTGACCAAAGGCTTCTGACCTGTTATCAGTGACAAATCCGCTACGGCACCGTCGATTGCCTTTTTATCTTGAGAGGCTTCACCTACACCCATATTGAGGGTGATCTTGGTGATCTTAGGCACTTCCATAACGCTTTTGTATCCAAATTGCTGCTGCAGCTGGGACACGACTTCGTTTTTGTAGACTTCTTTCAATCTGCTCATTGCTATAACCCGATACCTTTTAAGGCTTACGCCTTATCCTCAATGACTTCGTTCGTAGACTTAAAGCAACGAACCTTCTTGCCATCTTCCAGGAATTTGAAACCAACGCGATCCGCTTTCTGGGTTTGCGGGTTAAAAATTGCGACGTTAGAAGCCTGAATCGGTGCCTCTTTTTCGACAATACCACCGGGTGCACCCTGCTGAGGGTTCGGCTTTTGATGCTTCTTAACGATATTCACACCGCCAATCAACAACTTGCCTTCCAGTACTTTTAACACTTTACCACGCTTGCCTTTATCGCGACCGGCAATTACTACTACTTCATCGTTTCTTTTGATCTTCAGCATCTCTAATACCTCTTAGCCTTACAGCACTTCGGGGGCCAAGGATATAATCTTCATGAACTGATCGCCACGAAGTTCCCGAGTCACTGGCCCAAAGATACGAGTACCAATAGGCTGACGGTTATTGTTCAACAACACTGCAGCGTTCTCGTCGAAACGGATCAAAGAACCATCTTGGCGACGAACGCCCTGACAAGTCCGAACGACAACGGCGTTCATCACGTCACCTTTTTTAACTTTACCGCGAGGAATCGCTTCTTTCACAGACACCTTGATGACGTCTCCGATTCTCGCATAACGGCGATGAGAACCACCTAGTACTTTTATACACTGTACCCGGCGAGCACCGCTGTTATCAGCAACCTGCAATACGGTTTGGGTCTGAATCATTGCCAGTCTCCAAATTAATTAGTAAAGAGCAGCTAAGCAAACTTAGCTCTTTGCCCTTTCGTCAATGCTCACCAAGCGCCAGCACTTGGTTTTAGACAATGGACGACATTCTTCAATAGTAACGATGTCGCCGGTGTTGCACTCATTGGTTTCATCATGAGCATGAAACTTAGTAGAACGCTTCACGAACTTACCATAAACAGGGTGCTTTACTTTGCGCTCCACCATCACGGTAACAGACTTGTCACCTTTGTCACTGACAACCAGGCCAGTATGAGTGCGCTTCTTAATCGCAGTAGCTTGCTCTGTCATTCTCAATTACCCTGCTTAATCTCAGCCAAAATTGTCTTTGTACGAGCAATTTCGCGACGAGTTTTTTTCATGACGTGGGACTGGCCCAACTGACCTGTCGCCAGTTTCATGCGGTTCTCAAACTGCTCGCGCAAAAGCCCTAGCAAATGCTCGTTGAGCTCAGACTCGTTCTTCTGCCTTAAATCATTCGCGCTCATCACATCACCGTCCGCGTAACAACTGTGGTTTTGATGGGCAGCTTAGCCGCTGCCAGCGTGAAGGCCTCACGAGCGATGTCTTCGCTTACACCTTCCATCTCGTACAACATTTTTCCTGGGCGAATCTCTGCAACCCAGTATTCAACGTTACCTTTACCTTTACCCTGACGTACTTCCAACGGCTTCTCAGTGATTGGCTTGTCGGGAAATACGCGAATCCAGATTTTTCCACCACGTTTAACGTGACGAGTCATCGCTCGACGAGCGGCTTCAATCTGACGAGCTGTAAGGCGACCACGACTGACGGCTTTTAAACCGATTGTCCCGAATGAAACCTTGTTGCCGGCTTGCGCCAGACCTCGGTTGCGGCCCTTATGCTGCTTTCTAAATTTAGTGCGTTTAGGCTGTAACATGTCTCTGACCCTTAGCTAGCACGTGTTCGTTTTGGTGCGCTGGCTTTCTGCTCTTCAGGCTGCTCCAGATCACCATCCAGTATTTCGCCTTTGAAGATCCATACCTTGACGCCGATAGTACCGTAAGTGGTCTCAGCTCGCGCGGTTGAATAATCGATATCCGCACGCAACGTATGCAGAGGAACACGACCTTCGCGATACCACTCTGTACGAGCAATCTCAGCACCACCCAAGCGGCCAGAAACCTGTACCTTGATGCCTTTAGCTCCGAGGCGAATGGCGTTTTGTACAGCGCGCTTCATCGCTCGGCGGAACATCACTCGGCGTTCCAACTGAGACGCAATACTTTCTGCAACCAGGCGAGCATCAAGCTCAGGTTTGCGAACTTCTTCGATGTTCACGTGGACAGGCACGCCCATCATCTGAGAAAGCTCGCGACGCAATTTTTCTACGTCTTCGCCTTTTTTGCCGATTACGATACCAGGACGCGCCGTCTTGATTGTGATTCGCGCATTCTCTGCGGGACGCTCAATTTCAATTCGACTCACAGAAGCAGACTTCAGCTTGTCGAACAAATATTCGCGTACTTTAAGATCTGTTAGCAAATAACCTGAGTACTGTTTAGGCGATGCATACCAAGTAGAGGTGTGCTTTTTAACGATACCCAAACGTATCCCGGTCGGATGTACTTTCTGACCCATCTGGCCTGTCTCCTAGTTGTCAGATACCTTGACCGTGATATGGCAAGTTCGCTTCATGATACGATCTGCACGGCCTTTGGCACGTGGCTTGATGCGCTTCATGGTCATACCTTCGTCAACATAAATTTCAGAAACCTTCAATTCATCAACGTCAGCACCATCGTTGTGCTCAGCGTTCGCTATTGCCGATTCCAAAACCTTCTTCACGAGGTGCGCTGCCTTCTTCGGACTGAATGTCAGGGTATTCAAAGCCTGATCGACACTTTGTCCGCGAACCTGATCGGCGACCAACCGTGCTTTTTGGGCAGACACCATAGCGCCGCGCAATTTAGCTGCTGTTTCCATCACCGCACCTCTTAGCGTTTAGCTTTCTTGTCTGCAGCGTGACCACGATAAGTTCGGGTAGCTGCAAACTCGCCTAACTTGTGACCCACCATATGCTCCGAAACCATTACTGGAACATGTTGGCGACCATTGTGAACCGCAATTGTCAGGCCCACCATCTCTGGAAGAATCATTGAGCGACGCGACCAAGTCTTAATTGGCTTGCGACTATTGCTCTCA
>Ga0209555_10001899_pt1 | contig 15321 bp, 1 predicted proteins | sample SaaInl85LU_5_DNA_FD_184643 | JGI IMG/M metagenome (GOLD analysis project Ga0209555, IMG submission 184643) | Marine microbial communities from expanding oxygen minimum zones in the Saanich Inlet - ESP_85LU_5_DNA (SPAdes) (version 2) | ecosystem: Environmental > Aquatic > Marine > Intertidal zone... | reverse complement strand
ACCATCAGCAAGCGTCAACCAGCTAGGTTTTGCTCCAACGACGGAGTAAGTCAGGCTATTTCCATCTGGATCGCTAAAATACTGATTTAGCGCTAAGGACCATTCAGTCGGAGTATCTACGGAGACAAACTGCCCGCTGATAGTTGACCCCACCGGCGAACGGTTCGTGTCCGTAATGGTTACATCAATTGTTGTCTGTACAGGGTTAGTAAAGAGTCCTGTGTCAGTTGCATCGATTGTAAGCGTTACAGCACTGCCAGAATCACTGTAGTCAGGATTGATGCTTAACACCTTCGTACCAGCATCAAAACTCGCCCAGCTAGGTAGGCTATTCATGCGCAATGTAAGTACATCGCCATCTGCATCGATGAATACACTGCTCAGATCAACATCAAGGCTATCACCTTCGGCAACTGTTACGGCTGAGGGAGCTGCTGCTATGGTTGGTGGGGAATTCAAACTGCTGAGGTCGAAGATAGTCGATGCGTTTCCATCAAAAGCGACTTTTTCAACGCTATTGACCGCTAAGCCCTCCGCATCGCTCGCCTTCAGTTTCACATAGGTACTGCCATCAATGTTCGCTGTAGTGTAGAGCGCCTGAGCACCATCCAGTACAAGTAGATCGGTGCCATCGCCGCCGTTAAAAGTACCCACCAACGCAACATCAGACGACAAAATAAGGGTATCGTCACCTGCTAGGCCGTTGAATGTTTCGTTTAGGCTGGTGCTGTAGAAGCCGTCGTCACCGGTGGTGCCATTAACATCCGGAACCTTTGAGGCGCCATCACTAATACGCACCAAAGAGATACTTGGTACTTTAATCTGGCTTGCTGCGGTTCCGACTTTAACTGTGTTGCTTATGGCTCCTGAGAATGTCTCAGCGCTCAGAACAGACGAACTAGCTGCCACGTATAGGTTGACGCTATCAGAAGCCCCGCCCAAATTTAAAATCAAGTTGCTGGATGAAATACTGTTCGATGCTGATCCAATTTTAAACTCAGCACCAACTGAAAAAGTAACCTCTATTTCATCATCACTAAACTCATCGGAGTTGGTTAAACTGATCTCGTATTGAACGTACTCAGACCCTAGCAACAAACCCTGACGAGCAGGCGTCGCAACAAACTGAGGAATGGTCTCTGTAACCGTCAGAGTCAATGGACTAACGGTCAAACCAATTGCCGTGCCACTTGTTACCTCAGCAGTAAAGGAAATAGACTCGCTAGGGTTAAAATCGATATCGTCGGCTTTAGCTGTAAAAGTGACACTCCCTTCGGTTGCGCCTTGGGCAATAGTCACCAGTGTCGTTGACTCGCCGTTGGCGAATACAACATCACCGCTTCGGTTAACGACCTCAACGATCGTATCGCCACTGGTGTCTGCCGAAGCTAAAGTGACCTTGATCGACCCTATCTCACCCTCTACAAATATAAGCGGACTAGAGGGTGTAGTGGTGTTTATGGTACTAAGCTCGATACCTTGAGAGGAGACGACTAAGTTGGCTTCTATGTAACCTGAACTGACCAGTGCAAGTTCTGAATCAGCACCTGTGAAGGCAGTATCGTATTGAGCTGAGATTCCAAGAGTTGAGTCTGCACTTATACTGACTGTGGTTGTACTGAGGTCAGCTACTGCCACCTTTGTAGGCGTTGCAGCACTGGTAGAGACGGTGCCAGTGTGAGCCCCGCCCAAAGTGATTACATCAGATGCGCCAGCAATCAAATATACAAAATCTGCACCCGATGAGACACTAGCTAACTCACTTAGCGCATAGGCTTTAGCTGAAGTTAGAACAAATTCGGGAGCAGTTGCTGAATCATAGTAGACCGCCTGCTTGTAATCTTGCAGAACTGTGTCGCCAACTTGCACGGATGGAGCATCCAAAACGCGACCACTACCATCGGTATCGGTCAGCGCTACCGTATATGCACCAGCTGCATTCGCTGTATATTCGACAGTGACAAATTGCGCAGCACTACTCAAATTAAATGAGAGAGCCCCACCTGCAGTAACCGCAATATTAGTCGCCGGAGTACCAGACACGAGAATGGGTTCACCGCTCGAGCTGGACAGTGACAAAGTACCTGCCTTTGAAAACTCCAGTGATAGAGCATTTACACCAGAGCTCTCATCAACAAAGAACCCAAACGCATCGGCATCACTGCTGCTCTTGGCGTTAGCCTCTACTGTGATTCCCTCAGGCAGACGACCGATCTGAGCATCGGTTTCATAAACACCCGTCGTCGTCAAACTCAACTCATAAGCCGAATCAGAGTGCTGAGCGCCATCAGAGGTTTTCACCTCAACCGAAAAGCCCTCGCCCGTATCAGGTAGTAACCATCGGAAACTTAAATATCCTGAGGAATCAAAACCAGAGATATCCGCAGTATTCAGACTACCAACGGCAGTTCCATCCTTGTCGAGGATAGTAACTGTCCACTCAGCATCCGAGGCAAAGGCTTCTACAACCTGGAAATTGAGTGTCACCAGCATGGGGGCTAAGTTAGTGTCGGTGTATGACGCACTGACTTGGTCCGGTATTAACTCAAACCGATCGATCTGCCCCTCGGTTGATAACGCAGCTTCGATCACTGTGTTTTCTGGATAATCAGTTAGAAGATTATTCTCTTTCATGAAAGATCCTTAAACGATATCCAAAGAAATATTGAGTTCCGATTGATCAACCGAGGTCAGTCCCTCAAGAATTAGCTCTCCGCCATTCGAGATTAAGACAAGGTCCCCATTCTCATTTACAGAGAAAGCATCTCTCGCCTGCGAAACTGTTGTGAAGTCGCTATTGAGTAGGGTCAACAGGTCCCGGTTACCACCGCTGTCTGCAACTTCAAAGTCTAAAATACGCGTCGAGTTAAGCTCTGTCACATCAACAATGAATTGGTCGAATGCCGTCGCTGTAGCGGACTCTATGCCGCCAGAGACTGAGACATTGACAGCATTAGCACCGCTTGTTGCAGTGGCTTCCAAATTCTCGCCAAAGGTAGTGCCACGCACCACCTGGGTTTGAACACGCCCTTGACCAAAGACAAACTCTTCAACAAGTTCTGAGGTTGCCTCCAGAGCAAAGAGCCCATCTGTGAAGCGCAACGCTTCGATGTTCGCCAAGGTATCAACCACGGTAACGCCAGATAAATTTGACTCAACTGTCCAAACAGCTCCGCTCTTGCTTGGATCATTGAAATCAGCTCGCGCGTAATCGTAGGTCGCGATATCGTACCCGTCGCCTCCATCTAAGGTGTTGGTACCCAGACCGCCGCTCAAAACGTCATCTTTACTGCCACCATCCAGTGTGTCGTTGCCATCACTCCCAAATAGCGTCCATGACAGGTTTGCATTATGGGCTGAAGCATCAAAAGTTGAACCAGAGATTTTGGCCGAGAACGCACCTTGATCGGCAGTTCCATCGCCATCTGAGTCAAGAGTCTCCGTAACTTCCTGTAAAGAGACCACACGATCATTAAAGGCAACCCGCTCTATGTTAGCCATAGACGTAGTTTCAATGAGATTTGAGTTAGTGTCGTAATGGCGCAATTCACCATCAACAGACAGTAGATCCCAAATAGACCCATCACCGTAATCAGCGTTGACTATTACCTCATCGGTACCAGCCCCACCGTCGATGGTGTCATCACCAGCTGACCAGTAAATCTGATCATTGCCACCCGAGAGCACGATACTATCGTCATCTTCACCGAGTGATACGATATAATTCAATGTGGTTGCGAGCTCGGCGATCGGACCGCCGTTTAATGCTGCAGCTTCCGCTCTGAAATAGGTATCAAAATTCGCCTGAGTAGTACCCGAGTATTTACCGGTAAATATAGCCGTCTCGAAATCGCCGTTCTTGTCAAAGTCACGAATTTTCACAACCTCGACGAGGCTGAGGCTGCTATCTGCAAACTTGATTCGTTCGATATCGTAAAGCTTATCAACATCGCTTCCGGTTGTGACCGTGTAGTATTCAGGTTCTTCTTCCGTACCGGTACCCACCACCGCTGCAACAACCGATTCGGCTCGATTGGACGTGTAGATGGCAACATCTGCACCGTCGCGGCCGTAAAGTGTATCGCTACCTGCATCACCGGTTAGGAGGTCGTTACCGCTCCAGCCATGCAACACGTCATTACCCTCTCCACCCTCAAGACGATAGTCAACGCTATCACCCCAATTTTTGCTCAGGTTCAATTCGTCGTCATCGTCTGAACCAACGAGGTAGGTACCATTGGCGTAGCCTTCAAGATTGATCCACTTATTATCAAACTCGAGACGCTCGATACCATATAAGCGATTAGTACCGTACCCCCCGTCACTACTGTCTTTCACCTCAATGTAGCCGTCGGCATCATAAGCCCCAGCGGTATCTCCTCCATTTGCATCGAAGTAAGTAACACTGTAGCCGGCGAAATTTCCGCTAAACCGAGCAACATCCACACCTTCACTACCCCAAGGTGTTGTTCCTTCGGCTCCACCGTAAATGGTGTCATCACCAAAGCCAATCTCAAAGTAATCAGCCCCGTCGTTACCGTATAGCGTATCGTTCCCGTCACGATCTCGGATATGATCTCCAAGGGCTGTACCGTTAATTACGTCACCATAGTCACTACCTTCAAAGTTAGAGCCAATGATGACGCCCTCGCTGTCGGTATGATCCCAACGGTTAATACCGATGCGCACCCACTTGTCGTCGAAACTTATCGACTCAATACCAACCAGGATATCCGTACCGCTACCACCAATGTCAGCGGGCAGGAGGTCGATAACTTCAAAATAGCTGCGTTTGATGTTGGTATCGTCAACGACCCCAACCTTCTTGGTTACGACAAACTGCTCAGAGTTACCACTGAAACGGACGTGGTCATTACCGCTAAGTACCTGGGATACTTTATCGCCATAAATCAAGTCGTCGCCCGCACCACCCTCAAAGTGGTCATCACCCGCAAGACCAATAAGGATATCGTCCCCTTCCGCTCCTTGAATGTGGTCTTGCGCAGCAGAACCTACAATTTCATCGGCTGCTAATGTGCCACGCATCCAGCCCCACATGGGATTGCCGTTATCATCGAACTGCACATTTCGCTCAACCGAGATTCCCAACCAGCGATTTTGGAAGCTCAGATTCTCGGCGTTCACAATGAGGTTGAAGCCATCGCCATCCAGGAAATCGAGATTTGGCAACAGATCTTCTACGGTTGTCAGTGTCTGACCGTTTTTGAGTGTGAATATCACCTCGTTCTCATTGGACGCACGCACAACGAGCCCGCTGGAATCTACGCTAAACAGGCGCGTGCCTGCCGCATCTGTAATATCCAGTGCAGAATCAGTAAACGTTATGTTGTTGATGATGTAACGATCGAAATCGCCCTCAAACTGAACGCTGTCAGTAGGGACCCAGCCCCACTCATTCAATTGACCATTGGCACCAGCATCGACAAAGTCGACACCCGCGCCAGGTCTAATCCAGTCGCCACCTACACCCGCATAGATATTGTCATCGCCACGTCCAGCATCGATTCCATTTTCGTAATTGAACGCACTATTCGAGTTTTTAAGGTCGCCAATGGTGTCATCAAAATCGGTAGCACGCACATAGACTTGATTGATAACGCCATCATTATCCCAATCGTTATAGTCATAACGAACGCTAGCACTGATTTCGCCTGTTTGAGTCTGAATCCGCTCAACTCTAATCAGAAGATCGGTACCGTATGCACCCGTAAGGTCGGTGACAGTAATTGCATCAATCAGTTCATATCCAGCCTTAAGATCAACCTCTACTGCACCAAAAATAATGGTGCCAAATGGATCTCTCAATACTTCGTTGGTACTCTCATTGAATCCAACAACCACTCTTTCGACATGCAGGTCAGCGGCACTCAGCGGCCAATATTCCGCTGTATCATCGTTCTCCCAAGTGTTCTGGGTTGTCCCGTTTGCGCCTCCGATTAATACGTCATCTCCCGCACCACCGCGCAGCCGGTCACCGCCAGCACCGCCAATCAAAACATCGTCGCCACCCTGTCCTTCTAGACGATCACGCGCGTCTACAGGGTTATTGCTATCAAAACTCAACACTTCATCGATGGAGCTACCGCGTTGGGTGTACATATCGATCACACCATCGCCATCCCAGTCCTCTTTCCAGCTCTCTGGTTGGACTTGGATATCCGTGTCAGAGAAGCGGATTCGGTCGGCTCCAATAACCAACTTCTCGCCTAGGTAGGCTGGCGACGATTTAGCAACCAGATCTTGAATCCGAACAGCCGCAGTTACACCCGTAGCAGACTTTTCATAAAAACGAACCGAACCATTTGAGTAGGTTTCAGGTGTGCCATCGTTCGTCAATTTCACATAAACTTGCTCCAGGTCGAATCGCTCTGAAGACTCATTGATGCGTACCGCATAACCTCGCTTGAGCTCCAGCGTGTCTGCATCATAACTGTCGGTGAAATGCACGAAGTCATCACCACCGGTCAAACGAACCCATGGGCCATAGTTTTGAACATCGATTATGATCACGTCGTCGCCTTGTCCGTCATCAATATCGAAGAGTGCAAGTGGGTTCTGTGTTTCCGCTAGGACATCAACTTTAAGTTGATCGACAACTGCCTGATTGAGATGGTAGTACGCACCAAAATCACTTAATTCAACATTGACGGCACCGAATGACTCGATCTGGCCTTCAGAGTCATCGTCATAGATCACCTGCTCGTTCCATGTCGCAGTGCGCGCTCGGTAGGCTGTATCTCCGGTGTATTCAGCATCGGAGAACATCACTAGCTCGTAGTCAATTACAACTTTTTTACCCAATCCGTTGGCAGAACCATCAAGAACGACAGCTTTTTCTACGGATGCGCCAGCAGCAGACGCTATGCTAAACGAGCTGTACTGCGTTACCTCTCCGTCAGAACCACGGATTAAGTCACCATCCGCATCCTGAGCTACCCAAACGGTACTCAAATCAAAGGACGTAATGGAGAACTGCTGAAGTTTCAGTTTGTCTTTAAGGTCCCACGAATCGGTGAGATGAGTTGTCTCTAACCCAACATAGACCGCATCGCCAGCCGCGGCATCCAACTCCAAAGAATCGAAATTACCGGCTAAGTGCTGCGCAGATAAGTAAGCATCGGACTGAGCATCCAAGCCCCACTCTCCGAGACCTTCGCGGGCTCTAAGAACATCGACGGCATCAGACTTGAGGTTGAACAGCGTGCCATAATTTATTCCTTGGCTATCTCCCTCGAAAAAGAGCTTATCGATATCAACCGCAAGGTTTTCACCATCACCACCATTATCGGCGGCAAGATTATCCTTGATAATTAAGTACTGCTGGCCAGCTGTACCCGTGTAGTTAAGGAGAGTCGAATTGGCTGTCTGGGCCGAATCGATCTTACCAGCGGCATCTAGCACACCGCTAACGACGGTGTACCGTTCGCTACCACCATTCAAAGACAGGGTATCTGTGAAACGATCACCATTTATATTTGGCAGCGCTCCATCATTACCGCCACCGATGTAGATATCATCACCAGCACCATCACGGAAAATATCTGTAATCTGAATATTGACGGCAACCCCGTCAGTTTTAGCCAACTCAGTTGCTAAACCCGTATCCAGCGAAGTATCTGCAAGCAGAGCAACTTCCAAAGCACTGCCGTCTGCCACCGAAATCAGGCCCCCAGAGCCTTCGTATACTGAATCACCGCCTTGGTCATTGTAGTAGGCGGAAAAGGTAAAGGCCGAGTTGGTGCCAAAGTCCTCAGTCTTACCGTAGAGATCAATTATGCTGGAATCTGAAAAATCTGTGGCGAAATCAACATCGACTATCTTCACCGTTTGCGGTGCCACATAGCCGAAGACCTCTGTGTAGGTCGAGTACTCAGTGGTCGTCGAGTCATTTAAATAGCCAAGGCCTATTATCTGGCTCGCACTATAGTCCGCATATCGAACAGCTTGTCCGGTGATTAGGTCCAGCAGGACATCACCGGCCATCAATGCCTCAACGTTCGTGTATACGTCGGAGCCGAGCCCAGCGTCGCCTGTCAAATCGGTAACGGAAATATAGTAGCCTGAATTAAACTCGACCCAGCCTGCACCCGATTCCGAAAAGCCAAACCCTGAAATATTCAGGGCACTAGCATTGGCAGCGTAGTCTGCATAGCTTATCGCGTTGAGCGTCCCGTCTGAAGGGTTAACCAACTGATTCGACTCAACTGTATAGTACGCATTAATCCCTTCAGCTCTGAACGTTGCTAAATCTAACGTTCTGTCAGCGCTGGTCAGTACACCATCCCCATCGTCCTCGAAGTAGGTAATCTGGAGCTGCGAAGCGTCTGTTGCCGTTGATACAAAATCGATACCCGATCCACCGTCAAAGTAGTCGTCACCCTTTGCATCGACATAGCCCGAATGGGCACCATCTGCACTTACGATATCATCGCCCTCGCGCGCGTTGATGTAGGCATATTTCGCTTGAGTAGAATCTACGCTGGCAACAACCGTTTGCGCGGTTATCTGATCATCAAAGTATGATCCACTCAAAAGCGAACCAGCTCCCAGCAACGACCCATTGTCATAATGTTCAGCGACCTGCAGGAATATACGCTCCTGGGTTGCCGCGAACCACGCAAGCTCCATATCATAAAGATCAGCGCTCTTAACCTTACCGGCGCCATCAACACCATCTTTAATGGAAAATCTGACAAATGTCTCATTATTTGAGTCAGTCAAACGCGTGATATCGTATTCGTGTGCCTCTCCGCTGAGCATGTAATAAAAATTGGTAAACTCCGGATCAGCGCTACTATCGATACCGGTTATTACATCGGTACCCGCAGAGGCTCGCACAAAAAACTGGCCTGTAATATCGACGGCGTAGCCGGCCTTACTGGTCAGACTTAGCGTCTCGGAGTGATTTAACGTCGGATAAAGCGCTGTCGCATCAATCGTGCTTCCTTCTGAAGGACGGTCCCAAACTTGCAGTTGGTACACATAACTATTGTCAGGGACCGTTAGCAGCGGGTGATACCATGCGTACTCAGCCTTCAAAGAGTCAGTTAGCCACAGCGTAAATCCATCACCTTCGAACCGAACACGTTCGATATCAATGAGAATATCTCGGCCAGTTCCGCCCAACTCATCACTGAGCGTATCAGTCACCGCAGTTGCTTTTACGTAATTTGCTAGCTGGGTGTTGGATTCGTCGATAACCCAGCCATCTGCGTCTCTTAAAACGTAGACCGTATCGAGTAAATAGCGGTTGGATGCACCGCTGTATTGGGCTATGTCGTTGTTTGACATGGCCCAAGGAGGGTTGCCTTTCGGTGCGACAGGATCGAGTGCGTCTGAGCCGCCATCAAAGATGTCGTCGCCAGCGCCGCCGCGAAACTGATCCCCACCTTGCAGACCAATCAAAAGGTCTGCCCCATCGCCACCAACAAACTCGTCAGAGCCATTATCGAAACGGCTAAAGGTAATAAAAGCACCATCCGGCCCAACTGGAGCAGCACCTATCGGTATTAATAGACTTGGATCACCGGTGACCGAACCAATTAGATGAACATCGTCTATCCAGCCCCAGGCAGACTGCCAACCGCCTGAGGTTGATTCAGCGATTGTATTATATTGATCGATAACTTCCTCGAACGACGAAGTGTCCGTAATTGTGTAACTGTCTACGAACGTCTGAAGTGCTGTAGCACGCTCCTGCGTGTCTACATAGACCGCAAATGTTGTGTTACCCCAAATCGTGGAGTCACTGGTTGAATCGAAGACATCTAGTGAGCCATTTCCATCGACATCTTTGTAGACAATAAACGGGTCTGGATTATTATCGCCATCAGTTCTCGATGCGGCAGCAATCAAATCATTGAACGTGTTACCTAGTTCAACCTTGAAGTAATGATCTGTCAGCTTTGAGTAGTCCGGAGCATCACGCCCAATGATTACGTCTGAGAATGGCGAACCCTCTATGCGCGTTTTGCCTGCACCATAGGCTAGATTTCTATCAGCAAAGCCCTCGATGCCGGCAAAAATCGTGTCCAGCTCGATGTTATTGGCATCGTCTCTATACGTTATGCCAACGCTAATATCAGTGTTGTCAGCAAATTGGATACGTTCAACCCCAACAAGGTAAGCCTTATCGTTACCCGGTCGTAAGTCCACTACCTCGATTGCCTTGGTGAGGCCATCGGTATATTCAGTTTGATAGATGATATTGCCATCTACTCCGCGCGCGGCGTAACCATCTCTGCCAACATCCAAGTAGACCTCGCGAATAGAGTAGTGCTCGGCATTACCCTGCAAACGAACCCGATCGAAGTAGTCCCACGGGTCGCCAAATACATCGTCTTCGCCGTTGGTGCTAATGGCATTGAAGAAGTCATTACCGCCACCAACCAAATTGGCCTCATTCATATCACGGAAGCCGAGTACATCATCATTACCACGGCTAAATTCCATGTATCCATTGTGAACAGTGGTAGCAGCTCCTAGCTCGTCGGTCCAAGCCAGTCCACCGGTGAAATCGGCCTTGCCACCAAAATACTCAAGACCAATATCAGCCTTAAATTTTCCGTTTTGGTTGTTTGGATCCTCGAGCCATTGCTGTCTGCGAACACTAAATATCCGCTGTCCAACGTTGATATATGAGTCATTAAATGAGAGCGCTTTTGGATCAATCAAAAGGTCGACCCCAAGCCCGCCTAACTCGGATGGCAACAGATCACGGACAGCTACAAAGCTAGAGGTAGAGGACACCCCCGTGAGTGAGCTCGTAGTTCCATCAAAGGTCACATTGCCATTCGCGACATCCGAAAGATCAATTTCGACTCCGTCAATAACGCCGTCAAAATCACTGTCGAGCTTGATCAGCTCGAAGCGCTCAGCACGGCCGTTATAACGGACCTCGTCTTCTCCCAGATAACTGTAGTTGTCAATGTAGTAACCGCCACCGCCAAAATAGATATCGTTACCAGTGCCCAGCTCTATACGATCTCCGAAGGCGCCGCCGATATAGATATCGTTACCGTCGCCTAAGTTACCGCGCGCGGATTTATTGAAGCTACTATCAACTGTCCCTAGTGCAATTTGTTCATCAACAAAACCGCCATTGGCCTCCAGCTTCGCAAATTCTGCCGCTGCATCGACAAGATCATCAAAACTGGTTCCGCGAATATCCAACTCGATCGAATTAGAGGAATCTGACGCGTAGTGATAAATATCCGAAACCAGATCCAGCCCTGTATCGTTGAAATCAATCCTTTCAAAACCGGTAATGAGGTCTGTACCAGATCCACCGTAGGGAGAGCGGTCAGTAACGAAGAAGAAATCACCCGAAGACGTGTCGATACCAGATGCATCGATTGTCGCAAAGTTGTTTGCCAAAAAACTAGCAGCCTCACTGGCCGACGCTTTTTCTACAATGTAACGCTTGGCGTCGCCGGAAACTGAGAAGCGATCGCGATTATCCCATTGATTATTTGAGTCCCCGTCTGCGCCACCATCAGCAAAATCATTACCACCGCCGCCACGAACCCAGTCACCACCCGCGCCTGCCAAGATAATATCGTTACCTTCCCGTGCATCAATGTGATCAAACCCACTTTCACCGGAGAGATCTATGAGTTCGTCTACAATCGCGCCATCGACCTGTTTACCAGCCTCTCCCCAATCTTTGGTTCGAACGCGCGCTTCCAAAAGCCAAGCGCCATCAGAGAAGCTGAGCTGCTGGATGTTTTTGAGGATATCGATGCCATCGCGATCGGAAACGGTATCAGCGACTAGGGTAAAAACTGAACCATCAACGTATGTGTCTTTCACTCCGAGGACAGTCAAGAGTTCTGCAAAGTTGGCTGCCGTATCGGAGATGCCAGCTGCAGCAAGGAAGTCGTTAATGGAGGACCCATCTAGAAGAGTAGTAAGCGTGGTAAGATCGCTTGCACCTTCTATCTGCGCAATAACGTAGTCGCTCTTATTACCTTCGTAGCGCGCTTCGTTACCTCGCCAAGCGAAACCACCCGTAGGCTGCCAAGCTACAGCGCCACCATCGATAAAGTCATTGCCGCCTTCACCGGTTATCTCGTCATCACTGTAAAGGCTAGTGGGGCTTTCAAGGTCAATTAGTAGCCTGCCCGTACCACTATCAATCGAGACATCCACCCAAAACTGGATTTCTCCACCATTGGCCTCCACCGTTGATTTGAGTGTCCAGAGCGCCGAAAGAGAAGTCTCCGTGTTGTTGTAAGCAGCGAGATCGATCGCTGCACCTTCACCGTTGGTAGCCGCCATTTTCACGGCGTTGCCGACTGTGTAAGAACTATCGAGATCGAGAAGGTGGACTTCACCATTCGTCTTCAATATCGGTACGCGAACGGCATGCCCCACTGTTTCGTGATCAAAAGAGACACTCGAGTGCAGAGTAACCACACCATTTTCCAGCAAGGTTTCAGACCATACGTTACCACCCTGAAAGTTGAAGCGGAGTGTGGCCTGCGCCGCGTCACCGTCAGCAAGGATTATATCGTTACCATCACCACCTGATAGATGGTCACTACCCTGCTCGCCCGTAATCTCGTCGTCAAAAGCACTTCCTCTCGCGTTAATCATCCGGACGTCGTAACGCACTTCATTACCGTTGGCGTCCCAAAACCAACGCTCATGCATCCACGCATCGTATTGAGTGACTAGTCGAACTTCGACCTGGTCCCCATTGAAATAAAGGCGTTCTACGTTCGTCAACGTATCGGTGCCTTCATTGCCGTAAAGGTCCTCAACCGTCACAACACCGTTATCATCTTTTGTGATCTTGAATGCGAGAGTCGTTTGGCCCGTAAGGAAGTTTTTAGTGTAGAGGGACCCAGCGTAGTTAACCGTGTCTTCTCCACCCAGCAGATCGACCGTGTCATCACCTTCGCCAGGCGTGAACCAATCGCCCTGCTCGCGCCCCGTTACCGTGTCGTTTTCTTCGGTTCCTGTTTCGTACCAGTTCTGAATTTGTATATCGGCCATCACGTCTTCCTCGTCAGGAACTGCTGCGAGTGGGCGCAGCTTCCCATAATTCGATGCATTAACACTGAGGTTAGGCTCAAACTAGAGTCTTAACAAGTGTTTTTTATAAGTTCTGATTCCGGAAAACATCCAAGAAAAAAATTACAGCCCTTTAACTGTGAGCCCCGTTATATGGCCCGACCAAATCCGCGGCAAGTCATATGAAAAGAATTTAAGCGCCATGTTCAGGCGCCCCATTTATGTTGAATTTAATAACGGTTAAAACTATTCTCAATTTCCATACATATAGACTACAAAACCCGAGGTTACGTGGGCATGGCTACTCTCACTGGCACCATCAATGACGACACTTTAGACGGCACATCCGAGGCGGATAGCATCACGGGTGATGCTGGCGCAGACATGATTACCGGGGGTGCCGGGGCGGACACCATTAATGCAGGTGATGGTAGCGACACGGTTGCAGGTGGCGCTGGGCAGGACTCGATTGATCTGGGTGCTGGCGATGATATCTGGCTCATCAGGGATGATGAGGTAGTACTCAACGCTGCTTACCCAAACTGGGGTGCGTCTTCAATATTTGACTCAGTCGAGGGTGGCATTGGTACAGACACCATTTGGGTCCAGGTCAGTAGCTCCTCCACGCGCATTGACCTCTCCCACGCTGACTTTTCGGGCTTTGAATCCCTTCTTATAGCTAACGAATCTACAACAAACTCTCGGCGATCAGTAAAACTTACGGATCAGCAGTTACTGAGTTTTACTACAATCGAAGCGAGGTACAACTACCTTTTTACCGATGGGAATCTTCACATCTATCAAGATTCTCTAGATCAGTCGTTCAACGCCGCTGTAACAAGCGGAAACCTACCTGGTGTAAACAGCCCAATAATTTACATTACAGATGATGGGGACGAAATAGTCACAGTTGATGCGACGAGCATCAGCTCATTTAATGTCAATAGAATTATCACTGAAGCCCAAACCGTCTTCACGAACGCCGACGGCAATCTCTATCTAACCGCCTCTGAATTCGACGACTCGCTTACTGGCGGTGCAGGTATCGATGTTTTCGATGGCGGCGCAGGTAACGATACGATTTTAGGTAACGCTGGCAACGATGTTCTCTACGGTGGCGCGGGCAATGACAACATCAACGGCGGCACTGGGAATGACTGGCTGAAAGGTCAGGATGGTGATGATACCCTCCTTGGTGGCGACGGTGATGATCAGCTTGTTGGCGGTGCTGGCACCAACATTCTGCGCGGTGAGGCAGGTAACGACACGCTGACGATTGGCCTGAGCGCGCACGATGAAGCCTACGGTGGCGCGAACAACGATACCTTTATTATTGATGGTGAAGGCGCGGGCATTATCGACGGTGGCACAGGCACCGACCGCATTTTGGTCACCAGTTTCTCTGATATATCTGGCTACACCATCTCTAACGTCGAGTCGATCGAACTTGATGCCGTTGCGAAGCTTTATCTCACCCCAGAGCAGGCTGCCGCGATTACCATCAGTGAAAACGAGACGATTGTCTCTTCAGAGGTTTGGCTAAAACTTGCCGAAGCAGGCAGTTTCACGCTCTCTGATTCACTCTACACCCTCTCAAACAAAGTCACCGGCAGCACCGAATCCGACACAATAACCGGCTCAGCTGGAAATGACGTGCTCGCAGGCGCAGGTGGATCGGATACTATCCGCGCTTTAGGTGGCGATGACACGATCGTTATTTCAAATGCTGACTGGGACCAAATAAACCGCAGCCGCGTAATCTACGACGACGAGTTTGGGAATGACCTATACGCGACCCGACTACTACAGCTAGACGATATCGACGGAGGAGCTGGGACAGATACGCTGGAGTTTCGCTACTCGAGCCTTAACGACCGAGATATTGAAACCATTTACATCGATGACTCAGTTCAAAACATTGAGCGCTTTGTCATATCAGGTAAAACAGAGACGTACGGGTCCCTTAACAAGGTGATGTTCGATGCGTCAGCATGGCGCTCGCTCGAGTATGTATCTCTTCATTCGCTGCAAAACGGGCAAACCCAACCCACTTACTACCCTTATCTCTACATACTGGGTGATGGCGGTTCAGTAAGTTTCTCTACCCTAGATTCCAACACTTACCTCCAGGGAGCACACGCAGTTGGGAGGCTTTCAGCACTTTCGCTTGCAGACTCTGATGGCTCATTTGAGTACGTGACACTAGGTGAATTTGGGGCTGTAGAATCCGTTATCGGTAGCACCAATGACGACACCTTCAACTTCGAATATTCGGAAATTTAC
>Ga0209555_10001896_pt1 | contig 15339 bp, 11 predicted proteins | sample SaaInl85LU_5_DNA_FD_184643 | JGI IMG/M metagenome (GOLD analysis project Ga0209555, IMG submission 184643) | Marine microbial communities from expanding oxygen minimum zones in the Saanich Inlet - ESP_85LU_5_DNA (SPAdes) (version 2) | ecosystem: Environmental > Aquatic > Marine > Intertidal... | reverse complement strand
CGCGGCTCCAAAGCCAATTCTTTATCGCCTTCGCTGGTTGAAGATTTGATCATGGCACTCGATCAAGCAGGCGACGTCCGTATCGCGATCATTCAGGGCCAGGGAAAGCATTTCTGCGCCGGTTTTGACTTATCTGATATCGCCGATTTGTCGGATGGTGACTTGTTGTGGCGTTTTGTTCGGATCGAATTGCTGCTGCAAAAAATTCATTTGAGCCCTTTCCCGATCATCGCGTTGGGGCACGGGCAGATTGTTGGTGCAGGGGCCGATCTTTTCGCCGCCTGTTCGCGCCGCGTATTAGCTCCCGGCGCGAAACTCAAAATGCCAGGCTGGAATTTTGATCTGGCCCTTGGTACCGGGCGGCTGGCTGCCCTAATTGGGCAAGATGCCGCGCGAGATATGTTGATAGATACCAAATCCATTTCAGCAGAAGAGGCTTTTGACATAGGACTTGCAACTGATCTGGTGGGTAAAGGGAATTGGAAAGTATTCGCCGTCCGCTTCGCCGCCCGCGCACGCGCGCTTCCATTTCATGCGACGAGCCGAATGATGGAGCTGACCCGTGCGCCAGGCGATGCTAACCATGATCTGGCAGCTCTAGTGCGCACTGCTGCGGAGCCTGGCCTGAAAGCCCGCCTTGAGGCGTACCGAAGTCGGGCCATGCGCGAAAAGAAATAGCCTCACAGTATGGGCAGGATCAGGCTCAGCGCCATTACAGAAAGCATTATGAGGGTTGCAGTTCGGAATAGTTGTTCCGATAGGCGATGACGAACTGCGCCGCCTAGTGCGACGCCCACGAACATTACGCAGGATCCGACCACGGATATCAAAACGTCTTGCATGGAGAACAAGCCTAGCTTGCCAAGGCCGAAAGCCATGACGAAACTCGACAGGGTGAACGAGCAATTTACGGCTTGAATGAATAGGTCGCGCGGCATCTTGAGCATCATCAAAAACGGTACAACGGGCATGACTTGGGAGCCTGTGACGCCGTTGATCGTTCCAGTCACTAACCCAATGATCGGCACTAGCGGCCGTTCAAGATGGGCGGATAGGGTAAGACTTGGTTTTGCCAGCGAAAACCCGATCCATAGGAATAGCATAACGCCTAAGATCCCGCTGGCCAGATTAGCGTCGATTTTTGAAAGCATCCAAAGCCCAAACACTAGCCCTGGAATCAGGGTCAACAGCAGCGGCCAGAACCGTGCCACGGTCACCCCAAAATGACCCGCTTGGCGCATCACCATGAGATTTGACAACACTGACGGGATAACTACCAAAGGCAAAGCTTCTTTAAGTCCGAACATCAGTGCGAGTATGGGCAGACAGGTTGTGGTGAACCCTATACCCGTGATCCCTTTGGCTGTTCCTGCGAATAAGTAAGCGCCAGAAATAACGGCAATATGTAGAAGGCTCAGGTCAAAGCTCATGCTCCGGCCAAGTACTCCATTGCCGCCTGCGCACCGCCTCTTTGGAAGTCTACCTTGGCGCGCATCAGACCCATCTCGACACCGCAGAGCGTGCCCATTAACATTAAGTCGTTGAAATCGCCCAGATGTCCGATGCGAAATACGCGATCTTCGACTTTGTTCAGTCCAGTTCCCAGCGACATATCGTAACTGTCCAAAATCTCGGCCCGCAAGGCATTAGCGCCTTTTTCATCGGGCATTAAAACGGCTGTGAGGCTGTTTGAGCGCTCTGCGGGGTTGCTCGCTAAAATATTCAGGCCCCAAGCGTCAACGGCTTTACGCGTAGCGCCAGCGTGGCGCGCATGGCGGTCAAACACCGCCTGCAGCCCCTCTTCGGCAAGCATATCCAGCGCCTCGCGCAAACCATAAAGCAGCGTGGTCGCAGGCGTATAGGGAAAAAACCCCTGTTCATTCGGTGCCGCCATGTCGCGCCAATCCCAATAGGAGCGCCGGTCGCCACCTGCCTCACAAGCCGCCCATGCCTTAGGTGAAATTGTGTTGAAAGATAGCCCAGGTGGCAACATTAGCCCTTTTTGCGATCCAGCCACCACTACATCAACGCCCCAAGCGTCAGTCTGAAAATCTATTGAGCCAAGCGATGAAATCGTATCCGCGATAAGTAGTGCTGGATGTCCGGCCGTGTCGATAGCCGCACGCACGGCGGCAATGTCAGATGTAATCCCGGTGGCGGTGTCATTGTGCACAACGCAGACCGCTTTGATCTTGTGATCTGTGTCCGCGGTAAGTTGAGCTTCTATGGCTTCGGCATTGGCACCTGTTCGCCAGTTGCCTTGCATGAAGACCGGGTCGAACCCTAATTTCTGCGCCATATTCTTCCACAGCGTTGCGAATTGGCCGGTTTCATACATCAAAACTTTGTCGCCGGGGGACAATACGTTTACTAACGCCGCCTCCCAAGCCCCTGTGCCTGAGGCGGGATATATCACCACTTGGTTTTGCGTTTTGAATATCGCCTTCAGGTCTTCCAAAATGCTTCGCCCTAGTTCTGAAAATTTAGGGCCACGATGGTCAATAACTGCGCGATGCATGGCCCGCTGAATACGATCTGGCGTGTTCGTAGGTCCTGGGATTTGTAGAAAATGTCGTCCTGATTTCATGGTACCACCAAAAAAGTTTGCGCATCTAGATTCCAATGTTAAAGTTAAGTAATTAAAGGTCAAGTTGCATGGCGATAGACGCAGAAAAGTTGAAAAGCCTTGTCGAAGGCGAAGTCCTTTCCTCCAGCTTTGACCAGGGGCGTTACGCCACGGATGCCTCGATTTACCAGATCCGGCCGCGTGCCGTACTAATTCCCAAAACATGGACCGACGTCGAAGCCGCGCTGGATTTCGCTAATTCTGAGGGGATTTCGCTTTTGCCCCGTGGCGGCGGCACTTCGCAGTCAGGCCAGACGGTAGGCGATGCCCTAGTTATCGATTTCACCAAGCACCTTAACAAAGTTGAGCACTACGATGCCAAAAAGGGCTGCATCACCGTTCAGCCGGGTCTAGTTCTAGATGATTTGAATCGCAGGCTTAAGGCAGATGGGTGGTGGTATCCGGTGGATGTCTCAACGGCCTCGCGCGCGACACTTGGCGGGATGGCGGCCAACAATTCATGCGGATCGCGTTCGATCCGCTATGGCAAGATGCAAGACAACGTTGAGGCTTTAGAGGCCATCTTGGCAAATGGCGAGATGCACCGTTTCGCGGCGCTTCGCCCTGACGCGGCATTGGACACTGATATGCGTGCCTTGGCCCTGCGCGAGGAAGTAGAAATTCGGGCGCGTTTCCCGAAGGTTCTGCGCCGCGTTGGCGGGTATAATATCGACGCCCTTTTGGGAGATGCCCCGAATATGGGCCAGCTTTTGATAGGGTCTGAAGGAACGCTGGCGATTACGAAATCCTTAGATTTAAAACTTTCGCCGACGTTAACAACCAAAACGCTGGGCGTGTGCCACTTCCCCACATTTCATGCGGCAATGGACGCCGCACAGCATATTGTTAAACTGAACCCAGTTGCTGTGGAGCTTGTGGATCACAATATGATCCGTCTGGGCCGTGGCATACCTCAGTTCAAGCCGATAGTTGATCGGTTTGTCAAAGGCGAGCCGGCAGCGCTGCTTTTAGTCGAATTTGCCGAAACAAACGCCGAAAATCGCCGCCGCCTGAGTGCCCTGGGCGATCTGATGGCAGAGCTCGGTTTTCGCTGGGGTAATCCGGATAAACGTGAGGGCGGAGTTGTAGAGGCTGAGGATCCAAGCTTTCAGGCCGAAATCTGGGGCGTGCGGACCCAAGGGCTTAATATTATGATGTCGATGCGGAGCGAAGGTAAACCGGTTTCCTTTGTTGAGGATTGTGCGGTCCCTTTAGAGCATCTGGCAGACTTCACCACAAAGCTAACGGAGGTTTTTCGCAAACATGGTACGGATGGAACGTGGTATGCCCACGCCTCTGTAGGACTGCTGCACGTGCGCCCGGTGCTGAACTTGCGGCAGGATATGGGGCTGCGCCAGATGCGCGCTATTGCCGAAGAAGCCTTTGATCTCGTAGCGGCATTCAAAGGCTCGCATTCTGGTGAACATGGGGATGGCATTGTCCGGTCCGAATTTCACGAACGCATGTATGGAGTTCGGATGGTGCGCACGTTCGCAGAGGTCAAGGATCGCTTCGACCCTGGCGGTGTGATGAACCCTGGCAAAATTGTTCGTGCGCCCAAGATGGATGAGCGTAGCCTGACCCGCTGGCCCGAAAACTATGATCCGCAAAACCGCTCCACGGTGTTCGACTGGTCGGATTGGCCCGGCGGTCTGACCGGCGCCGCGGAGATGTGCAATAATAACGGTGCCTGCCGGAAAAGTACGACTGGGGTCATGTGCCCCTCTTTTAGGGTGACCGGTGATGAAAAGGACCTCACCCGTGGGCGCGCCAATGTGCTGCGTTTGGCTTTGACAGGGCAGCTCGGAAAGGATGCTTTTACTTCGGATCAGATGGCTGAAGCGATGGAACTTTGCGTAGGTTGCAAAGCCTGCAAAAGCGAATGCCCGATGTCTATTGATATGGCCAAGATGAAGGCGGAGGTTCAGTCCGCGCGGGTAGCTTCGGTGGGTCTGAAATTGCGTGATAGGATCATTGCATCTCTGCCTCGCATGGCTTCCGCGGCGACTAAAGTTGCTCCACTGGCCAATGCGAGTCGTGGCCTGGCCCACTTTGTTGGCTTCAGTACATCCCGTAAGCTGCCCGCGTTCAAAAGGGCTTTTGCAGGAAAACCGGATGGCGAGGTTTTGCTCTTTGCCGATACCTTCAACCGATACTTCGACCCTGAAACCCTAGCTGCCGCGCAGCGCGTGATTGAGCGTGCTGGGTTCAGTGTCGGCGTGTTATCTATCAAGGGCCGTCCGCTATGCTGTGGGCGCACCTACCTGTCCGCCGGACTGCCCGACAAGGCGAAGGCTGAATTGGAACGGACGACAATAGCGATGCGAGACGCTTTAGATGCTGGAAAGGTAATTGTCGGGCTAGAGCCTTCATGCACATTGATGTTTCGCGACGAAGCGGTAAACCTAATCTCTGATTGGACCGCAGACGATGGCGCGCAGATTTTGACCTTTGCCGAATTTATTGCACAACATTCAGATCACCTTACTGCCCGATCTGAGACGAAGGTGATGGTACATGGCCACTGCCATCAAAAGGCGATGGGTGTCGCACAGACAACCGTGGACGTCATCTCTGGGATTGAGGGGGCAAAGGCGCAGATGATCGAAAGTTCATGTTGCGGGATGGCCGGCCCCTTTGGCTATCAGGCTGAAACCGAAGAGGTCTCGCGCCAAATGGCGGAGCTGTCCCTTGCGCCTGCTGTCCGTGCCGCACTGCCTGATACCGTTGTCGTCGCGGACGGGTTTTCTTGCCGCTGTCAGATCGCCGATGTCGCTGGGCGCGAGGCGATGAGCCTTGCCAAACTGCTTGACCGGATGACCTGCTTGTGACCGAATTGCTTGTAACACTCACTCAGGATTTTGATCCTTTTCAAACGGCAGTTCTTGCCCTGATTTTCCTCTTTGCCGCGATCGTCAAAGGCTTTCTTGGGATCGGTTTGCCTGCAGCCTCCATGGCGTTCCTGACGCTGATCATGCCACCGACCGAAGCAATTCCATTGCTGTGGTTGTCGATCCTTGCCACTAATGCGCTGCAGTTTGCCCATGCCTCAGAAAAGCGGGAAATTATCCAAGAATACTGGCTTTTTGCGCTAGCGATCATGGTCTGCATTTTCATAACGTCCATGTTCATCGCCGATTACCCTACAGCGCTTTTGACCGTGGCGATTGGTATTGCAATGGTTGTGTTTTCTTTGAATCTTTTGTTCCCGATCAGCTTCGAGCTGGGGCCGGGGCGTGGCTGGCATTTGGGATTTGGAATTCTGTCTGGGACACTTGGTGGGATTAGTTCGATTTGGTCGCCCACAGTTGCGATGTATCTGGTCGCACGAGGTGTCTCGAAAGAGACTTTTATCGGCGCGACGGGTTTTCTGTTTCTGGCAGGTGCGTTACCATTAGGCGCTGGTCAGTTGGTGGCAGGAGTCTTGACCCTTCCGATGTTTGTGAAATCAGCCTTAGCATTGTGCGTAGTGCTAGTTGGATTTCGCATTGGCGAACAGTTGCAGGCCCATGTGAGCCAGCAATTCTTCCGTAAGGCGGTGTTGATCGCGTTCTTCTTAATGGGGTGCCGGCTGATTTTAAGCGGCTTGAGTTGAACGCCAGTTCGCCTAGAATTAATTTCCGCCGTAGATCATTTCGTTCAGATAGAGCCGTTGAATTTTCCCAGATGGTCCCTTGGGCAGTTCGGGCAGAATATGGACTACGTCGGGCGCTTTGAATTTTCCAACGCGTTCGATGCACAGTAAGAGCAGTTCCGCGTCATTAGCAGTTGAGGCTTCGCTCAGTCGCACCGCGGCTTCTACGCGTTCGCCGTAGCTGTCGCATGGTCGGGCAAAGGCGGCTGCTTCGACAACGTCTGGGTGCTCGTATAACGCCTCGTCAATCTCGCGCGGAGCGATGTTTTCTCCACCTTTTATAATTAGCTCTTTGAGCCGCCCAGTGACAAAGACGTAGCCGTCTTTGTCCATACGCCCTAAATCGCCGGTCCGAAGCCAGTCACCGTGGAATGCTGCGGCTGTGGTCTCTGGGTCATCTAAATATCGTTGCATCACATTCGGACCTCGGACCTGGATTTCACCCTCGACACCGCGGCGGCATTCCGTACCGTTATCGTCCGCAATCCGCGCCTCATTACTTATTCCTTGGCCGGCTGATCCAATTTTATGGAGTTCGGGATTAAGAGGATTGACGAGGCACTGCGCCGCCGTTTCCGTCATTCCAAGAGACTCCACGATTGCAAGCCCAAACCGATCCTGAAAGGCACGCTGAGTTTCGACCGCAAGCGCCGAAGAGGCCGAGCGTGCGAAACGCAGCTGAGGTTTATGGCTAGGGTGGGGTTCGGCCTTTCCATGGAGCAAGTGACTGATGATTGTGGGTACAACGGAGAACCACGTAATACCCCCTTCGGCGGCCTGATCCCAGAACTTGCTGGCTGAGAACCGAGAGACGATGGCGAGCGATCCTCCGGACACCAAGGCGCCCATTACCGATACACAAAGCCCGTTGATATGATAAAACGGCAGAACTCCCATACCGCGATCTTGCGGTGTTAACTCGTGGGCGACGCTGACGGTCCAGCCCCCGGCAAGCAAGCTAGATTGCGAATGCACAACACCTTTAGGTCGTCCAGTGGTGCCGGAGGTGTACATCAAAAGTGCGTCGTCATCAGTAGTTATGTCATGCAGTGGTACGGTCTCATCGCTTGGCCTGTAAAGTTCCAGGGCGTCTGGGCGCACTTTGTCAAAGGTTGTTATTTGGTCGTCATGTACGAATGCAAGACGCGCCTTGGAATGTTTCATTGCATAGGCAAGTGCATCTGGCCCTGCTGCAAGGTTCAGCATCGTCACTCGGAACCCGCCGTAAAGGACGGCGAAAAGAGCTCTAATACCTTCTAGTCCATTGGGATGCATCACGATGACACTTTCGCCCTTCGCGATACCCTGCGCTGTGAGATCTCCGGCCACCTGTTTTGAGTGGGATCTGAGTGCAGCCCAGGTCAGTATTTTACCGGTTTCTGGGAAGACAAAAGCAGGACGATAGTCATTTTCGCGCTCATTGAGCCAGTCGCGAACTGTCCCACGGGGCGGTGTTGCTGGATCAAACTTCATCGGCCTGCTGCGTCCCAATACTCGGCGAAAATCGCGTCTAAGCTTGGTTCACGCGTTGGAATTTCACGGATGATCTTAGTGGACTGCATAAAGTGGCGGTAGTTGACGTTTTCGCCCACTGAATTTCCGCCCCATGTACCGCAGCCCATGGACAGGGAAAACGGCATGCCGTTGGTGAAGGCTCCACCGGTAGCAAATGTATGGGCTTGATTGACGATCACCCGGCTAGTGGGGATGGCTGTAGCGAGGGCTCTTGCGCGGTTGTCATCATTGGAATGGAGACCAACGGAATGGCCTGCGCCTTGATACACCTGGATGCGGCGTGTCATGGTGACTGCTTCGTCAAAATCGGAAGCGCGATATAGTGCCAAAACTCGGCTCAGTTTTTCGCCAGACAGAGGATGGTCCGGGCCAATACCGCGCGTTGGGACCGCAATATAGTCGGTTCCTTCCGGTACATCGAGATCTAGTGCTGCAATCATTTTGTCCGCATCTTGTGCAATCACCGAACGGTTCAAATGCCCATTAGGCCAGAGCTTTGCGACGATCCCATTCTCATCGTCTACCAGTGCGCCGCCCTCCTGCGCCATCGCGGCGACAAAGGCGTCATAAACTGCATCGACCACGACAGCTGAGTTCTCAGAGCTGCAAGAGGTGGCATTATCAAAGCACTTGGAGGCACGAATTTTTTTAGCTGCTTCGGCCAGATCGGCGGTTTCGTCCACGATCACGGTGACGTTGCCTGCGCCTACGGCGACTGCGGGCGTTCCTGCGGTTTGAGCGCGGTGCACGTTGTTCTGGCTACCGGTACAAACGATCATGTCGCATGCATCCATGAGCGCTTGGGTCTTTTCCTTTGAGCCGGGAGGGGGGATCATCTGTACCAGGTTCGGATCTTCGCCGATCTTGGCAAATTCGGTGTAAATATAGTCTAGCAGTCTCTCGGCGCAGGCTACGCCTTTAGGGGAGGGTGCCACAATAATTGCATTGCCGCATTTGAGCGCATTTATGATATTATTGGCAGGTGTGGCAGCGGGGTTGGTAGAGGGCACAATAGCCGCTACAACTCCCTTAGCGCGCGCGATTTCCGTGATGCCCGATGTCGGATCATCCGACATCACACCAAAGGTTACGGCATCCTTGAGATCATGCATCAAGCCAAAGGTCTTGCGATGGTTCTTGGTGATCTTATCGGGCACATTACCAAGGCCGGTTGTTTGCACAGCGAGTTCCGCCAAATCGCGATTGCGGGCTGGTTCCATAATGGCCCAAGCTACTGCTTGAGCGGCGCGGTTATAGCGCGCCTGTGAGCCTTCTGCCTCATATTGGGCTTGGGCAGCTTTCGCCAGCGCCACGATCGCTTCAATGCTGGTATCATTCATCCCAACAAATTCCTTGGCTTCGCCAGCGCCCTACGCACTGGCTTTGATTGATTTAAAGGCCCGGTAGAGGCTAGTGGCTAGCGTCAAAACCCCTGCGGCTATCAAAAATGCGCAGATTGGACGCGAGAAATAGGTACCTAGATCGTAATGTACCATCTGCATGCCTTGCGCGAAGTTCTGCTCGCCGATTTTACCAAGGATTAGGCCAAGTACGATACCGGGGATTGAGAACCCAGAGCGGCGCAGCAGATAGCCAAAGATACCAGCGAGAAACATTACAATGACGTCTAGAACTAAACCGCGGCCGATATAGGCACCGGTTGTTGCCAACATCAAGATCAGCGGCGCGAGAAACTGAAACGGGATCTTTAGTAGGTTCAAAATCGTTTTTGTTTCAACAAGGCCAATTACCAAGATCGATAGGTTGGCATAGAACATCGCCGCAAAGACGATCCAGATCAGATCGGGTGACAGCATAAAGACCAGTGGTCCAGGCTGCAGATCATGCATTTGGAACACAGCAACCATCATCGCGGTCAGCGCACCACCTGGTAGACCCAGCGCCAGCAAAGGAATCATGGCAGCGCCCGTAGCAGCATTGTTGGCTGTCTCTGCGGAAATTACGCCTTCCAGCTTGCCCTTGCCAAATTCTTCAGGAGTTTTGGACCAGCGTACGGCCTCACCATAGCTCATGAAGGCAGCCAACGTAGCTCCTATGCCCGGCAAGATGCCGCATAAAAAGCCGACGATGATGGACCTGAGAACTGCAACTTTGTGCATCCATAGCTCCAACCATGAAGGGAATGTCATGGATACTTTGGGTGCTTTATATTTGCCGCTCGCCTTTTTCTCGGCCTGTACAAATATTTCAGATACCGCGAAAAAGCCTAAGATTGCGGGCACGAATGCGATTCCGGCTGCTAGATCCACCATGCCAAAGTTATAGCGGTTAATGCCGCCGACGGGGTCTTGTCCAACCGTCGCGATTAAGAGTCCGATCAGAACAGACATCCAGCCCTTCCAGATAGTGCGCGCGCCTATTGAGGAGGCGACGGCCAGGCCAAAGAATACCAAAGCGAAGATTTCCGGTGGTCCAATGTTGCGAATAGCCCAATTGGCCAGCGGCTCTGTCGCCGCCATCATGATCAAGGATGAAGCTATGCCGCCGATTGCCGAGCATAGCACCGCGGCACCTACGGCTTTGCCGGATTGTCCGTTCTGGGTCATTGGATAGCCGTCGAAGGCCGTCGGCGCATTCTCTGCTGATCCGGGTATGTTGAAAAGAATTGCCGTGATCGCGCCACCATAGGTCCCCGTGCAGTAGATCACCGCGAAAAGCATCACGCCTTGCGCGGGCTCAAGCGCTGCTGTGAAGGGGAGCAAGATGGCGGCAAGGGTCAGCATGCTTACGCCGGGAATGGCCCCGAACAGCATGCCACCGATGACGCCGAAAACAAATATGCCAATAGTGAATGGGTCGCCAAAAAGGGCCGCAGATCCAGCCAGAAAATTCTCTATCATTGCGCGTTCAGATTCCTTGCAGCTTTGCGTTCATAGTAAGTATCCACGCGCTGAAATCATAGAACGGTGATATGTTGCCCTGGGGCAACGGTGCGTTCAGTATTACGAGGAACAGCCCTATGAACAATAGATAAATAAAGACCGTCATGATCACGATTGCTTTCCAGCGGCGCTCGCCAAATAGCCAGATAATGGCGGCGATGAAGAACGGCGCGGAGAAATAGATTCCAACCGGTTTGAGGAGCCAGGCAAATACAATGGGCGTTAGCAAGACTGCCGTCATCCTCCGGATTGTTTTTGGATCGGTTAGATCAGCCTCATCATTGCTCGATCCGATCGTGCCCTGCGACAACGACCCGTTGAAATATTGAAACCAGATATTGCCAAGTGTCGCAAACATTAGACAGCCAATGACTACGCGAGGCCATGCTGTTGCGCCATAGCGATAGATTTCTATCGGCTGGTTGAATTCGAATGAAAATCCATAAAAGGTGACTACAATCAGTAAGAAAGCTAATGCCTCAAGCAGATGTGCGCGCGTTAAATGTCCCACGTAGTACCCCTTATAAGGTTTTGAATGTGCGCGGCGCCGTGGGCGCCGCGCAAAGCGTGGTGTTAGTGCTTATTGCACTTCCATGCCCATGGCCTTGTAGACGTCCCGGTACTGCGCAATGGATCGCGTAATCAAGTCTTTCGCGCCTTCGGTTTCGCGGTAGCTGTCGATCACGGTCATGAACTTGGATTCATTGAACGCTTGATAGCTGTCCTCGCAATAGCCTCGCTGGAAAGCCCACTTTAGCCACTCAACACGGTCAGCAGGGGCGTCAGCGTGCACATAGAAACCGCGGAAGCGCAGCAGCGCATCGAAATCCATGCCAGATTCGAGATGGGTCGGCACTTCTGCAAAGGCATCGGGGCGCTCTCCGAAGATTGTCAGGATAGGCTTGAACTGTCCCGCTTCGAGGAAGTTCCCCACGTCTCCCGGCTGTTCAAACAGCGCATCGACTTGGCCGCCGAGTAAAGCGCCGTAGCGCGGAGCGCCCTTGTCGAAAGAGATCTGCTGGATCGACATGCCTGTTGCGTCGGTGATGAACTTCATCGTCACCCGTTCCATTGAGCCTTCCTTGGACACGTTGGCGATAGTAGCCTTGCCATCCTGCGCTTTTACCCATGCTACGAAGGACGGCCAGTCGGTAAAGCGTGTCTCATTGCTGCGGATGTAAATTTGGCTGAAGGTCACCTGGCTTATTGCCAGGGGGATCAAATCCTTTGCGGGGTTAGGTAGGGCAGAATTCAGAGCGTGTGCCGATGAGGCGTCGTCGATGTGCTCCAGAACGTTGTAGCCATCGGCAGGGGCTGCCATATAGGCTGTCATGCCGACCGTCCCAGACCCACCAGGCTTGTGGTCGCGATTAATCGGAATGCCAGTCAACTCTGTCACGGCTTCAGCCATTGCAGCTGCAACTTGGCCTGAGCCGCCGGCTGGGCCATATGGTACAACCATAGTCAAAGCGCGTTCTGGGAAGCCGCTGGGCTTGTCAAAGTTTGCTTCTGATCGTTTGCATTCAAATGCTGAAACAACGCTGGCGGTAGAAATAACCGCGACACACGCTGTTGCTCCGAGTAGATTTCTCATATTTTTCCTCCCAAAAGACAGCAGTCCTATCCTCCCAAACAAAACCACCGTCCATTTACCAACCACATGAGTGCGATTGCGAACCTCAAACCTTAAACAATGAAAACACTAATGCAAATTGTTTCCTTTTGTTGAGGCTCAAGTTATTTAAGTATTTGAAAAAACATAAAAATTGTAATTTTCGTTGAGGGGGAGGTGACAAAAGTAACATCGCTGACGCTATTTTTACTCTTTTTGGAAGTCCATGATCGATCGGATATTCGTCGTTGCTGAGATCACTTCACCCATGAAATTTCCCGATTCTGTGAAAGGCTTGTTGATAGAACTAGGCAAAGATATTGAAGCCGCTGGGGACGATTTGGCGTTCCTATATTCAATTTTGAATTGCCAGGCCTGTCGACATTCGCCGCACTTTCCATAATTATCTAAATTTTGATGCTTTAAGTCATGATGGGAGCGGCGGTGTGAGCTACTTTAGCGAGTTGATTTCAACTGTATTTGAGCGGCGCTATCAAAAGGCGCTCTCGAATGAGGTTGTTGACAGAACGACATCGGAGTTGTGCGAAGACCTGCTCAGCAGTCACGGGGAAGTGTCAGGTGTCACTCTAGCACGCAACCTATTGGATCGCTACGCGGGTATGACCCATGAGGAGAAAACAGCTTTTTTCGAATTCATGGCTCATGATCTTGAGGTCAATCCGTATGACGTCATCAGTTCGCTAGAGAAGTACCAAGAGAAACCTGCCAAAGGCACGTACCGTGCCTTTGCAGCCGCATGTGAGCCGCGCCGTCAGGAGTTAGCACGACGCCTTAATCAGGTTCCTGGTGCGACTGGACAATTGGTTCAGATGCGCAAGGACCTGTTGGGCATGATGAAGAACCGCCCTGATCTGGAACCGGTAGACGTAGATTTCAGGCATTTATTTGCGTCGTGGTTTAATCGTGGTTTTCTGGTTCTGCGCCCCATCGATTGGTCAAGCCCCGCGGAAATCCTTGAAAAAATCATTGCTTATGAGGCAGTGCACGAAATTGATAGCTGGGATGACCTGCGACGCAGATTAAAACCGACTGATCGGCGTTGTTTTGGCTTTTTTCACCCGTCGATGGCAGACGAGCCACTCATCTTCGTGGAGGTGGCTTTGACGAAGGGTGTGCCCAATTCTGTTCAGGACTTGCTCACAAATGAACGGTCAGAGATTGAAGCCGAAGATGCCGACACAGCGGTCTTTTACTCAATTTCGAACTGCCAAGCAGGTTTAGCCGGTATTTCGTTTGGCAATTCGCTGATCAAACAAGTCGTCTCTGATCTGTCAAAGGACCTACCTAACTTGTCGACATTCGTGACGCTTTCCCCAATTCCGGGGCTGAATAAATGGCTTGGTAGTACTGATTTGAACATCTTAGAAGCTGCCGACAACCAAGCTGTTGCGGCGCATTATTTGCTTGAGGCGAAAAGGTCCGATGGGATGCCGTTCGACCCTGTTGCGCGGTTCCACTTGGGCAATGGCGCGCTGGTTTACGCCGTTCACGCAGAGGCAGACACGTCACCAAACGGGCGCAAGCAATCTAATGGGGCAATGGTGAATTACCTCTACGATCTTTCCCAAATTTCACAAAATCACGAGAAATTCGTGGGCGAACAGACTGTCGTCGCTTCCGCTGCTGTCAAAGCGCTGAGCGGATCGGTCGCGCCCAAAAGTTAAGGAGACTGATCATGGCAAACCCTCTATTTGATACTCTTTTCGGACGGCACCAAGGTAAGGCAACACCTTTCTTGGAGACGCCTGACGGGACAATCATCACCCATAGTGAGTTCCTTGATCTGGCAGCGCAATATGCACATGTGCTGGTGGAATCGGACGTAAAGCCTGGCGACCGTGTTGCCGTTCAGATCGGCAAATCCCCCCAAGCTTTAGCCGTCTACGCGGCATGTGTTCAGGCTGGGATCGTGTTCCTACCTTTGAACACGGCTTACACGCCTGATGAAGTCTCGTACTTTGTTGAAAATAGCGGCGCGCGCATACTGCTGTGCGATGGCCGGCGGTCTGAGGCTTTGGCCCCCATCGCCGCGGCAAATAGTGCCATTCTTGAGACTATGAATAGCGACGGCAGCGGTAGTTTTGCCACCAAAGCCGCCCTCATGGCTTCTGTATTTTCAACGGTTGAACGCTTGGAAAATGACTTGGCTGCGTTCCTTTATACGTCTGGGACCACAGGTCGCTCAAAAGGTGCCATGCTGACCCAAGCCAACTTGCTTTCAAACTGCACAACTTTGACAAAAGAGTGGGCGTTCACATCCGGTGATGTGCTGCTTCACGCGCTTCCGATTTTTCATACCCATGGGCTGTTTGTGGCAACAAACATTGCGTTACTGGCAGGTAGTAAAGTTATTTTTATGCCCAAGTTTGATCTGGATGTGATCATTGCCCATATGCCCAAGGCAACCACGATGATGGGGGTCCCGACCTTCTACACGCGTTTATTGGAGGATCCGCGTTTTACAAACGATCTTGCGCAGCACATGCGTCTGTTCATTTCCGGAAGCGCGCCTTTGTTGGCGGAAACCCACGTACAATTCGAACAGCGCACAGGCCACCGTATTCTTGAGCGTTACGGCATGACCGAGACCAACATGAATACGTCTAACCCTTACAGGGGCGAGCGTCGCGCCGGTACGGTTGGCTTCCCGCTTCCAGGTGTTGAGGTCAAAATTACCGATAGCACTACTGGAGCGGCTTTGCCTCAAGGCGAGATCGGCGAAATCGAAGTACGTGGACCCAACGTCTTTAAGGGATACTGGCAGATGCCCGAAAAAACAGCAGAGGAGCTACGTGAGAACGGGTTTTTCATTACAGGGGATTTGGGCCAGATCGACGAAGACGGCTATCTGCACATCGTTGGGCGCAACAAGGATCTGATTATTTCGGGTGGCTATAATATCTACCCAAAGGAAATTGAATTGCTGCTCGATGCCGAAGACGGCGTTCTTGAAAGTGCAGTCGTAGGGGTCCAACATCCAGATTTTGGCGAAACGGTCCTCGGTATTCTTGTTGCCAAACCTGGGGCA
>Ga0209555_10001893_pt1 | contig 15359 bp, 8 predicted proteins | sample SaaInl85LU_5_DNA_FD_184643 | JGI IMG/M metagenome (GOLD analysis project Ga0209555, IMG submission 184643) | Marine microbial communities from expanding oxygen minimum zones in the Saanich Inlet - ESP_85LU_5_DNA (SPAdes) (version 2) | ecosystem: Environmental > Aquatic > Marine > Intertidal zone... | reverse complement strand
CGGCTCGGGACCCGGAGATCAAGAAGCTGATCCGCGGTCTGTTCCTTCCAGAAGAGGGGACCAAGTGGGGATCGTTCGACTACTCAAGCCAAGAGCCAAGGTTACTGGTTCACTTTGCAGCAAGCCTGAAGGGGGACAACAAGCACCCCATCGTCGATAACATCGTCGAAGAGTACAACACAGGTGACGTTGACCTGCACCAGATGGTGGCAGACTTGGCAGGGATTACTCGCAAGGAAGCCAAGGTCGTGAACCTCGGTATCATGTACGGCATGGGTAAGGGTAAGCTCGGGGATCAACTAGGTATAAGTACTGAGGAAGCGGGCGACCTATTGCAGAAACACCAGGACAAAGTTCCGTTCGTTAAGAACTTAGCTAACTTAGCTAGCAGGCAGGCCGACAAGACAGGGCAGATCCGGACTCTGCTTGGACGGCGCTGTAGGTTCAACATGTGGGAGCCTCGGACCTTTGGGTACAGCAAACCGCTGGAATACGAACCTGCTATGAAGAAGTATGGTCAGCCTCTCAGAAGAGCCTTTACTTACAAGGCGTTAAACAAACTGATCCAAGGTTCTGCTGCGGATCAAACCAAGAAGGCGATGGCTGACTGCTATGCAGAGGGACTTTTGCCTATGCTCACCGTCCATGATGAACTATGCTTTTCAGTAGAGAGTGACGAACAAGCGAAGCGCATCAAGGACATTATGGAAAATGGACTGGCGGATGTCTTGAAGGTTCCCTCCAAGGTAGACGATGAACTCAAGGACAATTGGGGAGAGATCGAATGAAACTTGATAAGATGAAAACCGTTGGCCTACGCGACATGCACCCTATGCAGGTCTACCACCTAATGGAAATGGTAGGCATGACCTTGAATCTCGCAGCCATGACCAGAGACGCGGACATACTTGAGGAAACAGAAGCGTATTGCGACGAATTGATTAAGCTGTTTGGAGGGGTGGGTGTATCAATGTCAATTGATATTGACCCAGGCCCTACCCACGGCGGTTCGCAATCTGTGCATTAGCTGCGGCACTAAACGGATTATCTCCCAACAGAGCAGGGTCCACGGGCCCAGGCGCACGAGCCGTGGTCACCGGAAAGGTTGGCTGCGGTAAGCTGCCCTGCGTGTCTAGCTTGAACCCTGGAGGCAGCTGATTAGCAGGAGCACTAGGAACAGGTGCTGGGTCTAGCTTAAACCCTGGGGGCAGTGTTCCAGCGGGGTTTATTCTAGAGGCCGGAGCAGGCGTTGCACTTCCCGAACCACCGAGAGGCTCGTTAAGTCTGTCCGCAGCCATCCGGTTAAACGAACCAAACGGAACACGACCTTCGGTGAAAGATCTACCCTCTGCTTTACGCGCGGCGTTGATATCTTTGGCGAGTTCACGGGATGCTGCCGTAGGGTAGAACTTACCTTTCATGATAGTATTGACCTCGGAGCGACTCATGTTTGCGCCATTCACAAGGTTGCGTCGGATGTCTGTGTCGGACAATCCGAGTTCACGAGCAGCCTGGATGTCCGAGTACAGTTTCGTTTGCTCCCGGTACAAGTTATCCAGATACGTCGAGTATGCCGAGTTCATGTCTTCAAGAGAAGCGTCAGCCTGCTTGATCACACGAGTAGCGGTAGACTTAGCGTCAGTCCTGCGGGGGCCGTACTCTAAACCTTTGAAGGCGAAGTCGTTTTTAAGGTCCACTCTCATGGGTGTGAACCCTGTTACGAGCCGAGCGCCTTCTTTGTACACGTTGTATTCTTCACCGCGTGGCCCTGGCATGTCCATCACCCCGCGATACAAACGCCCAGGAACAAACTCGCCGCCACGCTCTTCAACTCCGAGGCGGAAATAAGACGGGATAACGCCACCAAGCATGTGTTTAACGCCCTGGGCAAACTTAGATCCAAAGGCCTCTGTCTCTGCATACACGGGAGATCCTGTAGAAGTCTTGCCGCCGCGACCTACACCCGCACTGAAGAGACCTTCGCTGGGCAAAACATCCCTCAGACGCTCAAAGACCATAGACTCAGAACCAAACGGTTCTGCGAACATCTCAAGGCCTCGCCATGCACCGCTTAGAATCTGCTCGGCTTCACTCTTCCCTAGCCGCCCTGCTTCATTGTACCTCTGTATAGCTGCGCGAGCAGGATCAAGGACAAAGGCGTAAGGGCTGACGTAGCTGAGATCGATGTAATCTATCTTACCCTTCTTGTCGTTGCTAAGTATAGTAAGATCATGGCCGTCCATGTATTCAGGGATCTGCTGACGAAGTGCAGCCATCTCTTCCGGAGTTGTACCCGTCGCGATCATCGAACCTTTGACCATGGCCTGTGGTAGAAGTGTCGCAACAGACGCATAAGACATCATCCGTTGCGCACCCATGGCCCGCATTTGTTTCTCAAACGCCGCCGCTTTTTCTTCTCCGATTCTTTTTCTTAGCTCTGGAGAGATCTGGAAAGACATCTCCTTCAACCCGCGGTCCAAGATGTTAACAGAGTTACGGATGTTCTCTGATGCAAACGATGTAAAGTTACCAAAGATAGGAACCATGTCGATGCTGCGAACAGCTTTACCTACTCGTGGGTAGATGGGCATTGTATCTTTTACAATGTCTCCAGCCATGACCTCGATCTGATCGAGTCCTTCTGTTAAACGAGTGTCCCCAGAACTTCTCTTAATAAGACCGTTTTCTTGTAAAGCCCTCAACACAAAACCGTTGTCAGTGCCAAGTTCGGAGTTTGCAAACGCTCCGCGAAGTTTCTTTTCCTCCCCGAGAAGGGAGAGACCTTTGAAGAAAGTATCCGACTCGCCATAAACCCGCTCGAACAGCTTCATGAAAGGTATTTTGTTTTCAAAGTAATCTATCCCGCTAGAAACTTTCCCTGAGATCGTCAGGTCTTTTCCAGCGTTTCTGTATTCTTTTAGAGCACGAGTGATCAAACTTGTGTCCGCAACGCCCGTAAGACTTATCTTCTTGGCAAGACGCTCTAGACCTAAATCATCCAGAGTGTCGAGGCTGGATGTAAATATCTTAAACATATCTGTGAAGTCGGTGTCTCGACCCAGATTAGCGTTGGCTGCAAGCATCCCAAGGTTGCCCGCGATGTTACGGACCTGCGCACCAGGGTTTGGAACGATTGTCATCTTCTGGGACAAAGACCGCATAGAGGAAAGGATTCCAGTAACCTCGGCCAAGGCCCCAGAGCCAAGTTTCAAAGGTGCGGTGAGCGCCCCGAAAGATTCGGGGGACACGAACATCCCTGTTAGATCCCCGTAAGCTCCACCAAAGACGTGTTGAATGTCCTTGCTGTCGCCCAACTGTCTGTACCCAGCATCTCGAAGACTTTGCGCGTACTGTTGAACGACATCTTCCGCGCGTACATAGTTTGGGTTGTCTATTGTACGGCCTGCGGCGTCTTCCACCGACATAGGAACACCAATGTTTTGCTCCCTTGCAATATCTCTGAAAGGCTGCATCGCTTTGTCGTATGCTTCACTTGTTAGATTAAGTGAGTCTGGCATTTCTATAATTGCAGGGCGACCACCCTTTGCAACTTTGTTCAACCCATCAGACAGGTTCGACACAAGGTTTTGAGACCTCATCCCAGCGTACATATCTGCCGCGGCATTAGCTTGGGCCATGTCGTTGACTGTACGTTTGTAGATTTCAAGAGGCTCAGTCAGTTCACCCAACAGCTTGCGAAGGTTAGGGCTGCTCTCTAAGATCTCTTTTCTTTCTACAAAGATGTCGTCTATGGACTTCAGGACGGGGCGTTCTTTCGCCACCAAGCCGCCATAGTTCCCTTTCGCGCCTTCTTTGATAGACTTGATCTTATTCGCCAAGGCTCTTTCTGGAGGTAGTCCAGCCAATCCTTGCAAGCCAAGAGAGTCATACACAATACGACGCGCTTTCGTTAGATCATTCTGGTCCGCTGCGCGGCCTGTTCCTTTTGCAAACAGAGACGCCACCTCGCTGACCGCGTCATCAAAACCTTTAGAAGTCAAATCTAAGTTGTCGTAGAAAGATTTGGGGTCCGTGTACCGCTGAAACATGCGGCGCAGGTAGCCGTTCTGTGCTTTCTGCGCTGATGTCATTTCTTTTAAAGCGTTAGCTGCCGTGATTTGCCCTGGTGTAATGGGGTCCTCCAGCTGCCGCCTGCCTGTTACGGGATCGATCAACCTCTCTTTTGTGATCGGGTCTTTCTTGATGCCGACCTGCATCTCCAACTGCGTGATAATATCGTCATCCAATGAGGACCGGATATCCACCATCTTGTTCGCAGCTTTAAGCAGCTTCTCGTCTCCAATTTCGTCCAGGGCTTTGGTATTCCCCATCAAGAAGTCGAGCAGACTTGTCTCTAGTTTTTGCGCACCCACTGGAGTGTTGTTGTTTAGCTTCGCAGCTTTCAAAAACTCGTTAGACGCCTTTGACCAGTCTTCCGCAGCCTTCACTCCGAGCCGCTCATACATGTCTGCTTTTGCACGGGCATCTTGTGTCGTCTCATACAGCTTGGTATCTGCCCCGCCGGACGCCGAGAAGTATTTTTGGAACTGTCGATTGGCCGCTTGCAGTCCGCCACGGGTCTTGTCCGCAAGAGGCTTGTCTATGGTCTCCAGGGTTTTCATAAATGCCCCACCAGTCTTGGATGGAACTGACCGCAAACCACGAGCCAAAGCTCCTCCGGTCTTAGTCTGACCCAAGAACTTAGATCCAACTGCAGCACCCTTTAAGGCGGCATCAAATCCAAGACTAAGAAGGGCGTCTTCCGCACCAACCGCAAACTTGTTCGCGAACCTGCGGCCTGCTTCTTTGCGGCCCGTTAGCCCAGTATCTTTTTCTGTTTGCAGTATGCTAGGCATTATATCAAAATTGTCAGACGCAGTAGCGCGGCCATCCGTTGCCACAGCAGTGCTGTATCCCAGTGTCCCAACAGCCGTGGAACCCGCGAGACCTTTCCAGGTCTTGAGAGTGTTTCTGCCGACCTTTGAGGAACCGTATTCAATAGCGGACTTAGTGAACTGACCCCGCCCTGCGGTAGACAGAGCTTTACCTGCGTTTGCAGCCTTAGCTGCTTGGCTAGCCTTACCCAGCCAACCTGCGATAGGAATAAAGCCTACGCCAAACGCTACGAGATCCTCGGTGACTTCTCCGGCGGCACCCATCTCAGGCTTTATGGATTCAAACGCTTCAGTCACTGCTCTAGAAGTGTTAGTTCCCAGTGCAAGGTCGATACCTAAAGCACCAAGTTCCGTGATCCCTTGAGGTAGGGACACGACTCCAGAGTAGATACCTTTGCCAATATCTTCCGCAACGTCAGGCACAAGACCCTGGGCTCCGGAAAGGTATGAACCTTTCTCCTCGGGCGCGGCATCAAGAGTGAAACCTTCAGGTAACGCAGTAGGCGCAGGAGCGGTATCAAGAGTGAAACCTTCAGGTAACGCAGTATTTACTGGACTTTCTGCCATGATGTACCGTCCCATTGAATTTTCTGCCCGTTAGGCCCGGTTGCAGTTTGACCCTTCTTCAAGCCTTGATCGCTTTGAGCAGTAGGCGTAGCACCGCCGCCCGATCCTCCAGCGATAGCCACTCTGACTACAGTACCGATGTTGTTACCCAGTTGCTCGTTCATCATCGCTTCAACTTCGACAGGATCTTCGTTGTTTTTGATGCGCTCAATGTACAACTCTACAGCAGCTTTACCTCGTTCTGTGTCCAAAAACCCGCTGCCCGCAGCATCCGCTTTTGCTTCAGCACGAGCCGTGGCAGTCTGCTTGAAAGCCTGCAGACCAAGGAGCACGGCCTGAGTAAACTCTTCTGGGCTTTTAGCTACGGAGCCGCCAATAGCTACGTTAGCAATCCGGCGGTTGATCTCGTCAATATCGTTGACATCTTTCAAACCAAACACGTTCTCTGCAAAGTCCATCTTTGCTGCTTCTGTGGGCTGTTCACCTGCCGCAACCACGACCGCGTCTGCAATCTTAGAAGGATCTTCCGTGGCTTCAGCCGCACTTTCAATAATCGAAGCCTTTCGAGTACCTTCCTTTGCAGCCTCTTCAATAGAACCAAACTGGTTTGTAACAGCGCCCTCGGTTTTCTTGTCCATGTCTTGAACGAAGTCCATTGCAGTTTTAAATATGTTTACCGCCGCATAATTAATAGGGCCTGTTTCGGACAGGCTGACGGTAGCTTCGGTCCCTTTAGGGGCGTAAAGCAAACTGTTTAAAAATCCGCCGTCTTCAAGTTTAACAACAGGTTGTTGCCCTGCGGTGGTTGGAGCCATAGGATTCAAGGGCCGAGGTGCGGGAGCCTGGGCCATAGGAGCCACGGTAGTAGGCATTGGCATCGCCTGCAGCGCAGGTTGAACTGTTGGCATATTAGTAGGCATCGGCGCAGGTTGTTGTTGCGGCGGTTGCGGCATCATAGTGGGGCCTGCAACACTGCGCATCAACTCCGGCGAAGACGCTAGAATACCACTAGGGCGTTTGATCCCTGCCATTTGGTCCAGCTTACTACGGGCCTCACGTTGAGACGCTCCGAATAGACCTGCGTTGTTGATGCCACCTTGCATATTATGCCCCGCTTACATTTCTCAAAGAACCAAGCCCACCAAGTATAGGCTGTGATCCACCTTGTGCGCCATAAATTGCGTTGCCTCGCATCAGGGCTCCGCCCATAAAGCTGGCTTGTGGTGTCGCCGCTGCGGACAACGACGTGCCGCTTGAAGGAACACCAGAAAGAATGTCCCGCATATACGAGAATCGAGCAAACGGTTCGTATGCTTCCTCTAGCTGGCCTGCCCGCTGTACATCGTACTCAGCCTGCAACTGCTGCTGCTCAAGAGCACCCGTGTTGAACAGGGTGTTTACGTCTTGGAATCCTTGCGACTGTGCCGCCTCTCCAAGTGCGCCGATCCCAGTGCCAAGGCCCTGGAACAATTGCGCTGCGGTCTGCCCGCGCTTCTGTTGGTTTTCGAAGGCTGACTGAGCCTGCTGTTGTGCGCCAGTGTAGGCTGCAGAACGAAGCTGCGCCCCGAGTTTGGCTTCTTCCGCTGCAGAACGGCCAATGGCTTCGCCTTCCATTAAATCGCGACGACTACCAAATGCACCTCTAGCCCCTGCCTCAGCACCAATACGACTACGTTCCCTGGTCAATGCCTCGGCGATGTCCGCCTGAGATGTCTCGATGACATCCTCAACAAACGGATCGTAATAGTCCTTGTAGCTTTGCGGATCATACAGGTCTTGGCTGTCCTCAAGAGAAGTGACACCCGTTTCAAATACCTGTTCCGCTCTATCCAAGTAAGGCTCGTACGCCCCCATCATGGATTCGTACTGCTCACCCGTTACAGGATCTACTCCGCCAGTCAGGCGAGCAATAGCCTGTGTTTGTGGGTCAGTGAAACCAATAACATCAGGCGCAGCAACGCCGCCCTCAACAGCAAAGATAGGCTCACCGTATTGGTCGGTCATAGCCATAGCTGGATCGGATGTGTATGTGCCGTCAGCAGCCTGATACATCTGTGCCCCAGTTTCGGGGTCCATGATTGGTTGACCATACAAAGGACTTTGGGCCGCGATCCCAGTGATCGTGCCCGACTCTTCGTCTACTTGGTATATGTTTGCTAGAAGGTCCTTGAGAAAGTTTTCCTGATACTCAGGAAGAAGGTTCATGACCTTTGAGACTGTCTCCGCCATTATGCAACCCTCTCAAATTGATTCATCATCTCGTACATCTTAGCCGCGCCAGCATTCCGGTCGCCACCCCCTGCACCACGAACAGCGTCTGCCGTCATAACAAACTCACCGTCCGAGAGCCGAGCTTCTTGGACCGGGCCTCCGTTTTGATAGATCGTAGCGGGAATAGAATCGCTGGTCCCTGTGCCAGGGCCCTCGATGTAACCGCCCATGTTCATCATCTTAGGACGGTAACTCACGGTCGGAGTACCGGGAGCCGCGGTCCCACGATAGCCTGGGCGGCGCTCGCCAGATGCGTATTGCTGCTGCTCCAAGGCTGTCATAACCGGATCAAGATTAACCTTACGCTGATCGAACAAGGCCTGCTGTAGCAACCCACCGAGGATCGGATCTGTGCGACCTTGTGCGTCTTCTACTCCTGCCGCCTGCAATATCCCACGGATCGCTCCGGTTGGGCCACCTTGGAATCCACCAAGCATAGCCTGTTTGGCTGCAAGCTGTTGTCCCTGCTCTCCTGACAACAAGCTCATGACGTTCTGACCTTGGTTCTGGAAACTACCAGCACCGCCGCCGCCGCCCATAATCCCAAGAGCGTTCATGGCTAGGCCTGCTTTACCACCTAGACCTGCGCTAAACAAACCACCAATACCAGACTGAATCGCATCTTCCGTAGAACCGCCGCTTAACAAAGTCCCTAGTCCGCCGCCAAGAGCCGCGCCAACAGGACCGCCTGCAACCATGCCAACGAGAGCGCCAATCGAGGAGAACAGATCCCCTTTGTTCTTGTCTGCTTCAGATTCTTTAGCCATCATGCCTCTCCCGAAATTGCTTCTGGGGCAGTTACTGTAATACTTGTACTGCGCTTTTCAGATCCTGTCCAAGGTTGCGAACACTGGGGACAATTACCATCAGGGTAACTTGCGATCTCTGCGGGTGTGTCAACTGCGTTGTCGCAGCTTACACAATGCACTGTATCAGAACTCGTCGAAGGTTTCCACTTCGAACCGTTTGCCATTGTTAAAATAGTATCGCTCATGTTGTGGTCACCGTAACTGTTCCAACCCCGCCCGTGCCAGTGGATCCGCGCACATGGGGACTGTTGCTTAAAGTTATCTTAACAAAACCGCCCTGCTGAAACAATGCCCCTGTTTCAAGACCGGAATCATCTGTTTGCAAGTCGGTCAAAGTTAACCTGGTGGCTCGTTCTTCACCAGGGTTTTGCTGCTGCTCCATGTAAACAGCAAAACTCCGCGTTAAGTTCGCGAAGTACTGCTGGTCATATGCTGTGGGCGGAACCGCAAAGAACGGAAGGATCAGGTTACGAGACACTACCTTCTCCCGTCAGTCCGAATATCCAGCCTTGGAGACCCCAGCCTCCAACCTACGCCGGAGTCATCAGATTCCACTCGCATTGCAAAGCTACGGCCACGCAGCCTCAGATGCACTTGCTCGGTAAACTGCTCAACAGGAACAGAAGCCGTCTTGGTGATCTGCTTCTCCGTAGACTGCAGATAGTCGCCACCAGGGAAGTTCCGAGTCTTGATTGTAAAGTTCGCACTCGGGCTGACCGCAGTAGACCCGCGGAACGTAACGTCAGGTATCATCCGCTTGATGAACGCAAACTTATCGCCGTCCCCAATGTCGATCTGGCTCGACTCGATGTACGCAGTAAACGCAGACCCATCGTCGTCGAAACCCGTCTCCTGGGAATACAAGTAGTTATTAGGACCCGCCGCGATAGGCTGATCGAAGATACCACGATCCATCCAGAAGCTGCGCTCAAGTGTGCCGTAGTACCAGATCTGCTGCTGGTAGTTGTAAACAACATAGCGGTTGTTTACTTCGCTATCCGCAGACGGGTAAAACCACCAGACCTCTGAGAAGGAGGTGTTGCTTGAAGCTACAATTTTCTCGCGCTGCGAAAGGTTAATGTCGTCAAAGACATAGTCTCGAACGGTGCAAGGTAGCCTTTGAACTGTACCGCCATACGCATAGAACTCTTTCAGACCCATCCAATACACGTTGTCCTCAACAGGAATCGCTGCGAGCGGCCCCATAGTCGTGACATTTTCGGAGACCAGGTTCACACCAAAGGTAAACGGTGGTCCTAAGTACTGCATCGCGTACAAAGATTCGTCTGTAAACACCAAGACCTGCTGGCGCGTTTCAATCGCCATGACAATCTCGGACCCAGAACCAAGGCGCAAGTCCCCAGCCGTATTGGTCGCCGTAGCACCCCAATCGGTCAAAGATTCTTGAGACGAGAACCGAATAAGCAACGGATCCTGCACACCAGGTGTGGATTCGCTATCACAACCAAACGCAATGATGTGGCGGTCACGGTCAGAAACCAAGACCTGCTTGGCAATAGTCGGTGTCGAACTCGCGCCAGCCAAAGAATCAAGGCTCACGGCCCGAGAAGCTGGGCCCCCGGTCTTGTCCCAATAGTAAATCCCACCATTGCGAACATTAACGAGTAAGTCTTCGCCAAAGTTGTCATGTGTCCAAACGCGAAGTGTGGAGGTAATAATAGGCGTGGAAGCGGCAGAGCCCCACGTTCCTCGGCCCCAGAAACCGACACCCCAGCCTGCGCCAAAAGTGGATGTGTCTAAGCCTATGTTGATCTGATACGCGCCGACAACCGCCGCGCCACCGTTACCTGTGTCAGAGCCATTCGCGGGAACAAGCGTTGGAGCAAGCTCCCCGTCTACAGTGATGTCAGCAATAGTAGTGCCCGCGGTTCGCGCAGATATGGTGTATGTATCGCTCGTCAGAACCCCTGTGATGTTATACTCTTGGTTCAACACCCCTGCGGTGATCGTCCCGCCAAGACTCGCCGCACCACTGAATGTCACAAAGTCTCCGGACACCGCGCCGTGGTTTGCATCTGTCACAGTTATTGTTGATGACCCGTTGGTAGCTGCAAAGGTTACATCGCCTGCAGCGGTTGTAGCGCGAATTGGGGTTATGTCGGTAAAAGAACCACCGTCTTGATTCAGGTAATACTTGAGGCTTGTACCAATCCCGATGTAACGACTGTTGTCCAAAGCCACCCAAGGGTGCATCGCTCTAGCAGTTCCAAGGTACGAGAACCCTGAAAACTTTTCCCAGCCGCCGATCTTTTCGGGCATACCAAAACGAAACCGCACCTTATCCACATCAAACCAGCCGCCCTCGTTCGTGTAGGACGTTGTTTCTCTATTAACACCAGGCTTGAACTGTAGTTTGGTAAGCGGCATACAACATCACCTTATGTTTTGACTATGAGCTTTGTAGCAGATATTGCAGTTCCCGCCAAGACGCTTGGGTCAGCAGGGGTCTCGCCTATCGTGCCATCTGTCTGGACGAAGTATTGCTGACCAGCGGTGAGACTTGATTGGTTTGTGGATACAGTGCCTACGATGTCTACTGTTGCAGCGCCACCATCTGCGACTTGGCCCACGGTAACAATTGTGCCAGCATTTTGAACGACTACGGCTCTCGCATGTTCATTATTAAGCTGATAACTCATAATCGTTTGTTTGTTTAATTCGTCATAGGCATTGATTATGAACTGACTGCTGGCTCCAACACTACTAGCGTTTATGGTAATAGCAGACTCAAAAGAAATACTTGTGTCATCCACTTCGCCTAAAATTAGTTTGTAAGCGTAAGGAGAATCAGCCCTCCAAGCAAACACAACCTTATTAACACCGCCGTCAAAAATAACACTAGAATATAAAATGTCGCTCCCCGTGTTAACATCAACTCTTGTGCCAAAGCTGATGGAGGTTCCAGAGACAGTACCAACAATGGCACGGACTTGACTTGACTGTCGGTAAATTATTACAACACGTTTTGCGTTAGAGTCATAAGCTAGATATTGACTGTATTCAACCCCACCTGATGCTGAGTCAAACACAACAGGAGAGCCAAAACTAATAGACGTTCCACTCACTTTACCCACTACACAAGTCCCTGCACTTGAGTTACCTGCATCTGGGTAACTTACAACAATTTGACCAGTAGTGCTATCAAAGACAGTCCGAGATATTGAACTACCAGAACTAGAATTAAAATTAACAGAAGACCCTACAGAAATTGAAGTTCCCGATACTGTGCAAACTCTGGCTGAACTTGGAGTGGTTCTATGAAACACAACAGACTTATTATTATCTGAATCGTAAACGGCAGAATCCAAAGTACCAGAAGTGGAATATAGAACTGCTGTGCCAAAAGAAATAGATGTACCACTGACAGTGCCTACACGGGCATAGGTGTAAGAACTAACTGTGTTAAAAATAACAAACTTGTCTGAACCAGAGTCGTAAAGTATTTGATAGTTGTAAGTAGCGGTGCTATCAAAAACAACGGGGCTTCCAAAGCTGATCGAAGAGCCTGTAATGGTTCCAACAACAGCCGTACCGTAATCTGAGTTATCTTCGTTGGTGTATATGAAAACAATTTTAGAACCCGATGAATTTATTGCTGACTTAGCGCCCTTAACACGGGTACTTGTATAGGTAATTTCAGAACCAAACGATTGGCTTACCGTTTCATAATTTATCTTTCCACCAGACATACCGATGTAGTTCTCAGAGGTGAGGTTGGGTTCGGAGCCAGCGTTACGGAATACGCTGGCAGTGCCGTGACCTGAGCTACCCAAGTCAATATAGGATATTACAACTTTATTAGCGTTAGAGTCGAAGGTGGCAGACATGCTGATGCTATTGGCACTCTCAAATACAGTAGGAGAGTCAAAGGAAATAGAGGTTCCGCTTACCGCCCCTGCTACTACTGTACCGTACTCGGAATTGCCATCGTCCCGATACGCAATGACTACTTTATTAGCGTTGGAATCGAAGGTGGCTGAAATATAGTTACTAATGCCACTACTATTATTAAAAACAACTTTAGTGCCAAAACTAATTGATGTACCACTAACAGTTCCTACTATAGCTGTACCTAAGCCATAACTGCCTTGGTCCCGATACGCAATGACTACCTTCTGAGCGTTGGAATCGAAGGTGGCAGAGATATATGTGGGCTGGGCGCTATTAAAAACCGTTGTAGAGCCAAAGGAAATAGACGTACCACTGACTGTTCCCACAACAGCAGTTCCGTAGTCCGAATTGCCATAGTTCCGATACGCAATGACTACCTTCTGAGCGTTGGAATCATAGACCGCTGAAATATCTTGAGTAAGAGCACTATTAAAAACCGTTACGCCACCAAAACTAATTGATGTACCACTTACCGTCCCTACAGTAGCAGTACCATAGTCGGAGTTGTTAAGATTCCGAAACGCAATGACTACCTTCTGACCGTTGGAATCATAGGCCGCTGAAATATTATTTGCATTGCTAGCAAATACAGTGGCGGTACCAAAGCTAATAGAGGTTCCGCTTACTGTCCCAACAATAGCTTTTCCGTTACTAGAGTTTTCATAGGCGATGACTACTTTATTAGCGTTAGAGTCGAAGGTGGTAGAGATGGTGATGCTAGTAGAGGTCTCAAACACAACAGGAGAGCCAAAGCTAATGGACATATCACTGACTGTTCCCACAATTGCTGTACCATAGTCTGAATTGCCTCGGTCCCGATACGCAATGACTACTTTATTAGCGTTGGGATCGAAGATGGCTGAAGTATCATTGCTATTGGCACTCTCAAATACAGTAGGCGAACCCACTGCCTGACTAATTGCAATTTCTGCCACAACACTAACAGTGCCATCTGCATTTACCACAACAGGCTGACCGCTTGGCAGTGTCCCAGATGCAACGGCCTTGAGCTTACCGCCCTCTTGCTTTGGAATGGTATCTAGTGCCATGTCTTAGCCCTTCACGATAAGTTTGGTTGCAGCTACAGCCGTGCCAGCGAATACACTTGGGTCTGCTGGTGTCGTACCCAGCGTGCCATCTATCTGAACGTAGTAGCTCTGCCCTGCGGTCAAGCCAGATTGGTTCTCGTCCACAGCGCCCTTGATGTTGATCTCAGCCTTGTCGCCATCGGCTACTTCGGATGTAACAACATAAGACCCGGACGCTTGAAAACCTATCGCTTTTCCTACATCACCATCACCGCCATCCATAAACGAAATAATAGATGTCCCTTGGTCAGAGTCAAAACCAACACTATGTGGAGATGTTTCTCCAGAGTTAAATGTAACAGGAGATGCAAAAGAGAACGTATTTCCGCTAATAGTTCCTAGCCTCAAAAGACCGGGGTAAGGAGAATTTATGCTTCGACATGCGACTGTAAACTTATTAACTCTTGAGTCGTAGCCCGTGGTCCCTTGCGATATACCACTTTGAAATTGAACCCCTGATCCAAAAGAAATTGACGTTCCGCTCACAGTGCCGACATAACCTTCTCCCGGTCCCGGTCCTGTTTGCACAATGACGCCTATTTTACCTGATGGAGCATCGTAAAACGCCCCATATATACTCGCTAGATTTGAATTAAAGGTTGTAGGTGACCCCACGCTAATCGAAGTACCAGATACTGTACCTACATAAGCTATTCCGTCTGAGTTAATATCGTTCACCTGAACATAAATAGTCTTATTATTCACGGGATCATAAGCCAGTTTACCGGAATACATCCCAGACCCAGAACCAAGGCTTGTGGCCGATCCAAAGCTGATAGATGTGCCTGATACTGTTCCCACTTTTAAGTAACTAACACTTGCCGCTGAATAGAGTACAACAATTTTACCAGAAGTGGAATCATACACTCCCTCATACACATACGATGTTGCAGAATTAAATACGACAGGTGTCCCAAAAGTCAAAGAGCTGCCGCTTATAGTTGCGACCACGGCGTAGGTGTAATTAGTGTTACCCCTAAAAATAACTACCAGTTTTTCGTTGACGCTGTCGTAAACTACCGACCCCGGACCCCCTACTTGACCCGTCAATTCTACAATTGAACCATATGACAGAGTAGTTCCTGTAGTGGTTACAAGGCGACCTTTTATTTTATTGCTATCACTAGCATCTCGAAACATTAAAAGCGTCTTCTTCTCAGCAACGTGGTACCCAGAGCACGACTCGTATACGGCACCTGTCTCAAAGGTACTCTCAGTTCCAATAGCTTCACTCTGAGACAACGTCTTCACCACTCCACCAGACATACCGATGTAGTTCTCGGAGGTGAGGTTGGTGGTTACGTTTGCGTTTTGAAAAACAACACTTGTTCCGTAGTTGCTGTTTCCCTGATCTCTATATGCAATCACAACTTTTCCGCTGTTAGTGTCAAAGGCGGAAGTGGTGTAGTTTGTAGACGCAGCCTCAAATACCACAGGGGTTCCGAAGCTAATGCTAGTGCCGCTAACAGTACCTACAATAATTGTTCCATAATTAGAGTTTGAATTGTCCTGATAAGAAATAACCATTTTATCATTAGTGCTGTCGTAAGAAATTGCTGTCTTTGAAGTGTCGCCAGAAGACACAACCCCATTTGCAGCAAAAATAGTGTCCGAACCAAAACTGACACTTGTCCCGCTTATAGTAGCAACGGCCACCCTGCCATTAGAGAAGTTGTCCCTGTAAACCATAACAGCTTTTCCCGTGGAAGAGTCGTAAGCTGAACTTATATCGAAGGTTTGATAACTCCTAAACTCAGAGGAAGACCCGTAACTTAAAGAAGTACCAGAAAGAGTTGCGACAAGCGCAGTCCCCGCGT
>Ga0209555_10001892_pt1 | contig 15359 bp, 8 predicted proteins | sample SaaInl85LU_5_DNA_FD_184643 | JGI IMG/M metagenome (GOLD analysis project Ga0209555, IMG submission 184643) | Marine microbial communities from expanding oxygen minimum zones in the Saanich Inlet - ESP_85LU_5_DNA (SPAdes) (version 2) | ecosystem: Environmental > Aquatic > Marine > Intertidal zone... | reverse complement strand
AACTTTGAACAGAAGGTCTGGCGCATCCCTATGAGTAAGTCAGGTAAGGCGCGTTATGTACCCCTCTCAGACGGCGTAGAACAGCTTCTGAGCAACGTTCCTGTGTTTGATGACTGTATGATTGTCTTCCCTAATCCGAAGACCCTGAAGCCTTATGTGAGCTTCTACTACGCGTGGGACACAGCGCGTAAATCAGTGGGGTTGGGTGACGTCCGGGTGCATGATTTAAGACACAGCTTTGCGTCGTTTTTAGTTAACGCAGGACGCAGTCTTTACGAAGTGCAAAAGATACTCGGTCATACTCAAATCAAAACCACGCAGCGGTATGCGCATCTGTCTCAAGAGTCTTTGTTGTCTGCGGCGAACGCCGTGTCGAATGCTGTGCCTATCGCGCATTGTTTGCCTAATAAGATTCACGACGTGCCGTTGGTACAGATCGCTAGCCAGTAGTAGTTGATAGGGGGGGCCTTGTTTTTAGAAAGGTCGATTTACAAAGGGTACCGGGCACCCACCCCCACTTCACACAAAGGGACTCCGCCAGCTCCCTATACATACTAATACGCTCAAACGACGAGGTGTTTTTATGGAACTCGATGACGACGATGTTCTCTTGCTAGCATGCGGACGGATTCGGTGTCGGCGTTGCAGTGCCCGGAGCAAGCGCACTAAGTTGAGATGTGGTGCTCCTGCTATGAAGGGTAAAAAGGTGTGTCGCACGCACGGGGGTAAATCAACGGGGCCTCGTACAGAACAAGGTAAAGCGAACAGCGCCAAAGCAAACTTAAAGAACGGTAAGTACACCAAACAAGCTCAAACAGAACACAGTGAAGCCTCAGCACAACTTTCCCAACTCGAAGACGCTATGTACTTACTCGGCATGTCAGACGCACCTAGATGCACAGGGCGCAAAGCGTCCGCATACTGCAAGCTCGAATCCCTTGATGACGTCCGGGCGATGCTGGCAAAAACAATAACCGAGTGGACCTCATGAACTAGCAGCTTTGGGTGGCCTCACCGCTTCGTCTTCTAAAACTATTATTTCAATCAACGCCCGCTGTCCTTTCTTCCGTGTAACCGAAACCAACCCAGCTTCCTCTAGCCTCTTTAAACCATCCAGATACGCGCTCTCCGATAGGGAAAAGTTCCGTAAGGACTTCGTAGTGACTTTGATTGGCTTAGTCGGATTCATTCCCTTGAACCACCACAAGATCGTACCGAGTGCATAGGCTTTGCCCGGCAGACTGGCAGCCCGTTGTAACCAAGGCAGTGGGATCGGCCCGCGTAAGAAATATACCGTCGCCCTTTTTTTGACAGGGGCAGTACCGGGAGTAACGATCTTGGTCGGTATGTCTGCATCTTTAACCATAGTATATATATCTACTAATAATAATATTTAATAATAATGGACGGGTCAGTCTTGCTGACTGAGGTACCCCAGTCTTACTGACTGGGGTTAGGGTTTAAGCCCCCTAATAATCTCTCGCACTGTGTCCCACATTTTTGCTCCACGTTTGTCCATATAGCGGTCGGGATATCTAACAATTTCGACGTCAGTGTTAAGTTCGAACCCGTCCAATACCTCTCGGCTAGCCTGAGCCATAAGATTGCGAGCAAGTTCAATGGTGTCGTCGATTTCATCCAAGGGCGCTTCGATCAACACCGCGTCATGAACAGGAGCGCACACGCGGATACCAGCTTCGGTTAAATGGATACAGGCCAGTCGCAGCATCTCCGCACCGTTAGCTTGCATGGGGAAATTGCGAACACTGCGAGGGTTAAAATTCACTACTGGTTGTAACTCCCAACCAAACTCGGTATTGAGCTTTCCACCTAGTGCATAGCGGTCTTGAATGTTATCCGACCACGCCCAAAAGTCGGGATAGGTGCGTCGGTGTAAGTCCAGCAGTAACTTGGCGTGATCCACTGACTGTCCAATTTGTGCGGCAAGTGAGTGCGGACCCATGCCGTATTGGACACCTAAGATGCAGGCCTTAAACCGGTCACGCTCAGCAGCGTGGGATTGCTTGGTAGCATGCGCGGGGATTGCACCGGCTTGTTTAGCGAAGGCCAGATAGGGATCACCGGATTTATAAGCCGCCTGCATGGCTTTGTCTTCAGACAAAACACCGGCAATACCAAACTCTTGTTGTCCCCAGTCGATGTAAGCAATCGCCATTCCCTCCGACGGTTTAATAAATCCTCGCATCCACGTGGAGGGGCCATAAATAGCTTTCACGTTGGACGGTTGGTTGCGCCCAGTCTTGGACGAAAAGGGCGAGAGCATGTACCTGTTCCGCCCATCTTCCCCAACGGTTAGGCCGTTGAGTCTGAGCTTAGAGAGAGTAGAGCGAAGCTCATGCAGAGGGGCAATTTGTGGGTAACCCCGAGCCGCGTGGCGGAAAGCATTCTCAGAAAGATCGAGGGAGCCAGTAGGGAGGCGTGGCCAAGGAATTCCAGACTGCACCAAATAGGCTTCGAACTTATCCTTCTTAAAAGTTTGATCTTCGTACACACCGTACGCGGCATCAATTCTGTCAATCAGCTGCCCACGGATTTGGTCCCAATAAAGTAGTGTCTCATGCAGTAAAGCAACGTCTATTGGGATACCACAAGCTTGTATCTGGGACACGGCTTTCATGTAGTGCCCACGCAGTAACGCACGCGGCCAGTCAATCAGTGGCTTCATTTTGAGAAACAATTGCGCCAAAGCCTCGACGTCAGACTGGCAATAATCGAGAATCTCCGCCTCTTGTTTTTCAGACCAAGGCCCTCGAGATAGGATCAGATCGCGCATCTCCCCTTTCTCTGCAGGAGCAATAGAAGTCAGACCGTAGTATGCCATTGCGCCTAGAAGACTTGCCCCGTGAGGCAGGTGTCGTCCGTTGGTTAGATTCCGGAACTCAACAAAAAGATCGAGAACATTGTCAGGTAGGGACCAACCAAGTTGGATAAAGCAGTCCATCTCGGCTGGTGCGTAGAAGGCAACCCCCAAGGAGTCAGACCCCGTGTTGAACGGGGCCTCATCCATAGCTTGAAGTTGCTCACGAAAATACCGACTCGTAGCGCCAGTGTTGAGATCAAGTACCACTAGACAAACAGGATCAGGCAAGTTGCCCTCAACTCCGTTAACAGCGTGGAACTCGAAATCAAAAGCGTAGATGTCAGCGGTGAATGACTCAGACATCAGATCTTCCCCAAGGCCGCCTGGACTTTGGGGTGCTCCAGGTCGTTAATTACCCGACCTGCGAACGCTATGTTGACCAACTCATCTAAACTTAGATCGGGCCACTTTGGCCCCTCTAGCTTACCCTGAGCTTCGTGGATCTGATAAATTCCCATAGACTTGTCTGATTGAACACGCACCCATTTGCCCCGGGCGTGATCTATCGCGTTCAACATTGAAGCCGGCCAAGAATTGCGCTGCCCCCTGTCGTCTGGAAGAGGTATCGGAATAAAAAACGGATTACCACCGCGGTCTATTGCAAGGTGCAGAGTCATAGCGCGAGCTAACTTATCTAGTATGTCTACCACCTGGGGGCTCACTAAATAGAACGTACTTTCAACGCTATCTTCGTACAGGTAAACATCCATAGAACGGTCGTCATCGGTGCTAGTTTGAAAGAATTTTTCCTTACTAGGTTTGGTGACGGGCACGACGCTGACGAGTTTTTTACTACCCAGGGTTTCACTAGAGTTTGGGGTAAGACGAAACTTACTGAGATCGAGTGATCCTGATTTCTTAACATTAACATCTGGGTTATCCATCTTAGACACCTCCCTGATCATCAAGAAGTACTGACGGGATGGGTGTTGCATCGCTCTCAGGGGCATCTGGTTGTGGGACAAAACGATGCGCATCAAGCCAGCTTCGTAGATCAGTAAGCTGATAAATAACTCGCCTTCCAGCTTTTGTGGAAGGGACACCTAGGTGCCCTTTGGCGCGGTCTTTCTCGAGGGTTGATGGGGACAGGCCGAGTAGTTCGGCGGCGGTTTTCTCGCTGACTGCGAGGGGGTCTATCTGGGGTCGTGCGTCTTTGTTAGCCATGGTCGGCCTCCTTACTTAATAAGAGGCCTCATTAAACCCTGCTCTAACTAGTGGAACTCCCCTGGGAAAGTCGCCCTTTTTTGATATTTAGACCTTTTTCTGCTGTTTTCTTGCGTATTGACCAGTATTCCTCGAGGTGCGCGTGAATATCTCCTATGCCCTCAAGGGCCAACACTCTTTGCGCAAACTTAAAGAATGCACTGTCATAGTCTTTCTTGTTATTCAACGTTGGTGCTTCTCCAGTGCCTTCCATCCACGCCCTACACAATGCCGAAATCAGAATGGTACGCGCCTCTTTTTGGTCATACCGACCGATTTTGGTTTTGTGAGTTGGACCGGGCTTTTTAATTCTCTTACCGGTGTGGCTGTAGTACCAGTTCTTCTCGTATTCCCTAAACTGTTCCAATCCTACGGCGACAATCCCAACTGCCGCGTCTCGCTTCTTTATCGGAAAGCCTGCGCCGTTGATGGCTTGTCTGAGGTCAGCGTCAGTAATCATGAGCCAAGAATAATTCAGATTTACCTACCCAACTATACCCCGACCACTTCGCACTCAAGCCAAATTCAGCTACCACCCGTCTACTTCGCACTTTGTACAAACCCAGTAAACCAAGAATCTGCGAAGCCGATATCAAGCCAACCAACCCGTTAACCAAATCACTACCGAGCCAAGCCCGTACCAGAACCCAGCAAAAGCCAAAGCCAAACAAAGTGCGACCCGTTCGCACACAACAAACTATCATCAACCCCGATAACGCCCGATCAACTTAGTCACCTTCGCTGGTATCTTCGGGACAACTACCCAAGTAACCTCTGAGAAACTTACCAGTGTCTCGTCATCCAACAGACCGCGCTTCTTCAAAACAGAAAATATGAACTGCTCGACCTGCTGACCTGTTACTTTCGGCTGGCTAATCCTCTCTGCAAATCCACCTGTTTCCGGGGTCAACCACCAACACGCTTTGTCCCTAACTAGAAACCAGTGCATCTGAGTTGAGTCGTCAATCGAATGCGATAAGTATCTGGTGTGTGATCATCATTGCTGCCTAATCTGTCTTACGAAGCAAAGTGCGTATTGTTCGCATACTACAAAACAACCAGGCACAGGAAAACCACAGGAATAAACTAGTTGTATCTCAGTTGAGTAAGACTGCAACTAAAGGCCTTGTGAAGGTTAGATCTCGGCTTGGTGGGCTGCTGAATTTTGACAATCGATGATTTGGGATGAGTTTTTTGATATTACGGGTAAAGATTAGTTTTGTAGGCTTCTGAATCTCCTAACCCGTATCGATTTTGGATTATTAATCTTATGAATAAGCGAGTTAACTATACGACTTCATAAACAAGACCTGAAGACCTCAATCCAACTATATCTATACCAATCAAATTGGGCTCGCTATTCATTACGAGTTCACCAAGGTCAATTAAGCTAAGGTATCCTAAATCAACCTGAGAGCCATAGTAATCGACTATTTCGCCAGGCGCTTCTGAACCAGTTAAATTTCTATAGAAATGTGAGACTACTTCTCGACCCGACGAATCCGAAAATATCGTGTCGTTAGCCATGGACAAAAGCTGCCTTGTACTCAGGCCGCTGTCAAAGTAGGACAAAACAAGTCCAACCAATTCGTAGTTTGCAAGCGCGCCATCTCCCAAGTATGCGCCAATCAGCTTCGCCGCCTCCCCTGCATTCTGATCGAGATCGTAAGCTATGGAAACGTCGTCGAAATCTAAACGTTCGATGTTATTCAACTCTAACGAACCCGTTGCACCTTCAACATTGATAACGTCATTAGTAACAGAGACAACATATTCGGTCCGGCTTCCTTGGAAAACAAGCTTATCTAGTCCGTAGCCCAGATCCACAGACCCAGTTAGACTTTTTGCGGTATAAACATCATTTACCGATCCGTTCGATACATCGTAGATATCTTCAGCATAAACTAGATCTAAACCTGAACGACCAAGAGCAAGATATTCAGAGTCTTGAAACCTGACTAAAAACATCTCCGCAACCGTTTTTATCTCAAGCACGTCTTTCCCGTTAGCTAAGTAGCTATTAATCAATGAAGCGCTATCGCCTCCTCCCTCTAGAGCTCCCCAGGAGTAATAAGTACCGTTTGTTAATCTCGCCAGATATGAATCTGAATTCGCGTAAATTCTATCTACATCGAGAGAGTTGAAATCCAATTTTTCAACTGTATCTGAAATAAAATAAGCGTTGCCCGAGTTAAAGAGCACAGTAATTGAGTTATCGGTAGCAACGACACCGTCAATTGCAGAGCCATCGTAAATTACGTTGTCAGCTATGTAAGAATCATTTCCCCAGATAAGAACTTCGCCGCTCTCTGTAGTTATGAAAAAATTATTTTCAGTGGAATACAAACTGTCTATTATTTTTCCTGTAGCTTCCAAGTAGTTAGAAACCTGTTCAATTCCTCCAATGGCATCATCTCGGCCGAATGAATTTACCTTGCCAGACGCATCAACGAACGACACCGCCTCACTATTTGCAACAATCTGTATGACTCTCTCATCGATATTCTTTAACTCTTCTGCGATAAATGAGTACTTCTCATTGACTGTAAAAAAATACGTTTCGTTGCTTTTAACTAAGGTAATAAAATCATCCGAATAAGTAATAATCTCTATCTCGTCTTTATCTCCTTGATAAACAACATTAGGTGGAGTTCCGCCCTCAAGATTTAGGTTCTCAAGTAGGATAATCTGTCCTTTTCCCGTCTCTAGTTTGAGGTAGCTTCCCCAGATATCGGCATGGGAAATTGCACTATCATCTTGAGTAATTTGCTTCAGTTCCTCCGAAGAAATGAATCCACCCCCGCTTGAGAGCAGAATGAATTCATCGTTTTCGGTGAAATCAATCAATGTGTGCTGGCTTGTGCCTCTTATACTTTTGACCTCGCCTTTAGCGCTTACGTAATCGTTAAGGGCTTGACTAATGAGTTCCTGATCTTCACTTAACTTAATAAGGCCGTTGGAGTCGACATAGATAATTTGTTGATTAAAAGTGTGGTACAAGTCGGCATCAACGCCTTCGTCTAGGTCGTCGTGCAATACAGATCTTCCGCTTACAATAGATGAACCATCTAAGGTTTTATAGAGAATACTGTTCAAGTAATTCGCTTTCACGCTCTCGTGGGAGTACATACTGAGTTTTTGAGAGTCGATAAGATAACTTTCTGAGCTATGATGTGCAGTCTCGACCTGAGATACCAACGGTAAGCCTAGTGGTCTATACGCATTAATGCTCTGTAGGCCACTTGAATCATTTATGCCATCGGCCTCCGCGAGTAAGAAAAAACTAAAATTAGTTATATTATATTTCCCAGGTTCAATTTCTATTACCTTTTCTGTCTCAGTTGGCGAGAAGATTATCTCTATCAGGTCTACTTGGGCGCCACGAAGAGTATTACCATCTCGTTCTGTTACTTGAATATACGCTGCAGACTCAGTGCCGTACCCTTTTCGCTGAACAGTAATTGAAATAGACTCTCCACGGCCAAAAACTGCCCCAAGGTAGTTTGGGAGTTCCGTAAAATACCAATCTAACTGGTAAGCGCCCTCGCTTAATACATCCTTTATCCCAATAACCGCGATTGACCGGTAGTCATTTTTTAGATTCAGGTCGATTGAATTAAGATACTCGAAAGTCTCACTTAATTTCTCATCCGAGTACTCAGTTTGGTTAATAAGGATGTTAGATATATCGTCTCTTAGGGGGGTGGCCGTGACGAGCAATCGTAAATGCTCAGTACTCTCAATTAGCGAATCGGAGAGCGCGGTAACACTGAAAGTTTTTTCGGACTCTCCAGCTGCAAAAATAAATTCCTGATTAACGACAAAATTCATATCAGAATTTGAGGCGAATGGATAGTCAGAACCGGTTCCCGAACGCCAATAGCCGGGGAAAATATTTAAATACACTGTGGCTTCATTCAGCACACCTTCCCGGCCTACTAGTATGGTTCTTGAATCGCCTTCACTGACATAGTCAACTTGTCCGTTAAAACCTCGGTCTAGACTCCATTTTATCCCGTATTGGGTCTCTGGCTTAGGGTCTAGAATATCGATCATACTGAAAGCGTATGAAAGATGAGCAGAGGTATTCCCTTCTTCGTCTATAATTTTTAAAAATAAAGACTCCTCACCTTCATCTAAATCGTCTGCTAGGGCCCTAATTTTAAACGTAGCAGACTTATCGCCCTTGAGGAAAACGAGCTTGCTTCCATTTATTTCGAAGTCCTCATCAGTAGCCGCATTAATGTACCTGGGATCACGAACTACAAATAAGACCTCTTCTTCGCTTGTATTGAGCCTTTCGACAGCATATTCAAACCAATCTTCAGACGACTCGGTTAGTGTAAACGTTCCTCCTCTGGCATAATCAACTGATAACTCGTAAGCATTGGAGCCGATATCAAGAAGGTCAACTAAGACGAAATCTGTAAACTCGTTAAGGATAATTTCATCCAAAGATCTCCATACGCTAAACTTGACATACTCTGCTTCGGGGGTATCGTCTTTGAGAACCGGAACATATATTTCCTTCTCTGACTCCCCAGGATTAAACTCGAAAAATACGATTCCTTGTGGAAAGTCTATATCAGGATTTTCGTCCGAATATCGAGAAACATCTAAGTTTTTCCCTCGGTTATCTACAGTGACGTATCCGTAACTGTAACCGACATCAAAGTACCAGCTGGGCTCTACAGGTCTTGATACCGTAAGTTTTATTGTCTCGCCTTCGTATGCCATACCCCTAAAACCCAAGTAAAGGTCAGCTTCTATTTGGTAGAAGTGGGTATACTCCTTATCTTTTGCGTAAATTAATCCAGTGCTCGACTCTTTTCCGGAGATGTATTTCTCATACGAATCGTAAACGTTAACGTAAAATGTTTCTGTCCCTTCGATTTTGCGGTCGTCATTAATCATAACCTCCACTGTGGCTTCACTTTGACCAGCATCAAAGCTAACCAATGTTGGTGACACTAAACTAATATCGCCGCCATCTATATTAATGGAAGAGGCGGATCCGTCCACTAATGCGACATAAATATGGCTTGGCTCAGAGACATCGTTCCTCTTAATTTTTATTTCACTGGGCTGCGAATTACTCTCTATAAAGGCCGTCGAAAATGAGTTTCCCTCGACGTTATAATCAATTATTCCTTGCGGTCCATTGTCAGTGATAAATATCCTCTCGCTCGCAAGAGTGTCACCGGAGGGCGTTAATGATAATAGAATATCAAAGTACTCTGTGTCCTCTTCTTCTGAGTTCAGTTCAGTTTGTACTTCGAACGTCTTACTGTATTCGCCCTCTGAGAATACTATGCTTGATTCTAATGACGCAAAATCCCTATTGTTGAAACTTTGTGCTGTACCGGACGCGGTTCTTATATAGATAGTTTCACTTGTGTCCGCATAACTTCGCGTTACGCTTATTTCAGCAGTTCTGCCTTCCGCAATAGTAGAGTTCACTGCATTAATCACAAAATAAGACATTGAGTCTGAGTCGTTCAATTTGATCGTCTTACTATCAGCGCTCAGTTCTTCAGATATACTTACTAAGATGGACTCTTGTCCTTCGCGTACGGTGTCACTAAATGTTTGCAAATTAAAGTAGCTAGTAAACTCTCCGTCTTCAAACTGAACACTAACGTCGCCAAGATCGGCGTCTTTATCGTCGGCGGTTCCGCCAGACACTTTTACGATTAATTGAGATTCACCGACATTAGTACTTCGACTGAGGCCGATTTTTATACTCTCTCCCTCGACGACTTCGCTGGGTATACTATTAGAAATAAAAGTGTATTCAATTGGGGCGACATTGACGTCATTAATCTTTATGGTCTTGCTTTCAAGTGGGTCACCGTTTGGAGCTAGGCCGATGCCGATTGAAAAATACTCACTTCCTTCGATAAGAGAATCTAGGAAGGTATTTACGCTGTAAGATATGCTTCGCTGCCCGGGGTTAAATGTTATCGGGAGTGATTTTTGATTGGACAAATCGTTTGGTGAGGTTGAGATATTGTCTATCGTCAAATAAACAGTACTCTGCGAGTCAGTCTTATCCCTGCTAATAACTAGATCAACCGCTTTTCCTTCATCGACTTCATCGCTTGTTGTTATCTGATAATGTATCTGCGTGTTTTTTGTTTTATCGTCTGTATAGGTGAATACTTCTGAGTCATAAATACGCGAGTAGTTGCTGTTCAGCAACTGAACACTTGCCGATTTTAGTAGCTCCTTCCGTCCTTCGTCCAGTAACGTTATTGTTAGTGTTTTCTTAATCTCTCCAGGTTTAAAGTCGATCGTGTTGCGCTCGGAGTCTAGCGCTATGCCATCAATTGAGCTGACGTATCCAACACCGAACTCTTCCTTAAGTTTAGTGAGAACGGAGACGGTGCCAAAGGTGTCGATTAATGAGGATTCTCTGGAAATAGTAAATTCGACCTGTTCTCCTTCTTTGAGGGCGCCGTTACCAACCCTTTTGAGATCGAAGTCTTGCTCAACCGTTGTTGTGTCTTCAAGTCTTAATTCTAGCTTCACTGCCGCGTTATGGTAATCTGAAATCGTCAGGGCTTGTCCGTAGTGGAGGACAACTTCAAACTCCTCTTGACCTTCAACGAGATCATCCGCATTTGTTTTTATCTCAACACTTACGTTTGACTGTCCAGGTTTAAATACAAGCCTCTGTGAAGAAATCCTATCAATATCGCCGTCGGTAGTCGTAACGTGCACAGTCGATAGAAAGATTGTCTCCTCGTATTCTATGTTATCGCGTGAGATTTTAATCGAGTAATTGCCGCCCTCCTCCAGCAGATTTTTTGATTCTATTGAGTAACTGCTCTGTGTCGTCTTGTCGCCAATTAAAACCTTTGATGAGGCTATCCGCGGATTTGATGGGTTGACGACCCCCGCAGATCGTGTCAGGAAGACTTCAAGGTGTTCTTGTAGCTCTTTGATGCCGTCTTCAAAGACGTTAACTTTTACCTGTCTTGTTGACTGGCCTTCTTTGAAAGTGATCGCCATTGCTTCGATCACGCGAAAGTCGAGGGCTGACGCAGTTACCGGAGCCGCGGATAAGAATACGGTTTCTTCCGATGTCGTGTTGCTGCGACTGACTGTTGCCACAACGGACTCGCCCTCAACTACTAACGAATCAGCCGACAGGTAGTACTCACTTGGATCTACGTCTTCCCGTTCGCTGGGGTAGAGGATTTCGGGGATTGGACTAAAATAAAATTTCCAATCTCCGATAAGGTTGTCGTTAAATTTAAAAAGGGGATTCCATGGATTAACGACAATTAATGAATCTGCATCGATACCAAGAGTATAGAACGCGTGGTTATTGACTCGGGTAGATATGTCTCCGACTATTAGTTGATAAAATTCACTGGAATACACGCCATCAGGGTAATAGAACATGGCTAACCAACCATTTCCTGCTCCATTTGTTTCTGATTCGATCGATTCAAGATACGTTAGGGCGGGTTTTTTAAAATCTTCGCCCGTTATTGCTTCTAGGCCCTCTACCCATCCCCCTACTATTGCACCGTAGGTATTTATTTCTCCACTTCTTGGATTTTTCTCAAACGCCGTGAGTTGTGCGTAGGCCTTTTCCAATAAGGTAAGCCAGAGTTCCGCTGTAGCAACGTCCGTATCTCCGGAGTGTGACATTGCTATTCGATTGGTCCCTGCTGTTACAGGAACCATCTTATTTACGGTGGTGTAAACAGCCTCACCGTTCAAGAAGAAGCGTACGCCAAAGGTCCCGTTAGGGTTGCTAGTGAAGGCGTCTTTTATCAGCGCTGGGTTTACGCTTGCTAACAATCCCGCCGAAGCTATTAGGTAGCATGAACCAATACTCCCTTGATAGATGTCGGAGCCATCGATTCCATCTTTAATTAGCGGCCCTCGCCCCTCAGCGTAAGTGTATTTTGACTGGAATGTTCCGTTACCCCTGGCGGCGTCATCACTTGCCAAAGGCTGGGGCAGGTCTCCTCCAAGGAACCACCGCTGATACAAGTATTGGGCTTGCTGCTCTGACATGCCGGCACTCATATCGCTAGCTGTTACTCTTTTATTTAAGTCTACGGCGCCTCCGGTCCAAATTGAGTTTGCCGAGTGGTGGTGTACAACTGCGGTCGAGATGTACTCCAAGTACTCACTTTCGAAAGTTAAACCGCTCTGGCCGGTGTCCACTTCCAAGAAAATTTGTTTAAGGGAGTCGAACTCTGCTTCGGTTATCCCCGACAGGGAGGCGACCTTAAAAACGTCGAGCATTTCGTTATAGCTTAGAATCAGATCGCTTGAGGCAACTGTGAGAATTGTCTTTAGCTGATTATCGCGTAAATTCTCAATCCAACTCATATTTTTAGCTCCTCGTTTTTCTCAGAGAGGTCTACTTATTTGCAAATTTAGCTTACATTATTGTTATGATTATTACTATTTATCATCATTCAATAAGCAGCGCTCATCGAAATAAATCGTTCATTAATTACTGCGGTTAACTTAACCGGTTGATTAAAATCCGTTTTTAGATGTCGGCGTTTTTCAAAAAAAAAGCCCCCGCCTATTACAGGCGGGGGCTTTTCTATTACTCAGTTGCTTGTCTGTCTCTTATAGAACTTAGAGTCCGAAACCTGCGAATTGTGAATCCAGCAGGGCTGAAGCATCAGTTACGCCAGCCAGAGTGACGATTAACTCGAAGGTATCATCGGCAGCAACGAATTCACCGTCTTCGTTGTTGTCTGTGATAAGCGCTATCACCGTATTGACTCCATTTGAGAAAACAATATACAGCTGGTCATCGTTTCCATCACCGCCGCCAACAACGGTTTGGTTAGCGAAATCCACGTCTACCGTAGAGGCTAGGCTTCCATCAAAGATATCCTCAACGGCAGCAGCATCTAGAGTAACAGTGTCGTTATCCTCGTAGATTAAAATTCCCGTTGTATCTGTAATTGTTCCCGTTGCAGCCCTCTCTATACCTAGTCCACCGGACTCGTCGTCAATTTCAACGCCGGTAGTATCCAGAGTTAGGTATTGAATACCTAGAGTATTCACTAACCCTACTGAGCTGTACGTAAACGTACCAGCGGCGAAGTTGGTCAGTGTAATGCCTGCATCACCTGTGTTAACCGTAACGTTAGTGTATCGAGCACCATCATAGGTACCGTCGGCCCCAAGGGGTGCGGTAGTGTCTTCGAGAGTATGAGCTCCGGTATCAGCGGCTACGATGGTGAAAGTACCTGCGCCGGATACGTTTGCGATAGTTACAATAGCATCTGTATCAGCTGCGCCCTCGTCTGACACCAGCGTCGCGTCCGCACCTATCACGAAGCTTGCAGAGGCAACGTCTGTTGCGTCGGCAGCGGCGGCTGCGCTTTCGTCGGCCACTGTAACGGTTCCGTTTCCGGAAATGGTTACCGTGTAGTCATCGATATCGCCCCCGTTAGCGATGCTAACGTCGCCTGTAGAGTCTAACTCGACGCTGACAGTGTAGACACCAAAGGTAGTCAGATCACCATCGGTGGCATCCTCGAAGTTCGTCACAGTGATGTCTGTAAGAGCAACATCCGGACCTGCAGCACCGTCATCATCTGTATCGATTCCGGCAGCCTGGTCGTCCGCATCCGCGAAAACTACTCCGTCGGCGTTAACTGCGTCGATTGTGAACTCAGCGCCAAGTGCGTTAATAGTCACCGTACCGCTGACCGCGATGTTGGTCAGATCATCTGCCAAGGCAACGTTAGTCAGTGTCAGGTTACCGGCACCTGTCGCAGTTAAGCCACTCACCTGACCGCCTGCAGCTGTCAAAGTATCGCCCGCTGCAACAGTAATCGCTGCAGTACCCAAGTCGGTGTCTGCGTCGAGTGTGTAATCATCGTCAAACACGACAGTGGTAGTCGTAGCAGTAACGCCGCTCAGATCGAACGCGTCCGCGTCGGTCTCATCGACATTAATTGCAACGGCGCCCACTCCACCGATAGTTTCACCGTCAGCCTGAACAGAGCTCAAGGTGATGGTCTGACCTTCGATTGTGGTTGGGAAAGTGGTGTTCTCAACTGTGGCCGCAGCAGCAATATTAATCGCGTCAACGCTAATGTTGCTCAGGTCGACGTCTGTTGCGTCACCCGTAACCGCAACGACTCCATCCGTGGCGTCCGCTTCGATTATTGTTACACCGTCCAAGACGCTCGCGGCTGCTGTTAACGTTTGAGTGTCGTTAACTGTGACCGTAGCGGTACCTAGGTCGCCGGTAAAGGTCACGTCGTTGGTGACGGCCGTCACAGTAGTGCTCGCGATACCCGAAAGATCCGCGTCTGCGTTTTGAGCAAGATCTTCAACAGTCGTCGTGCCCTCACCTGTTACCGACATAGTCCACGAAGTCGCGTCAGCGCCAGTGGCGTTACCAGCTTGACCGGCCGTGATCGCAAGCGTAGCTCCCGCAGCAACAATGAAGGCTGGAAGCGTATCGTCAGAGGTGTCACCAGCAGTTGCCGTGCCGTTTCGATCTAAAGGTGCTGTAGTCGCTCCAGTCGCGTCAAGCGTGTTGTCACCTGCTACCGTTATGCTCGCAACACCAGCGTTACCGGTGAACGCCAAGTCACCGTCAGTTGTATCGAGGGTTGCGGCAACCGAGCCAGTGTCTCCAGCTGATGTGAATATTCCGCTGAGGTCTGCGGCAAGCGTGTCCTCAAGCCCAGTAATAATGACAGAGCCAGCACCCGTTACTGTCAAGCCGTTAGCTTGGGCGGCGGTCAGTGTCAAGCTGTCGCCTGCGCCAACAGTTACCGTTCCCAAGGTCGCGGTCACGCCAGTCAAGTCAACATCACCTGAGATGTCTAGCACTGCACCGTTAGCCATGGTCAGAGTACCGTCCGCGGTAAGTGTTGCATCTTCACTCAGAGTCACGGTTAAACCTGCGCCGTCGAAAGTCCAAGTGCCGTCTGCGTTAAGAGTGTCAGCACCTATGGTCGCCGTAACGGTACCTGCGTGGCCTTCAGTCAATGTGAACTCGTCGCCGTCGACGTCTTCGATCATGCCGAGCGCTACGGCTCCAGCACCTGCTCCGGCCGTAGCCAGCGCTGTCAGACCCGCCGCACTTATGCCGGTCGCGTCTGTCGCTGTGCCCAGCGTCAACCCACCGGCACCGCCGATGTTGATAGTAATCGTGGTTGCCGCCGCAAGGCTAATCGCCGGACTCGCACCGGTAATTTCTAGGTCACCCGCTCCAACTGTTATAGCCAATCCAGTAATGTCAGCGTCAGTGCTAACAACCGACTCA
>Ga0209555_10001889_pt1 | contig 15390 bp, 12 predicted proteins | sample SaaInl85LU_5_DNA_FD_184643 | JGI IMG/M metagenome (GOLD analysis project Ga0209555, IMG submission 184643) | Marine microbial communities from expanding oxygen minimum zones in the Saanich Inlet - ESP_85LU_5_DNA (SPAdes) (version 2) | ecosystem: Environmental > Aquatic > Marine > Intertidal... | reverse complement strand
TTTTCTGGCAATCTCCTCTAGCATATTTTCATTCAGCTTGGTAAGCACAGTATTGCCATTTCTATCTTTATGAAAATCATTTCTATTTTCGCTTTTAGGAATTGGAACAGCCCTATTAGTTCCCATCCCAATAGTATACACTTTCACACCTTTACTTTTGGCAGATTGTGCAGCTTTCAAAGCATTATCTTCATGATTTTCTCCATCCGTGAATACCAAAATAGCTTTGTTCGTTTTTTTTTCTTCAAATGAACTCATAGCCGTTTCAATTGCAGCACCAATTGCCGTTCCCTGCGTTGACATCATTCCAGGATTGATAGAAAGCATCTCCAGTTTAATGTATTCGTAATCATTGGTAATAGGAATATAATCATAGGCCGAACCGGCAAAAACTACAACTCCTACTCTGTCACCTTTTAACTGTCTCAATAAGTTTCTGATTGAAACCTTGGCCACCTCCAATCTATTCATGTTTGCCGCCAAATCTTTAGCCAACATACTGTTAGAAACATCCAAGCACACCATTATATCAATACCAGAAGTGTTCATTTTCTTTTCATCTTTTCCAAACTGTGGGTTTGCCCAAGCAATTACCAAAAATGAAATACCATAAAGCAAAGCTGTGAATTTTAGAGTTCTTTTTGTTGAAGAAAAATACTGACTAATTTTACTTAAAGACTCTTCATTAGCATACTTTCTCAATCTCATATTAGTTCCAACTACAGAAATTAAAAATGTAATGAGTAATACTCGAACTCCTATCAATACCCACAAAAACTCTTTATTTTCCATTCGAAATTCTGGAACATTTTGAACAAAATAAGAATACGACATTCCTCCTACTACCCAGAATAAAACTTCTGATAGCATCAAAATAAGAACAATATGTTTCCAGTTTCCTTTCATTACTGTGTAAATCTTAAAACAAAGTTTTTGATTATAAATTCTAATCCCAATAAAATCAGAGCACCAATTACAAACCAGTGAAATGCTTCGGGTAAATCACGTTTATACTGTATCGTATTGATTTTCGATTTTTCTAGTTTGTCAATTTCTTCATAAATAGACTGAAGCTGTCTGATATTCTTTGCTCGGTAGTAATTTCCTCCAGTAATTTCGGCAATTTCTGTCAACATTTTTTCATCCAGTTTACTATCAATAAAACTATTACCAAATGGAAATCCACCGGGCATTCTCACTTTTCCTGTGGTTCCAATTCCCACTGTGTAAACTCTCATTCCAAGCTCTTTGGCATATCCAGAGGCAGTAATAGGATGAATTTTTCCGGTGTTATTTTCTCCATCCGTCAACAAAATAATTACTTTGCTTTTAGCCTCGCTATCTCTCAACCTATTGATTCCAGTGGCAATTCCCATTCCAATTGCCGTTCCACCTTCGAGTTTTCCACTTTCCAAATTCTCCAATCTTTTAAGTAAATTGTCATGGTCGGTTGTCAAAGCACAAGCGGTGTAGCTTTCACCTTCGTACACCACAAGTCCTATTCTGTCGTTGGGTCTTTTTTCAATGAATTCTTTGGCAGCTTTTTTTGCAGCACCTAGTCTATTCGGTTTAAAATCAAGTGCTTTCATACTTTCCGAAATATCAATAGAAAGCACAATGTCAATTCCTTCGATAGATTCCTCGGTAATCGTGTCGTCATCCAATAGTTGCTGAGGACGAGCCAAGGCAATTATAATTAAAGACAAAGCCAACATTCTCAATACAAATGGAATCCATCCCAATAATTTGGATAAAAATCCATTTCTATCACCAAACAAATACAACCCAGAATGATTGATCACAGGTTCTTTGGAACCTGATTTTCTTAATTGCAGCCAAACTAATAGCGGCAATATTGTAAACAAGCAAAACATCCAGGGGCTGTGATATGTAAATTCCCAAAATCGCATTAATTCAATTCATTTTTGGTGGTTTCTACAAATTTATAAGCGTCATTCAATACAGATTCGTTTTCCTCAGATGTAGGTTTTTCTTTCGCAAATTTTACTAAATCAGAAAGAATCAATAACTTTTTAAGATTTTGCTTATTCTCTTCACCCATTTCTACAAACCTCAATGAATGAAGTATCTCCGAACTTGTTTTCTCGGCAGTTGGCACATTATATCGCTCAGTGATATAAAACTGAATAATCTCAGTTAATTCAACGTTGTATTCTTTTTGATTTCCGTTCTGCCAAAGCCTTTTCTCTTGTAATATTTTTAATTTTTCATTTGCCAAAATGTGTGCAGGGACAATTGGCTTTTCTATTATTTTTACTTCTTTTGGTTGTTTTTTTCTTAAAAGAAGCCATAAAATAAATCCAATGACAATCAACCCTAGTACTACAATCCACCAATTGTTTTTCACCCATTTCCATCCCATTTTAAAATAATCTGAAGCTGTAAATGGATCTTTTAGTATCGGTTTAATATCCTTTATTGGTTGAGTGGTATCTACTTCCATCAATGAAACATGCACAGATATAGGTCTCGAAATGAGTTTGTTTTCACCATAAAAAACAGTGAATGGCGGAATTACTTTATAATCCAATTCAAAATTAGTAAGGGATAATTTTAGTCGTTTCTGATTCTCAATGGTATCGTTTTTCAGAACTTCAAGCACTTCAAACCCATTTCCAATGCTGTCGCCCTCAAAAAACTGCAACGAAGAAGTTGATTTTTCAATTGGATAAGAAATTGAAAGTTGAATAGCTTCCCCAATCAGAATAGAATCTCTATCCACAGAAACTTCTATTTTTTGGGCATAGGAGTTGGCATTAGCAATAAATGTAATTGCTATTAAAATCAAAGTATGTAAAATTATTCTTTTCATTTATCCTCGTGAATTAACACACCTCTTTAATTCTCCTCTCAAGAGGAGAGATTCTCGTGTTAGGCTTCAATTGATCTATTCATTTCTCTATTTTCTTTCTCTTTGTTCTTAACTCTTCCTTCCGACTTCGGTTCCCAACTAAAAATCACCTCTTCTTAAACAAATCAATCAAAGGTTTAACATAAGATTCATCTGTATTTACAGAAGTAAAATCCACTCCGCTCTTTCGCAACAATTCTTGAATTTCATCTTCTTCCTTTAGGCTATTTATTTTATAATTCTTTCTTAATTTTTTGCTTCCAGTGTTCACCCATCTTTTTTCTCCTGTTTCAGAATCATTTAGATTTACAAAACCAACATTAGGCATTTCTTGTTCTCTTTTGTCTGTAACTTTCAAAGCCACCAAATCGTGACGACTATTAGTTATTTTCAGGGCTTTTTCAAGCTCTTTTTTATCTTTTGTTTTAAAATCTGTGAGTAAAAATCCAATACTTCTTTTCTTTATTGCGTTGGTATAATGCCTTAAAGCTTCGGATATATTAGTTTGATTGCTAGTTGGTTTTAGTTCAATTAGCTCTCTTATTATTCTCAAAATATGTTTTTTCCCTTTACCAGGAGGAATGAATAATTCCGTTTTGTCTGTAAAAAACAAAGCCCCAATTTTATCGTTATTTTGAATAGCAGAAAATGCAATTACTGCACATAATTCGGCAATTAACTCCCGCTTCAGTTGATCACCACTTCCCACGTATTGACTTCCCGAAACATCTACCAATAACATTACCGTTAATTCCCTTTCTTCCTCAAAAACCTTGACATGTGGAGTTCCAAAACGAGCCGTTACGTTCCAATCTATCGTTCTTATTTCATCTCCGTGTGCATACTCCCGAACCTCCGAAAAAGTCATTCCTCTCCCCTTGAATGCCGAATGGTATTCTCCAGAGAAAATCTGATTTGACAGACCTTTGGTCTTTATCTCAATCTTTCTGACTTTATTTAGTAGTTCTTTCGTCTCCATTTTAATTAGTTGTTAGATAATAGAAACTAGATTAATAGACTCTAAAATCTATTATTTAAGTTCTAAAATCTTACTTACGGCACCTGCACTTTATTCAAAATCGTATCAATTATCTGTTCCACAGTAATATTTTCTGCTTCGGCTTCGTAGCTTAATCCTATTCTGTGTCGCAATACATCTTTACAAATAGCTCTGATATCTTCTGGAATTACATATCCTCTATGATTGATAAACGCATAAGCTTTTGCAGCCAATGCCAAACTGATACTTGCTCTAGGTGAACCTCCAAACTCAATGAGAGATTCTAATTCTTCCATTCCGTTTTCTTTTGGATTTCGGGTAGCTCCTACAATATCAACAATATATTGCTCTATTTTTTCGTCCATGTACACTTCACGAACTACTTCTCGAGCCTGTAATATTTGAGCTGGATTTATTACTGCATTTGGTTTTGGAAAGGGTTTGGAAGAAATATTACTTCTGATAATTAATTTTTCTTCTTCCTTTTTTGGATAATCCAACACTACTTTCAACATAAACCTATCAACTTGCGCTTCCGGCAATGGGTAAGTTCCTTCTTGTTCTATTGGGTTTTGTGTTGCTAGAACCAAAAATGGCTCTGGTAATTTGTAGGTTTCATCTCCAATCGTAATCTGGCGTTCTTGCATGGCTTCAAGCAAGGCACTTTGTACTTTTGCTGGTGCTCTATTAATCTCATCTGCCAATATAAAATTAGAGAAAATCGGTCCTTTTTTAATTGTAAAATCTTCTTTTTTCTGATTGTAAATCATGGTTCCAATCAAATCTGCTGGCAATAAATCGGGTGTAAATTGTATCCTACTAAAGTCTACCGAAACGGCTCTTGAGAGAGTGTTTATCGCTAATGTTTTTGCCAATCCTGGAACCCCTTCCAGCAAAACATGTCCATTAGAAAGTAATCCAATTAATAATCTCTCGACCATTTGTTCTTGACCAATAATTATCTTTCCAATTTCTTTGGTCAAGACAGATACAAATTCGCTTTCTTTTTTTATCCTTTCATTCAGTTGTTGAATATCTGTTGAATTAGATTCTACTTGATCTTGTTGTATTGTTGATTGATCTTCCATACTGTTATATTTTGGTACACAAAAAAAATAAATTTAGACTAAAAAGTCTTAAATCGAAGTGTTAAAAAAAGTTAAGATAACTCCATTTACTCATTTCAAATTTATAGTTAATTTCATTGCTACAACAAGAATTTAAAAAGAGTTTTGAAATAGTTTTAAAACACATCAATCTTAGAAATAATTAACATCGAATGTTCTTGTTATTGGCTTTTTTTTTCTTAATTTGAAATTCAAATAAAAAGGAATATGTTTTTAGAGAAAAAAGATTTTGAAACTCTCACTACAAGAAAGGATATTTATGCCTTGGCAGAGGAAAAAGATTTCAAGATTGATAAGTACAAATGGGATTTGAGCTATGAAAAGCAATTAAAAAAGCTACAAGCCGAATTGGTAAATCTACAAAAGTGGATATATGATAATAACCTGAGGGTTGCAGTCCTTTTTGAAGGCAGGGATGCAGCGGGAAAAGGAGGGTCTATCAAAAGATTTACAGAGCATTTGAACCCAAGAGCCATGAGAGTGGTGGCATTGAGCAAACCTACAGAAATGGAAAAAGGCCAATGGTACTTTAGACGTTACATTAAGGAATTACCCAACCCAGGTGAAATTGTATTTTTTGACAGAAGTTGGTACAACAGAGCTGTAGTAGAACCAGTAATGGGTTTTTGTAGCAATGATCAATACAATCAGTTTATGGTTCAGGTTCCCGAATTTGAACATATGCTTTACGAAGATGGTGTGACTGTAATTAAATTTTGGTTTTCTATTACGAAAGAAGAACAGGCAAAACGCTTTGCATCGCGATTAGAAAATCCTCTGAAAAGATGGAAATTTAGCCCTGTAGATAAAGAAGGACAGCGCTTGTGGGATGAATACACGAAGTACAAAGAGCTGATGTTTTCTAAAACTCACACTGATTTTAGCCCATGGATAATTGTAAAGACAAACGACAAAAGAACGGCAAGATTAGAAAGCATGAGGTACTTATTGTCGCAGTTTGATTACGATGGAAAGAATGAGGCGAAAGCAAATTTATTGCCAGATCCTAATGTGATTGCTCGTTATTACAGACATTTAAAACAATTTGATTGATGGAACTTACGGAGAAAGACATTGAGCTATTGAATAGCAAAATTGGGTTGAAAAAATTACTTGCCTACAATCCCTTAGACATTCCTAAAGCCTTGAAAGCGACAAAATACGAGGTGAAACTGAGGTCGCTTCAGGAACAGCTTATCGGTCTGCAGGAGAGAGTAATAGAGAACAACGAAAAAATTGTAATTCTTTTTGAGGGTCGTGATTCGGCAGGAAAAGGGGGAGCAATTAGAAGAATGACTGCACGATTAAATCCGAGACATTTTAGAATTGTGGCTTTACCAAAACCTACTGTGGAAGAAAAAGGACAGTGGTATTTTCAGCGGTATGTAAATCATTTGCCAAATCCTGGTGAAATTGTTTTCTTTGACCGAAGCTGGTACAATCGAGCTGTGGTAGAACCTGCCATGAAATTTTGTACCGAAAAACAATACCAAGAGTTTATGATGCAGGTAAATTCATTCGAAAAAATGTTTACTGATTCAGGAATTAAATTAATAAAACTCTACTTTTCGATCACCAAAGACGAGCAGACACGAAGGTTTGACGATTTAAGAACTGATTCTTTGAAAAAATGGAAATTGTCGCCAGTGGATTTGCGTGCACATGAATTATGGGACGAATTCACAAAATACAAGAAAGAAATGTTTGCAAAAACAAATACCGAGCAATGCCCTTGGAAAATAATAGAAGCAAACAAAAAAACAACCGCTAGAATCGAAGCAATTGAATACGTTCTAGAACAAACAAACATTACACAATGAGTAAAGAAGTAACATTTGACACCATAATAAACCATGTAAAAACATTCCATGAATCGTTTGGAATTAACAACGAAGAAGCTCCTAAAACAGAAGTTGGAGACAAAGTAATTGACCTGAGATTTGAGTTGATGCGCGAAGAAAATGAGGAATACTTGGAAGCAGCAAAAAACAATGATTTGGTGGAAGTGGCAGATGCACTTGGAGATATGTTGTACATCTTATGCGGTACAATTCTATCGCACGGAATGCAGCACAAAATAACCGAAGTATTCGAAGAAATTCAAAGCAGTAATATGAGTAAACTGGGAGCCGATGGCAAACCAATTTACCGTGAAGATGGAAAAGTGATGAAAGGCCCAAATTACTTTAAGCCAGACATCAAAAAGATATTAAATTCCTAAAGGAAATAATTGATTCCCACTCGCCAAGCAGAAAAATCTTCTCTTGATGAGTTTTTATTGTTTGCATTTTCTACCCTCCATCTGTTTTTAGATACATCGTAATGATAAGAAGCTATGATTTGTAGGTCTTCGAACAACAAAAGAAGAAAATTCACAACCTAATATATAAATTAAAAAAAAGTGAAGGAAACGGGTTGATTTAGAACTTCAAAACAATTAATTTCTTTATTTTTACCAACTATGAAACCAGATTTTACAAAACTCCCTTATGCTTCAGCGAGCAAAACAATTTTGAATGATTCTGACGTAAAAACAGACATTAAGAATTGGAATACAAACGAAGGAATAGAACTTAAATCGCATTACACAGAAAAAGATTCGGCAGAGTTGAATCATCTTGATTTTGTTGCAGGAATTGCTCCAAATTTAAGAGGACCTTATTCAACAATGTACGCAATAAGACCTTGGACAATAAGACAATATGCTGGATTTAGTACAGCCGAAGAATCCAATGCTTTTTACAGAAGAAACTTAGCCGCAGGGCAAAAAGGATTGTCTGTAGCCTTTGATTTGGCAACACATCGAGGTTACGATAGCGATCACGAGCGTGTGGTTGGAGATGTAGGGAAAGCAGGAGTTGCTATTGATTCGGTATTGGATATGAAAACGCTTTTTGACCAAATTCCTTTGGATAAAATGTCGGTTTCGATGACGATGAATGGTGCAGTAATTCCAATTATGGCTTTTTATATAGTTGCTGCCGAAGAACAAGGTGTGAAACCAGAACTGTTATCTGGAACGATACAAAATGATATTTTGAAGGAATTTATGGTAAGAAATACTTACATCTATCCGCCATTGCCTTCCATGAAAATTATCTCCGATATATTTGAATACACTTCGGAGAAAATGCCAAAATTCAATTCCATTTCTATTTCTGGGTATCACATCCAAGAAGCCGGAGGAACTGCCGATATTGAGCTTGCTTACACCCTAGCCGATGGTTTAGAGTACATTAGAACTGGATTGAAAGCTGGACTAAAAATTGATGAATTTGCACCAAGACTTTCTTTCTTTTGGGGAATTGGGATGAACCATTTTATGGAAATTGCTAAAATGAGAGCTGCACGAATGTTGTGGGCAAAATTGATAAAGCAATTTAATCCAGAAAACCCTAAATCGATGTCACTGAGAACACATTGCCAAACTTCGGGATGGAGCTTGACAGAACAAGATCCTTATAACAATGTAGCCCGAACGTACATTGAAGCAATGGCAGCCGCTTTTGGCGGAACTCAATCGCTACACACCAATGCACTAGACGAGGCAATTGCTTTGCCAACAGATGCATCGGCACAAATTGCAAGAAATACCCAATTGGTAATTCAAGAAGAAACGGAAATTACCAAAGCTGTAGATCCTTGGGGTGGTTCTCATTACGTAGAATCATTGACCAAAGAAATTGCTGATAAAGCCTGGAAACTGATTCAAGAAGTAGAAGAATTGGGTGGAATGGCAAAAGCTATTGAAACGGGAGTTCCTAAAATGAGAATTGAAGAGTCGGCAGCTCGTAAACAAGCAAAAATAGACAGTGGAAAAGATGTAATTGTAGGAGTGAATGCCTACCAAACGGATGAGGAAAGTGAGTTGGAAATACTGGATGTAGACAATACTAAGGTAAGACTAGAGCAAATTGAAAGATTGACGTCATTAAAAAAAGAAAGAAATTCAGATAATGTTAATAAGCTTTTGGCAGAAATTACTGAAGCTGCAAAAACTGGAAAAGGAAATTTATTGGAAATTGCAGTAAGAGCTGCAAGAGAAAGAGCAACCTTAGGCGAAATATCAGACGCAATGGAAGAAGCTTTTGGACGATACAAAGCCACTATACGAACTATTTCGGGAGTATATTCCTCAGAATCTATGAAAGACAAAGACTTTACAACAGCCCAAGAAAAAGCAGATGAATTTGCTGAACTAGAAGGAAGAAGACCAAGAATAATGATTGCCAAAATGGGGCAAGATGGACACGATAGAGGTGCTAAAGTTATTTCTACTTCCTTTGCCGACATTGGATTTGATGTAGACATTGGTCCTTTGTTTCAAACCCCAAAAGAAGCAGCGAAACAAGCTATTGAGAACGATGTTCACATTTTGGGAGTTTCATCTTTAGCTGCTGGTCACAAAACACTTGTACCTCAGGTAATTGCCGAATTGAATGAGCTAGGCAGAGAAGACATTATGGTTATTGCCGGAGGAGTAATTCCGAAACAAGATTATGATTTCTTATTCGAAGCGGGAGTTTCAGGAGTATTTGGCCCAGGAACTAAAATTGCTACAGCTGCCATCGATATTTTGAACAAATTAATTGCAAGCGTTTAAATTTTAGATTCTCGGAAAAAATGGATTTTTTACTCTAAACAATAATTAGGTTTCGTCCTTTTTATGATATGAATTATGAAGAGCCTTTTAGTAATGTGCAAGAAACTTCCCTGTTGTGTTATCTTTGCATCAAAATACAGTTGAAAAATATGGCAGAGAGAAAGAAACAAGAATCGAGATTGCATCCAGAAAGTAGGTTTCATGGAAGGTATGACCTAAAAAAGCTGCAAGAATCGTGTCCAGAATTATCGGAATATGTGTTTGTGAATGATTTTGGTTCAGAAACCGTAAATTTTCATGATCCAAAGGCTGTAAAAGTATTGAACAAGGCTTTGCTTTCTTTCCATTATGAGATAAAAAACTGGGACATTCCAGAGAACTACCTCTGCCCTCCTATTCCTGGAAGAGCTGATTATATTTATCATGTTGCCGAATTATTAGGTGCAAATAATTACCGAAAAGTTCCGAAAATAAAATGCTTAGACATTGGTGTGGGTTCAAGTTGTATTTATCCAATTATTGGAAGTAACGAATACGATTGGGATTTTATTGGAGCAGATGTTGACCCTAATGCTTTGGAATCTGCTCAGAATATTTTGAACGAAAACCCAGACCTAAAAGCTAAAGTGGAATTGAGATTTCAATCCAATTCTTCCCATATTTTTAAAGGAATTATCAAATCAGACGATCGAGTAGATTTAACTATATGCAATCCACCTTTCCATGGATCGGCTCAAGAAGCCAGAAAAGTTTCTAGAAAAAAAATAAGAAACCTAACTCACTATACAAACAAAGACAAAACACTAAACTTTGGCGGACAGCCTAACGAATTGTGGACAGAAGGTGGCGAAGTAGCTTTTATACAAAATATGATTCGAGAAAGCAAAGAAGTTTCAGGGAAGTGTTACTTTTTTTCTACGCTGGTTTCCAAAAAAGAACACATGGAAGCGCTTACCGAAACACTTAAAGAAGAGAATGTGTTTTACCACAAAACATTGGCTATGGGACAGGGTAATAAATGGAGTCGTGTTTTGGTATGGACTTTCTTAAATCATGACGAACAACTGAAATGGAAAAAAGCCAAATGGAATTTTGGACCACCAGCGACTTCCTAAAATGAGTTCAAAACTTACTCTTTTATCCTCTCCCCTTCAGGGATTTACTGATTTTCGTTTCAGAAATGCGTTTCATTATTATTTTGGTGGAATTGATACTTTTTATTCGCCCTACATCCGATTGAATGGAAAATTGGTGATAAAAGGAGCTTACGAACGAGATATTCTTCCCGAAAATAATTCGACATTAAATGTAATTCCTCAGGTTATGACCAACGATGCCGATGAATTTTTATTTGTTGTGAAATTCATTCAGCAATTTGGATACAAAGAACTAAACTGGAATTTAGGCTGCCCATATCCTATGGTAACAAAACAAGGAATGGGATCGGGATTGGTAAAAAACACAGAACAAATTCGTCATATTTTACAAAGAGTTCACAATGAAACGGATATTGTAGTTTCGATGAAAATGCGAATGGGATATGACGATGCTAGTGAAATTCTGGACACATTGCCCATGCTAGACGAATTCCCAATAAAAAACATTGCCATCCACGCACGAATTGGTAAACAACTGTACAAAGGTGGAGTTGATTTGGAAGGATTTCAGAGGTGCGTGGATAAAGCCAAACATACTTTGTATTACAACGGTGACATTACAACTGTGGATTCTTTCAGAAAAATACGAGATCAATTTCCTTCTATCGAACACTTTATGATTGGACGTGGTTTAATTAGCGATCCATTTCTTCCGCAAATGATTCAGAACGATTCGATAGATTATCCGGAAAATCGTTGGCAGATTTTCAAAGAATTCCACGATAGAGTTTACAAAGAATATGATGAATATTTGAGCGGTCCCACTCCTATCAAAATGAAAATGAGAGGATTTTGGGAGTTTTTTGCTCTTTCATTTGACAATCCGCAAAAAACATTCAAAAAAATTAAGAAAGCAAATAATGCTGTGCAATACAATCAAGCAACACGCGAAATATTCCGGGAAGTATTGAGGAAATAATTTAATTGTTTTCGTATTCCTTCTTCCTCTTTTTCATGGCCTTTTTCATAGCCAATTGTTCAGGAGTGTAAATCGCTTTTTTTTGTGCTTTAAATTTCTTTTCAGCAGCTTTTTTTTCTTCTTTGGGCATAGCTTTTAAATTAGCTGCTTTTTTTGCTTTTTTCAAGTCTTCCAGTTTCTTTATTTGCTCTTTAGACAAAGTAGCTTTAAAATCCGCTTTCATGTCTTTCAGCTCTTGTTTTTCAACTTGTGTCAATTGCTGTTTTTTAGATTTTGTTTCTTGCGCCATCGCTCCTGTTCCCAGTGAGAAAATTGCAATAGTGAGGATCAGTATTTTTTTCATTTTATAAGTATTAATTTGGTCTATACAAGGTAAGACGAGTTTTTTGAAATCAATCCTTTTGTTATATTGAAATTTTGATAGAAAATTAAAATATTTTTATTAAAATGATCTCTCAATAAATTAAACTGAATTATTTGAAAATTGAATAAACTCTTCGATAACTTAATTGCTTCAATCTACTTCATTAGTCTAACAAACAATTTTTATAAATTATTACCTCTGAATTAGAATTTAAAATTAGTGAAAAGTTCAAGATTGAATTGAAATAAAAAAATACATAAGTTTAAATACCACTCGAAATCATTAAATTTTCTGTTGTAATTATATTTTTTCTGATGATATAGTAGTTTTTCAAGATTTCTGTAATTCTTAAATAATGATCATTCTATGGATTTGAAAGAAAAAGAAAGTATTATTTCTCTGACATTATAATTTTTTTTTATAATTAATTCTTAAATAAGATGATTTTCAATGAATTCTAATTTAAGTTTTTAGAATTAGTATTTTCCTCAAATTTATTATGTATTGTTATTATTGCTAAACCAAAAATCACAGCTACTAAAATTAAAACTGTACTTATTAACCCTTGTACACCGAAGGAAATTCGAATCAATATAGTTGAAACCACAAATCCGGAATTTCTCATTATTTTATTAAATTGATCGGTATAAAAAAATGAAATCAATAATAAAACTACATCTACCAAAATTAAGACAGTAAAAAATTCATCAAAAAACAGATTATTAATTGTATCAAAACCAGGAAAATTATTTGCACTTAATGAAAGCCCAGATAGCCAATTAAACAATGTAATTATTGCCATTGAAATAAAAATTGGGACTAAGAATACAGCAATTATTTTCTTCCTACGTATAAATCTATCAAATTGAGATTTATTTCCACTTAATACCTTTGTTCTTTTTGAACCTTGTTTAACGAATAAATAAATCAAATAGAAAAGTATGATTGAAGCCATTAAATCATAAGTAAATTGTAAATCTCCTTTTATATGAAACCAATCTGATGATAATTTAAGATTAGCTAAATCTTTAAATAATTTCCTTATAATTATCAATGTAATTATTTCATATTGCTTGGTAATGTATGTTGTAAAGGAGCGAGGTAAATAATAAATCAATAAATAAACTTCATAAATGAGTATAAATGAAAAGGGAGTATATATTGCAGATATTGGATTTTTAAATAACCCGGACGTTGAAAATAAATTAATGACATTCTCCTTTGTTAAAAAAATTAATAACAAATGAATAAAAAAGCCAATTAAAGCTATGTACAAAATAATCTTTTCTATTCGTTTTTTTGAATGATCTGAAAAAAAAAACACTTCAAGTTTATGCAATAAATTCATTTTTTTATCATTTAAAAACAGTTATTATTTATAGCGTAGTTATTAATTGTCTTTTACAATTTACGGTTTTTTTTCAATAAATGATAGGTCATCTCCATAAGTGCTGTGGATACTGAATAGTAAATCATTTAACTACCCCTGTTTTATATAAAATATACGGCTTTAGAAATCAAAATACTATGATTTAACTCGTTCTTTTAATTTAATTTTTATTGATTTCGTTTTGAAAACAAACAGGATGTTGTATATTGTACAATAACTAAATATATATTTATGAAAACAAAATTATTATTACTAAGTCTTTTGGTAGTTTCTTTGGGATATAGCCAAAGTCTTCCAATTAATTTTGAGAGTTCAACAGTGACCTCCTCAAATTTCATTAATTTTGATGGTGGGACATCTGTTGTTGTAGCCAATCCTAGTAGCACTGGAATTAATTTAAGCGATTCTGTGGGAAGAATGATAAGAGATAGTGGACAAATATGGGCAGGAAGCAAAATCACTTTATCTTCGAATCTTAGTTTTTCAGTACTTACTAAAATATCAATGAAAGTGTATACTTCAGCTCCTATTGGTACATTGGTTAAGTTCAAATTAGAAAGCAGCACGGGAAGTGGCTCGGCAGAAGTAAATGCAGTTACAACGGTTACTGGTGCTTGGGAAACTTTAGAATGGATTTTTGCAGGAACTCCAAATACATTTAACGAGATAGTTTTAATGTTCGATTTTGGTAATTTAGGAAACGGTACTGCAAGCTCAACATTTTATTTCGATGATATAGCTCAAGTTGTTGGTCCACCAGCCCCTTCTTTACTCTCTCTTCCTTTAACTTTCCAAACAGGTGAAGTAAGTTCTGATTTTCTCGATTTCTCAGGCGCAGTGGGTTCCGTTATACCTAATCCTTATGTTACTGGAATTAATACAAGTTCAACTGTTGGAGAAATAATTCGTTACGGAGGAGATATTTGGGCAGGAAGTAAAATTTTACTTGCCACACCAATTAGTTTTGCTACAAACTGGATAATCTCCATGAAAATTTATACAACTGCACCCATAGGGACAAGACTTAAACTAGAATTAGAGGGTGCATCAGGAATTATAACTTTAGATGCCCTAACAACACAATCAGGTGCTTGGGAAACCGTCACTTGGAATTTTCACAACCAAACTGGTACATTTGATAGAATGGCTTTTTTATTTGATTTTGGTGTTGTTGGGAATGGAACAGCTTCATCTACTTTTCTGTTTGATGATGTAGAACAACTTTCCGGTCCAGCTCTTCCAACTCCTCTTCCTGCAACACTCCCGATAGATTTTGAATCAAGTGTTGTCTCCTCTGATTTTCGAAACTTCTTTGGAGGGTATTCAACGGTAATTCCAAACCCTCAAATGATTGGAACAAACACCAGTTCTACAGTTGGTAAATTTGTAAGAAGTGGAGGTCAATCTTGGGCTCAAAGCAAATTAATTTTGAGCGATAGTATGGATTTTTCGACTAAGAGTTCTATTTCAATGAAAGTTTATACAGACGCGCCAATAGGAACATTATTAAAATTAAAAGTAGAAAGTACAGGTTCAGGAGCGGCTAATGAAAAAAATGTATTGACAACTGTATCTGGAGCTTGGGAAACTTATGAATGGGATTTTGCTGGTGACCCACCTGTCTACAATGTTTTAACCTTTATGTTAGGTTACGGAACACCGAATACAGCATCGCCTACAGCGACATACTTTATAGATGATATTCAACAAACAGTTCCTGGCGGAACATTAAGCTTGGATAATTTAACGGAAAATTTAACCATACAGGTTTATCCAAACCCTTCAGCAGAGGTAGTATATTTTAATTCATTCAAAGAGGAAATTTCAACAATTGCTCTTTATGATATACTTGGTCAGCGAGTAGCTAATGAATCGCCTAATAGCCAGAAAGGAAGAATAAACGTATCAGAACTTCCTAATGGTATATATATTGCGAATATATCAATGAAGAATAGCTC
>Ga0209555_10001887_pt1 | contig 15397 bp, 12 predicted proteins | sample SaaInl85LU_5_DNA_FD_184643 | JGI IMG/M metagenome (GOLD analysis project Ga0209555, IMG submission 184643) | Marine microbial communities from expanding oxygen minimum zones in the Saanich Inlet - ESP_85LU_5_DNA (SPAdes) (version 2) | ecosystem: Environmental > Aquatic > Marine > Intertidal... | reverse complement strand
ATCTAAGAAGCGTTATTTAAGGTTGAATATCAATTTAAAATAATTCTAAATAATGATATTTTACACTTTTTTAAATATCAACTTGTTACTTTTACAAAAAGTTTTTTTTATGAAAAGAGGTTTTAAAATTGTATGTCTATTTCCACTTTTTTTAGTTGGTTCTACAGTAATTTTTAGTCAAAACTCAACAAACATGACGAAAGAAGTGCGCAGCCTTTTAGAAAAAAAAAGAACATACAATAAACTTATTGGTAGTGGTTACACCATACAACTCTTTAACGGAGAAGAAACTAAAGCTAAAAAAGTAATTACTGATTTTAAAGGAGAATTTCCAGAAACAAAAATAAAACTATTATACGAGGCTCCTGACTGGAAAGTTCAGGTTGGGCATTATAAAGTCAAATTAGATGCCGATAGAGCTAGCTTATCTTTTAAAAAAGTGTTTGATAATATTATCGTTGTTCCTTTAGGAAAATAAATATTCTTCTCCCGCATTTTCTATTCTAGAATTTTCGATAAAACACGCATACACTTGCACATATCTGCAAGGTTTAACAAACTATGAAATCAAGAAGTCTATATTTTTTTAGATACATACTTCAAAATAGTAACATTTTTTTCAAAAAAAGGCAACTTTTAATATTTTAAATTTGCAGGCTCCACAAATTCAATCGCTGGATTGTACATTTCTAAAATGTATTTTTTAACTTCTTCTATAAACTCTTCCAATCTTTCTTGTGTAATCCTTAAATCTGAATTTCGATAATTCGAAGAAAAATTGACTGCTAAAAATCCTTTATTTAAATTTTTGAAAGAGAAAATTCCTGCAGTTAATTCTTTGTCAATTTTATCTGGATTATTAGAAAAGAAAAGGTAAGCATACAGTAAAACCTGAATCGCTTTATGATGTTTTTCTTCTCGTAACAATTCCATATCTGTAACTCTTAAATTATTGGTATCTACTTTACCTGTTTTATAATCTATGATTCTTAAAACACCATTCAACTCATCAACACGATCTACTTGTCCCCGTAATTTTACAGAAAAGTTCAATCCATTTATTTTAATTTCTGTAGAAAGGGTTTCTTCAGTAGCAATAATTTTTAAACGGTTCTCTTTATTCTGAAGAAGTTCTCTTTCTTTTATTAGAAAATTTTGAACAAACTGATTCGCTACTTCAAAAATTAAGCGATTTTTACCAGTAGAAATATCTCCATTTTTAAAATGTACTTTAAAATATTTTTCTACAATACCCCTAGAATTGGCGCTCATATTGTCAACATGATTTTTTTCTAAAAATCTACCAATAAAAGGTTTATACAAATCATCCAAAACATCGTGAACAACTGTACCTAAAGTATTGAAGGCTACTGTTTCTTCTACAGCATCAACTTCCTTAATTTTTAAAACTTTCTGTTTGTAAAATGAAAGTGGATTGTACAAGTATGTCGTTAGTGCAGATGGTGAGATTCCTTTATTAGCAAGTGCTTTTAATGTTTCTAAAACACACTCTTCTTTTGCGATACTCTGGAGTGGTATTTTTTGAGAAATGATTTTTGGAGAAATATACTCTAGATTAACATCTTTTATCAATTCCAATTGTTTAACAAACCTACTTTTCTCTCCACTTCCAAAGGCGTCAGGTTCTGTATTGTAAAGTACTGAAATATGCTCTGCTCTTTGTAACAATCTAAAAAAGTGATACGAAAAAATGGTGTCTTTTTCTCTATACGTTGGTAAACCAAAACTAACTTTTACATCAAAAGGAATAAAAGAATTTTGCATTGTATTATTTGGTAAAATTCCTTCGTTAGCTCCAACTAAGATAATATTTTTAAAATCTAATACACGAGTTTCCAACATTCCCATTAACTGCAATCCTTTTAAAGGTTCTCCTTTAAAAGACAATGTTTCTGAACTAACCAATTGCTTAAAAAATTGTTCTAAATTCTTAAAATCCGTAAAGTAACTATATGTTGCTTGTACGTTTTTTAATTGTGTAAATATTATATGGTAACGGTATAAATATTCTTTTTCTATAACACTTACACGATCTTTTAAAAGCGAGAGAAATGATAAAATTTGATCGATAAAATTACCAATATCTTTGATATTAAAAATAGCGGTTAACAATTCATTTACTTCATTAGAGCATTTTTGAAAAGTATCTTGAAGTTTCTTATAGGGTAAGAAAAGTAAATTTTCTTTTGCAATCGTTATTAAAAAAAGGTTTACAACCTCTTGATCTTTTTCTGTAAAACAATAATATAATAAGGGTTCTTTTAAAAACTGAATTACTTCTTTGTAATAAAATTCATTCGAGGTTGTTCTATTCAACTTATTTTGAACAATAAACAACTTAAAAATACTTAAAATACAATTTGTAGTAGGCACATCTTTTAAAGGAAATCCCATGGTGATGTTTAGTGCATTTACATTTTCTGGGAGCGAACGCAACATTGGAGTTAGCAGTGTTTCATCTGCTAAAACGATGGCTGTATTCTCAAAATCTTTATATGTAGATAAAATTTCTCCTACATATTTAATTTGAGTTATGTTTTTCGGGGTACCAACAACTGATATATTTTTATTGGAAGAAAAATAGTTTCCAATTTTCTTTAGTTGGTGTTTTTCGTAATACTTCCAGGTACTTTCATACTTTCTAATAAACTTTCCTGCTTGATGATTATTTTGGTAAAATGCTTCATCTAAGTCCCAATAAATATCTGCAATACCTCTATTTAGAAATTGATTAAAAATCTCTTCTTCTGCTTTATTCAAAGCATTAAAACCGAGAAAGAAGAAATTTTTAAAATCGTTCTTCTTAATATACTCACCAATATGCTTACATGCTTCTCTGTATAACAAGCCTTGATATCCTAGATTTTTTTCTTTTAATCTTTTGTATAAGAGAGGATAAAATTTATATAATTTCTCTAAAAACTTATAATAATCCTTTATTAAACCTGTTTCTTTAAACGTACCATTTACAGACCATTTTTGCAAACGACGAATATCTCTTACTGCAATAAAAATATCTTTAGCATCTATCAAATACTGGTCTATCTCATTAAAATCTTGAAGCACTGTATAGGCCCAAGAAGAAAAAACATCAAAGGCATCTGGATTTTCTTCTACCTCTAAATACACTGTATAAAACTCAAATAATAACGGAATAGTTTCAATCTTGAAAAGGCCTGAAATTTCTTCAATAAACTGCTCAATACTAAACAACTCTGGCAAAAAACCATTTGATGCCTTTTCTATTAAATGTTTCTTTAAAAAAATTGTTGAACGTTGAGATGGCATTACAAAAACAACATCTCTAAAATCATTTGTTTTTTTTAAAATATCCTCTAAAGTTTCTGAAATAAAAGATTGCATGAAGTTTATTCTTACTTTTAGTTTCTAAATTACAAAAACAAGATTTTTCTCAGCAATAATTTGTTCAAAAATTTACAATATAAAATTTCAACGCGATAGCTTACCTTACATAAATACCTTACTAATGAAAAACCAACTCATAATCACTGGAATTCAAGCAGATTTGATATGGGAGAATCCAAAAAAAAATCTCGAATATTTTACACAGCAAATTGAAAACATACCTGCAACAACAGATATTGTTGTTTTGCCAGAAATGTTTGCAACTGGTTTTTCAATGAATACAAAAGTAATTGCAGAAAGTTTACAGGGAACAACAGTATCATGGATGAAAACAATTGCGAAAACAAAGAACTTTGCAATTTGTGGAAGTTTACCCATCAGAGAAAAACATCAGTTTTACAATCGATTTGTATTTGTTCGTCCTTCTGGGAAAATAAATACATACGACAAAAGACACACATTTTCTCTCGCCAAAGAAGACAATTCATATCAATCAGGAAGTAAACAGATACTCATAACGTACAAAGACTGGAAAATTTTTCCTCAGATTTGTTATGATTTACGCTTTCCTGTATGGTCTAGAAACAAGTTCAATTATGATGTGTTAATCTATGTTGCTAATTGGCCAAAAATACGAAGTACAGCTTGGAAAACGTTACTTAAAGCTAGAGCTATAGAGAATATGGTGTATACTATTGGCTTGAATAGAGTTGGTGTTGATGCTAATAATTTGGTGTATTCTGGAGACTCACTAATTCTTGATTATTTTGGAGAAACACTGTCTAGTTTAAACAAAAGTGAAAAAGGTTTTATAACTGCTTATTTAGAAAAAGAAGCACAAAACAAAACTCGTAAAAAAATGGGTTTTTTAAATGATGTAGATTCTTTTTCAATTCATTCTTAAGCATCTGTTTCTAAAGCTCTTTGCTTTTCAATAAAGACAACCACAAGCTAACTTTTTTGCTAACTTAGATATTGGATTTACCATACGACAAAAAAGTTTAATAAGATCTATACTTTTACCTGAGTGCAACTCTTCAAAAACGGCTTCTAAAACAATTCCTAAAAAATACTTTGTAGTAACTAGACAAGTTTTGTCGTCACCGTATGCAATAGCCGAATCATTTCTCAGCAAACTTAACTCTACAGTCTTTCCAAAAAGAATCTGTTTTATGTATGCTTTATAATTTGTGAAATTGGAATGAACATTATACTACCTTCGGAAAGGGCTGTAAACCTTTTTACAGTTGTTTTTATTTGGCAACTCTTTTTACAGTTTTACTTTTCTATCCAAGTTCTAGCTGGCATAACATTCTATACCTTTTATTGAGGCCAAGCTATATTTCTAACTTGGCTGTATCATCCATTTAAACTCAAATTTAGTATCAGGCACTCGAATACGTTCTGTTATTCTAAACATTCTATCTGGCAATTTCATCAAAAATTCTCTAGCCTTTTCAGCTTCAGGAGTAAGATTAGTTATCTTATCAATCTCCCACATCGTATTTAACTTTTTAAGAATGTTTACGTAGTCGAAACCTGTATAGACTCCTACACGTTGTGCAACAGTAGAAAAATCGTCAAATAAACTTCCTTTTGCATTAAAAGACTCTCTTAAGTGCATTGCTGGCATTACAATTTTATACTTCATCATATGACTAAATGCCATCATCATTTCGCTAGCATCAATTTTAAAGATCTCTTTCACAAAATGTGCGTATGCCTGATGGTGACGCATCTCATCTCCAGCAATAATTTTAGACATTTTGGCCAAGGCTTTGTGTCCTTTTTTTCGTGCAATTTTAGCTACATTGTTATGAGAAATATAAGTAGCCAACTCCTGAAAAGTAGTATAAACAAAGTTTTTATAAGGATCTGTAGAAGTACCAATATCAAAACCGTCTGCGATTAAGTGCTGGGTAGACATCTCTACTTCACGCATATTTACACGTCCTGATAAGTATAAATATTTATTTAGTACATCTCCATGTCTGTTTTCTTCTGCTGTCCAGCTTCTAACCCATTTTGCCCAACTATTATCTGGGTCTTGACTTACTCCATCTAAATCTAACAACCAAGATTCGTAAGTAGGTAATGCCTCTTCTGTAATCGTATCTCCGACTAAAACCACCCAAAAGTCATCATCCAACTCTTTAGACAACTCTCTTATTTCTTCAACTTCGCTTATAAAGGTATCTTTCTGAGAATTTGGTAGAAAATCTGTAGGCTGCCAAATAGTTTCAGTTGGTATTAAAAATTTATCTACAAAAGTATCCATACTTTTTTCTAAAGTTAGCATTACTTCTTTTCTTATATTTTTTATAGACATAATTACTGTATGTGTTTTTTAATTACCTCTTCAGTCTTGTTAAATAAATCTTCAAAAGACATTGAGTTTATATGTAAAGGTTTATGTGTTGTTATTGTAATAGGACTCCCTAAACCTAATGGAAATTTCCCATACCTAAACACCTTCCAAGAATTGTTTATGGTGATAGGTATAATGTACCCGTTTTTATTGTATTTCGCAAGGACTTTTAGTCCGTTTTGTGCAAATTTTTTTGGTTTTCCTGTTTTACTTCTTGTACCTTCCGGAAAAATAATAGCACTCCAATTGTTTTTTTGAATCCTTTTTGCAAAGTTAACTAACTCTCCTATTGCCTGTTTAGAATCTTTTCTATCTATTAAAGCAGAACCTCCATATTTCAAATTAAAAGAAACACTTGGCAATCCCTTACCTAATTCTATTTTTGCAACAAATTTTGGATGATATTTTTTAAAATATAAGCCAAGTGGAGGAATATCAAAAGTAGATTGGTGGTTAGCAACAAACAGTAAAGGGATATTTTCAGGAATCTTGTAAGCATTTTTCAACTTTATCTTAACACCTAAAATGAGCATACTTTTTACTAAAAAATAGTTTAAAGTTGCAACAACTTGTTCGTGGGCATTACTTCCAAAAAAACGCAAGCTCACCCACTGTAGTGGATGAAATATTACTAAGATTAAAAAAAACACCAACGCGAAGATTGGTGATAGTATGTAACTTAAAATTTTCACGATCTAGTAATTAAAACCAATTGTTCCATGGTATTTTTGATAACACAAATACCAATGCTAGACCATAAAAAATAGCAAATGTTTTGAACTTTGCCTTATCAACTTTTTTCTTCTTGTGCTTAGACCACCCAATTGTAATCAAAACAATTGCTAAAATCATCATGACAGGGTGTTCCAAAGCTAACAATCTGGCTTCTTTTATTTTCATTACTTCTCCCATATTTTGATACCTCCCTTGAGAAAAATACAAGACAAGGCCAATTAGAAATTGAATATGAGATACAATTAATGTAAAAAGACCTAAACGAAAATCTTTGCTTAGAAACTCTTTACCTTGAGCTAAGCTTATGATTGCGTTTATAACAGCAGCAACTAATACAATTACTACAAGATAAGCCCAATAAGAATGAATGTTTGTTAACATAGATATACAAATTTATGCGACAAAGTTAATCATTTTAAAAATGAAAATAAGCAATGCTTAAAACGTTTTCAATAGTTTTTTAGCCAACTCTTTACCTAGTTCTACTCCAAACTGATCATAACTGTAAATGTTCCAAAGAATACCTTGAGTAAATATTTTATGCTCGTACAAGGCAATTAATTTACCTAAAGCGTTTGGTGTTAATTTATCAAAAACAATCGCATTACTAGGTCTATTCCCTTCAAAAACTTTAAAGGGTAGTAATTTTATAATTGCTTCTTCATTACCAGATGTTTTTAATTCTGAATAAACCTCCTCTTTAGTTTTACCAAAAGCCAATGCTTCCATTTGCCCATAAAAATTTGCCATTAGTTTTTTATGATGATCTTCTAATCCGTGTAGAGAAGAGGTGAACCCAATAAAATCACAAGGAATTAATTTTGTACCTTGATGTACCAATTGCATAAAGGCATGTTGTATGTTTGTTCCAGACCCACCCCAAACAATGGTCCCTGTTTGGTAATCAATTTTATCGCCATTCCTGTCTACGCATTTTCCGTTACTTTCCATAATCGCTTGCTGTAAATACATCGGTAATTTTGCAAGATATTGTGTGTAAGGCAATACTGCTTCTGATTCAGCATTGTAAAAATTATTATACCAAATACTAATTAAAGCTAAAATTACAGGTATGTTTTTTTCAAAAGGTTCGTCCCTAAAATGAAAATCCATTGCTTCTGCTCCATTTAACATCTCTTTATAATTATCAAACCCTACTGCCAAACTTATTGACAAACCTACTGCAGACCAAAGCGAAAATCTTCCTCCAACCCAATTCCACATTGGAAAAACATTTTTCTTATCAATACCAAAATTATTTACTGCTTGTAAATTTGTAGAAACTGCAACGAAATGCTTTGGAACATCAAAGATTGTGGCCGACTTTAAAAACCAATTTTTAATAGTTTCTGCATTTGAAATAGTTTCTTGTGTGGTAAATGTTTTAGATACAATTACAAATAATGTAGTTTCTGGATTTAATTTTTTTATAACTTCAGAAACATGATCTCCGTCTACGTTTGAAACAAAATGAGTCTTTAACTTATTTTTATAAAATTGAAGTGACTCTACGACCATATCTGGCCCTAAGTCTGAGCCTCCAATACCAATATTTACAACATCTGTGATTGATTTCCCTGTATACCCCTTCCACTTTCCAGTAATTACTTTACTACTAAAACTTTTTATTTTACGAAGTGTAGATTGAATTTGTGGTTTTATATTTTTTCCATCAACCAAAATTTCATCATTTGAAGTACTTCTAAGCGCGGTATGTAAAACAGCTCTTTCTTCTGTTTCATTAATCACTGCTCCCGAAAATTGTTTTTCAATAGCTTCTTTTAAGCGTACCTCTTTAGCAAGTTCTACTAATAAATCTAAAGTTTCTTTAGTAATTCTATTTTTTGAAAAATCAACTGCTAAGTTTTCAAACTCAAGAGAAAATGCTGTCTTTCTATCGCCCTCTTTAAATAATTCCTTTAAAGTAATATGTTGGTTTGTATTGAAATGTGCTTCTAGCTTTTTCCAAATACTAGTTTTTGTTGGGTTAACGTTTTGTAAAACCATAATTTAATTTTGTGCAATTGTTTGGTGATTTGATATATTATCTAAAGGGGTTTGAACTTGATTTAATTGTTCTTGTAATGGCTTAATAAACTTTAGATATGTTGGTTTCAAACTCTTCTTAAGGGGTTCTGCTTCTGGTAATTTTATTTTTGGACTAAAAGGATCTACTTGCCTACCATTTTTCCAAAAACGATAACAAACATGGGGGCCACTTGTATTCCCTGTCATGCCAACAGTTCCGATAACCTGTCCTTGTTTTATATATTGTCCTTTTCTTACACTTCTTTTTCTCATGTGTAAATATTGAGTTGTATAGGTATTATTATGCCTAATTTTTACATAATTTCCATTACCTCCTCTTCTTTCCGAAGCCACAACAGTTCCACTAGCAGTAGCAATAATCGGTGTTCCTACATTTGCTGCAAAATCTGTTCCTTTATGTGCTCTTACTCTATTGCCATAGAGTGCAATTTTTCTTCTTAAATTATATCGAGACGATATTCTATATTGAAATTTTATAGGAGACTTTAAAAAGAAACTTCTGAGCATATTGCCTTTATCATCATAATATTCTGGGATTCCTTTTGAATTATCAGCAACAAAACGAAAGGCATATAAATCATTCCCTTTATGGTTAAAAACTGCAGACTTTATTTTTCCATAACCTGCAAAAATTGAATCTTCAATATACTTCTCTTCAAAAACCAATTTAAAAGTATCCCCTTTTTGTAGTTTGTAAAAATCTAAAGTCCATGCATAAATATCTGCAACAGCCCATGTTAAATTTGGACTAAAATGCAAACTATCCATAGTGTTTGATAAATTAGAGTAAATTTTACCTCTAGCAACTCTTTCTATAATTTTTATTGGTTTTTTATATTTTCTTGCAGAAATGATTGAATCTTTAAAATCTACAATAGTTGCATTTATTTTGTCATGATTGTAAATAAAAACTTGGGCTTTTTCTAGAGAATCTTTACTTGCTAGAATCGTATAAGGCTTTCCTGCTCTGACTCTTCTAACATCAAAAGTATCTTTAATTTTTATTGCAATTTCATTTATTTTTGGATAAAAAATATGATACCTATCAAGTATAACACCAAAACTTTCTCCTCTTTTGATGGTATCTTGTATTACATTAAAGTTATCTAAATTGTAACCATATTTATAAACAGTTTCAACAATTTCATTCTTGTCAAATTTACCTTCTACATTGTCTTGTTTACAAGAAAAGAAAGTAGTTATAAATAAAGTACATATAAATATTTGTTTCAAAAGATGCTAAAATGAATTTCGCTCAAAAATACGAATTAATTTATTTTAGGAAAGTTTTCTATTACTACATTTAAAACTTTTAAAATAAAGGGTTTGCTAAATTTTTAAAACGCTCTAACTCTGCCTGTAGAGAACCTACTGCTAAGTCAGCTTTTAGCTTTATAGGTATTTTATTTCTATCATTAGTAACCCAAATAGTAACACTCTCTTCAGCTTTAAATATCCTTCCAGATTGTACTAAAGGTCTAAAGACTAGTGTATTTATATTACCAAACTTACTGTATATGATTTCTTTTCCTAGATATTTTAGCTTAAAAGTATAGATCTGAAAATCTAAAAACATATTTACTACAATTTCATCTCCTTTTTTCAACTTTTCAGTATTTACGGCTCTTAAGTGATAAAAGGAAGATAAAATATCTTGCACGTTTAAAAAAGGCTTTACAATTTCTTTTTGCTTTCTAAAATCTTTGATAATAGCCTTATGTTTTAAATAATCGAATGTAATTTCCCTGTGTATTTTGTAACCTCCTTCATTGATTTTCCTTTTAAATAGATAAGGTTTACCACTTTCTTTATCAAAATACGTTTGATAATTGTCTTTTACATTAAAAAACCACTTTATCAAACCTGTAGTCCACCCTTTACCTATAGCGTGAAAAACTTTTTTTTGATTAACTTCTGCTTCTCTCAACTCTAGTGTAGCTGTACCTGCTCGTAAAAAACCACTGTAACTCATTTTATACTGCAATTGTTCACCCACCTTAAAGATAGTATTTGGTTTTTGTCCACAAGCAACTACAAAAGAAAGTAAGAAAATAAAAAGTGTTACTTTTTTCATCTGTTCAAACATATTAAATCTAAAGGACAATTTCCATTGAAAATCTATGAAAATAACGTAAAATTTTTATTGATATTTTTTAAAAATAATTAAATCGGAAAGTCTTATTTTTGGGAAAGAAAAAATTTTATGGTAACAAAAATGGAAAAAGGGAGTGTATCTATTGAAATTAAGAAAGCAATTGCTATTGTCGAATTTGGACATCCTGCTAGTAATTCACTGCCTAGCGACCTATTAAATCGTTTAACGAATGCTTTTCTTGACCTATCTACAAATAAAGATATAAACGTTATCATTTTAAGATCTAAAGGAAACAAAACCTTTTGTGCTGGCGCTTCTTTTAATGAATTAATTGCCATTGAGAACCTAGAAAATGGCATCGCTTTTTTTAGTGGTTTTGCCAATGTTATTAATAAAATGAGAGCTTGCAATAAACTAATTATTGGGCAAATACAAGGAAAAGCAGTTGGAGGTGGTGTTGGTTTAATTGCAGCTTGTGATTATGCATTGGCTACTGAGGAAGCATCTGTAAAGCTTTCTGAAATCTCTATCGGAATTGGTCCTTTTGTAATTGAACCTGCAATTAGTAGAAAAATTGGTGTGGCTGCTACTACAACAATGACTTTAGAAGCTACTGATTGGAAAACAGCATATTGGGCAAAAGAAAAGGGTTTATACGCTAAAGTTTTTAAAACAAAAGATGAACTTATAAAAGAAACCGAATATTTTGCCGAAAAATTAGCTTCTTATAATCCTGAAGCATTGACAGCTTTAAAAAATATATTTTGGAAAAACACTAAAGATTGGCCAAAATTACTCGCTGAAAGAGCTAAAATTTCTGGAGAATTAGTACTATCAGAGTTTACAAAAAAAGCATTAGCAGAGTTTAAAAAATAATGTGCAAACTTCTTTCTTTAAACATTAGAAAGCAAAATTACGTAAGAAAAACTTTAGAAACACCTAGCTTAGATGGCCCTAAAATTTAAATTTTTTCTTCCTTTTTGTGTAAAAATCGAGTGAGTTTCATCGACAAATCCAACAATATAACCTTTGCATTTCCATTTCTTTCTATATGATATAATGCTTCGCTGATTTCTTTTTCTATGTTTACAATATTTCCAGAATGTATAAAAGGGGCAAATTTAGACAAGTCAAATCCTGTTTTGGTTTCCATAAAAACCAAGTTACTCGCTTTGTAGTTAATTAGTAGAGCTTGTCTAAAAAATTGCAAACAATATTCTAAAAATTTTTTTTGAGTTTCACGGCCTGCTTTTGCAATTGTTTCTGACCAAGAAACTAATTCTTTTATAACAGTGGCATTTCCTTTAGCTTTAAATGCCGTTCTAACCCAAGTAACAAACCACTCTTCGAAGATAATATCACTAGAATTATTCTGGAATAAATGCAATGCTTTATTGTAATTCCCTTCAGATTCGTGTGCTATTTTTAGTGCTTTGTTTGTAGCACAATTATAATTGGTTGCCAAAGCATTTGCAATATCCTGTTCGCTTAACTTAGGAAAGTGTAATGCTTGACAGCGCGATTGTATGGTATTGATAATTTGTTCTTCATGTTCTGCCACTAGTAAAAAAACTGTTTTTTGGGGTGGTTCCTCAATCAATTTTAACAATTTATTGGAAGCTGCAATATTCATTTTTTCAGCCATCCAAATAATCATTACCTTAAAACCACCTTCATAACTTTTTAACGTCAGCTTTTTTACCACATCCTCTGCTTCATCAACATTAATTAACCCCTGCTTGTTTTCTACTCCAATATGTTGCAACCAGTTAAACAAACTACCGTAAGGTTGTTGTTTTACAAACGACCTCCAATCTTCTAAAAACAGATTGCTTACTGGATGCTTTTTTACACGATCGTTAGTCGTTACTGGAAAAGCAAAATGTAAATCTGGATGCTGTAATGCTCTACATTTTTTTGCACAGGCTACTTTGTCTTTAGCCAAACTACACAATAGTAATTCTGCATAAGCTATTGCTACTGGTAAAGCTCCTGTTCCTTCTTGCCCAACAAATAATTGCGCATGAGGTATTCTCCCTTTATTAGTAGACTCATTTAGATGTTCTATAATGTGGCTTTGCCCAATAATATCTGTAAATAGCATACGCAAATATAGATTATCAAATGTCAATTATCAATTTTTAGTACGCTTTTAGCTAAAGATAGGTTGTTCGTTGTTTTCTTTTTGAATCACTAAACTTGCAAATAATTCATATAACCAACTAAAATCTAAGACTTAATAATTAATAATAAGGCTTGGTCTTTTTATAAATCCAATAGCTTGTAATTTTACTTGATTTCTATCTTTAAAATAGCAACCGAAAACGATTACTTAAATTTCATAATTTCATTTTCTTAAACGAAAAATATTTAGGTATTTTTGTTGAAAATAATAAAAGATGAAAACAATCAAAGACATCAATTTTAAAAATAAAAAAGCATTAATCAGAGTTGACTTCAACGTACCTTTAAACGACAAGTTTGAAGTTACAGACACTACCAGAATACAAGCTGCAAAATCTACAATTATAGATATTTTAGAAAAAGACGGCAGTTGTATATTAATGTCTCATTTAGGACGTCCCAATGGTTTTCAAGATGAATTCTCCTTAAAACATATTATTTCTGATGTTGTTGATGTTATTGGATGTAATGTAAAATATGTTGAAGATTGCATTGGAGAAAAAGTAGAAGAAGCTGTTGCAAACTTAGAAAATGGAGAGATTTTGCTGTTAGAAAATTTACGTTTTTATACAGAAGAAACTAAAGGAGATCTTGCTTTTGCAGAAAAATTAGCAAAACTAGGAGATATTTATGTAAATGATGCTTTTGGTACTGCACACAGAGCCCACGCATCTACTACAATTGTTGCTCAGTTTTTTGATAAAGCAAAGTGTTTCGGTAATCTATTAGCGAAAGAAATTAGTAGTATAGATAAAGTTTTAAATAATTCTGAAAAACCGGTATTAGCTATTTTAGGAGGCGCAAAGGTATCTTCTAAAATAACAGTTATCGAAAATATTTTAGATAAAGTAGACCACTTAATTATTGGTGGAGGGATGAGTTTTACTTTCATAAAGGCTCAAGGAGGAAAAATTGGTGATTCAATTTGTGAAGATAACAAACAGGAATTAGCCTTAGACATTTTAAAACAAGCAAAAGAAAAAGGAGTAGAAGTTCATATTCCTGTTGATGTAGTTGTAGCGGATGATTTTAGTAATGATGCCAACACTCAAATTTGTGATATCAATAATATACCTGATGGTTGGGAAGGTGTTGATGCTGGACCAAAATCTAGAGAAATATTTGATACCGTTGTCAATCAATGCAAAACAATTTTATGGAATGGACCATTAGGTGTTTTTGAAATGGATTCGTTTGCTGGTGGTACGATTGCCTTAGGAAACGCTATTGATAAAGCTACTAAGAACGGAGCCTTTTCTTTAGTTGGTGGTGGCGATTCTGTTGCTGCTGTAAAGCAATTTGGTTTTGCAGATAAAGTAAGCTATGTTTCTACTGGTGGAGGCGCAATGTTAGAAAGTTTAGAAGGAAGAACATTACCTGGTATTGAGGCGATATTAAAATAATTTTTTTTTGATTAACAAGCTAAAACGTGTAACTACAAAAGTTACACGTTTTTTTTAAAGCTAATGTTTTTATAAAATTTCACTCTTTTTGGTCCAAACAATTTTTTGTACCTATTTTTACGACTTATTTAATTCCAAAAATTAAGTACAAAGAGAAAGAAACTTCCACTATCATTAAACTTTTAAACAATCACAGTTCTACAATGAAATACACAACACTACCAAATACGGATATTAACGTTTCAAAAATATGTTTGGGTACCATGACTTGGGGAAACCAAAACACAGCGGCGGATGGATATGAACAAATGGATTATGCGCTAGAGCAAGGTGTTAATTTTTTTGATACTGCAGAATTGTATTCGATTCCCGCAAGCCCAGAAACATATGGAGCTACAGAAAAAATAATTGGAGCTTGGTTAAAAAAAACAGGGAATAGAGATAAAATCGTTTTAGCGAGTAAAATTGCCGGTGGTGGAGATTATACAGCACATATTAGAAAAGGAGGTATTACCAAAAAAAACATCCTAGAAGCCATTGAAAAAAGTCTAAAAAGGCTTCAAACAGACTATATTGATTTATACCAATTACATTGGCCAAATAGAGGTGTAAATGTTTTTGGTACTAGAGATTTTCCGCTGGCAACAGCAAATAGTGAAACTGAAAATTATATAGAAATACTGGAGACATTAGCTGATTTGGTAAAACAAGGTAAAATCAGAACCTATGGATTATCTAATGAGACTCCTTGGGGAACTATGAAATATGTTGAAGCTTGTAAAACATTAGAAATTGCCAAACCGGTAACTATACAAAATTCGTATTCGTTAATTCACAGGGGGTATGAAGTAGGTATGAGTGAGGTTTCTATGAGAGAAAATATTGGTTTATTAGCCTACTCCCCTTTAGCTCAAGGCGTATTAACTGGAAAATATTTGGCCAACAATAAACCAGAAGGTGCACGAGGCACTTTATTTCCAAGGTTTATTGCTCGTTATATGGGAGATGGTTCTTTGGAAGCTGTTGAAAAATATCAAAATATAGCCAAAGAAAATGGAATGACATTAACAGCATTGTCTTTAGCTTTTGTCAATCAATTGCCTTTTGTTACTGCTAATATAATTGGAGCTACAAAAATGAACCAATTGAAAGAAAATATTGGTAGTATTCATTTTG
>Ga0209555_10001886_pt1 | contig 15400 bp, 14 predicted proteins | sample SaaInl85LU_5_DNA_FD_184643 | JGI IMG/M metagenome (GOLD analysis project Ga0209555, IMG submission 184643) | Marine microbial communities from expanding oxygen minimum zones in the Saanich Inlet - ESP_85LU_5_DNA (SPAdes) (version 2) | ecosystem: Environmental > Aquatic > Marine > Intertidal... | reverse complement strand
CACGGCGTTCACGATATTGCCAACTCCTTTAACGCAGAGGTGATCAGCGGCGTGAGCGCCTATCTGGAAACCGAAGGGTATTTGGTCTCTGTCCTGGATGCGCATGATGACGCGCTCATCCAACGGCGGCAGCTGGAAGCCTTCATCGGCAATTCTCGCGGCGGCTTGATCTGGGTTCCCGCGAAAAACACACCCTATTCGAGCATCGAGCTCTTGCAGACCCAAAAAATACCAACTGTCAGCTTTCTGCGCGCCTGGCCGGGGGATCTCTTTGATCATATCGGAATAAAGAATGCCGAAGCCATCGGCACTGCGGTCGAGTATCTAAGCAGCCTTGGTCATCGGCATATCGCCTATTTGGGCGGGGAAGCCGATTTTGGGGTGCGGATTGAGCGACTGGAGGGCTTTCGCCGCGCCATGCGCCAGATTGGCAGCGCCCCCGCTTTGATCTGGAACTCACGCGACGACAAGATCTCTGGAAAAACAGCGATGCAGGCGCTGCTCGCCACCCATCCGCAGGTCTCTGCGGTCGTCTGCAATGGTGATATGACCGCCATCGGCGCTTTGGCGGCCTGCGCCGAGATGAACCGGCGCATCGGCAAAGATATTTCGATCATTGGCTTTGACGGCACTCAGGATGCGCAAATTGCAACACCCGCCCTCACCACGCTGTCGATCAACCCAAGTGAAATGGGCCGAAAATTGGCGCAAACCTTGCTCAACCGCATCGCAAACCCCGATCTGCCCATCACCGCATCCCTCGTCTCCGCCGATCTGATTATCCGAAAATCAACAGGGCCGGTGGCGTGAAAAGACAGCCAAGGGTGGCCTTATTGCACCGGACTAGGGCTCTAAGGTGCCGCCATCTGTAAGGTTTGATAAATGGCGAGACCGGCGGCACCACCCAAAATATGGGATATTTGTAAGGAGCCTGAGGCCCGGCTGCGGTACCCCCCCGAGAACGCAATGGCCCGCAGTATTATGACAATCGGCTGTCCAGCAAATCCCCTGTTTTCAAAAGGATTGGGTGGCCGACGATCGAGAATGCCGTATTGACCTGTTTCAATGCGCGCAGGGTTTCTTGATGAATGTTGCTTGTTTCAATGCTCTCTGACAAGCCCTCGCGCAAACGGCCAATGTGACTGCGTTGCAACTTTTGCTCGACTTGGCGGACTTTCTCTTTCGCGGCGACAAGCTCCCGCGCCGCATCGGGGTCTTGAGTCATCATCACGTTGAGAGCCAATTGCACGTTGCTTTGCACACGATTGGAAAATGCGCTTATTTCATCGCGCCCATTGGAAGAAAAATATAGGTTTTGCGCATTGAGGCGTTTGGCCAATTTCAACATGACCCGCGCGATTGCGTCGGAGGCGGACTCAAAGCTTGAGGACAATAGGGCGAGGTCCATGGAACGACGAAACAGCTCCTCCTCCAAACCCTTTCGCCCCATATTGGCGAGGTAGAGCTTTATTTCGAGATGCATTTTTTTGATGATATAATCTTCGTTGCTAATCGTCTCTGCCGCGGCTTTATCCCATGTTTCATAAAGAGGTTCGATCGCTGCGAGCATGCGTTCAATCCTCTGCCCCATTCCGAGCAATTCGCGGGCCGCGCAATCCAGGCCGCGCTGCGGCTGCTCAATCAATTTCGGATCCAGCGCGCTTAGATTTTCCAGCTTTTGGGTGGCCGATGTGTCCGCACGCATGAACCGTTCCAAAGCGGCATTGACCGGACCGATGACGGGCAAAGCAAGGACAGCGAGTGCCAGGTTGAAAACCAAATGCAAATTGATGGTTTGTTCGGTCGCCGTTTTTCCCAAATAATCAAGAAGGTTTGGCATTGCGGCGATGAGAGACATCGCGAGAATGGCCCCGCCCCCCCGCAACAATAGGTTTGCCATAATCACGCGGCGCGCGGCAATCGGGGCGGCGAGGGTCAGGACAAAAGCGATACATGCCCCGCCCAAATTTGCCCCTAAGATCATCGCACCTGCAGCGGCTACAGATAAGAGACCTTGACTCGCCAGGGTTACAAATAACAGCACCGCAGCGACGCTTGAATGAACGCCCCAAGCAAAAACTGCGCCGATGATAAAGGCCGTGAGCAGGTCACGCCCAAGATAGCCCATGACGGCTTGGGTGCTGGGGTTGGTGATCATCGGTGCACTTGCGCCGCGGATCATTTCTAGTGAGACTAATATCAAAGCGAGACCGATAAATATGCGGCCAATTTGGCGGGCGTTGGTGCCCTCGCCGCGCTGGAAAATCACGACGCCAAACAAGATGAGCAGTGGAATGAGGAGAGGTTGGCGTATCATCAACAGCTGTGTTGCGATGGCTGATCCAACATCCGCTCCTAAAATAATGGCCAGGCCTGCCAGTGTTGTGAGACTGCCTTTGGAGACAAAATTTGAAATCAAAACTGCAACTGCGGTGGAGCTTTGCAAAAGGACTGCCGCGCCCATGCCGGTCACAGCGGCCAGCAGTCGATTTTGAGCAGAATGCCGCAACCACACGCGCATCGGCGCTGCGTACCCACGCTCAACACCCGTGCGCACCAATCGCACGGCCCAAATAAGCAATGCAGCCGCACCTGCGATACTTATGAGGATTTGAATTGCATGTGGCTCAGTCATGAAATGGCATCTCCTTTATCGCCTATCCTCAAAATGGATAGGGGCCATTCCCAAGCGTTGGGGCCACCCGAATGGTTTGGAATCCCTTCGTCCATCGGTGTAACAGGCAACCATCTTCCTGTGTGTAAAAGCCGATTGGCGCGTTCTTGCGCAGATCATAAGCAAAGGAACTGCACGGCGAAGGCGCGGAAATGGCAGTGTGACCGGCCACGTCGGAGATCATCAATGTATGGATATGGCCGCAGACAATGCGCAGTTGACCTGGGTATCCCTCAAGGAGTTTGTAAAGCGCGCCTTGGTTTGTAAGCCCAATATTATCCATAAAATCAATGCCTGATATGAAAGGCGGATGATGGAGCGTTAACAATACAGGCGCATTATTTTCCTTGTTCAGGGCCTGTTCAAGGAAGGTAAGGCTTTCGGCAGCAAGCAATCCGTAGCCCTGACCTTCAACCAAAGTGTCAAGACCAATGACATTGATCTCACCAATACGCCGCTCCCAATTCAAGTAGCCGCTCTGGGGCAATTGGTCGGCAAAGGCCGCGCGCATGGGCTCACGCTTGTCATGATTTCCCGGCACCACGAGCACGGGTAAGTTCAAAGGGGCCATAAGTTCTTGAAAGCGGGTGTAGCTCTCAGACGTTCCATCGTCGGTCAGATCCCCGCTGACCAAAAGCGCATCAATTGGGCCGATGTGTTCTTGTATTTCGAGAATGTGAGCGCAGAGCTTCTGCAAAGATTTCGCAGTGTCCAGCTTCCCTGAGACAAGGCAGCCATCTGGAACAATATGCGTATCACTGATCTGAAGGATCGCCGTCATTTGATCCCCGCGCGCAGGAACGCTTGCACAAATTGACGCTGGAAGATCAAAAACGCAACGAGAAGCGGCGCAACAGACATCAATGTGGCCGCAGATATAATGCTAATGTCCACACCGTTCTCGGGCGCACCAAAGATCGACAATCCTACTGTCAAAGGCCGTGTTTCAGGCGAGTTGGTAACGATCAGGGGCCACAGGAAATTGTTCCAATGGGTCGATACGGACACCAGCGCATAGGCCAGATAGGTTGGTTTTGCGAGCGGGACATAGACGCGCCATAAGATGCCGAGAAGTCCACAACCTTCAATCCGCGCGGCCTCATGTAATTCAATTGGGACACCTTTGAACGATTGGCGCATTAGGAAGATACCAAAGGCCGATGCCATATAGGGCATGCCGACCCCAAGGGTTGTGTCAAACAATCCAAGACGTGAAATCATTGCGTAATTCTCGACGATCAGGACCTCGGGCAGGATAAAAAGCTGCATCAGAACGAGAATAAACACGAAATTCTTACCAGGAAATTGAAGCTGCGCGAAAGCAAAGCCCGCCAATGTGGTCAGAATAAACTGGCCAATCAAGATCACAGTCACCAGCAAGAACGTGTTGACAAAGTATTTCAGCCAGGGCGCCCCGTCCCAGGCGACGCGAAAATTATCAAAGGTCCAGGGCGAAAACGGATTGAGGTTCACAGCATCTGAGGTGGAATGCGTCGCAGCCCAAAATGCGAACAAAAGCGGCGCAATCCAGATGATCGCCAAAAGGATCGCTCCGAAGCTGTCCAGAAATTTGGTGATAGTCTTCATTGGTAATGTGTCCGCTTATCAAGGAAAAAGAATTGAACCGCTGCCACGAGCCCAAGAACGCCGATGGTAAGCATCGTCATCGCTGCTGCATGCGGCGCATCGAAAAAGGCAAAAGCCATTTCCCAAATGTAATATAAGATCAGTTTCGAGGCGTCCGATGGTCCCCCTTTGGTCAGAATGAACAAATGATCGATCAGCTTAACCGAATTGATCATAGCATTCACGGCGATAAACAAAGTGGTTGGCATCAAAAGCGGGAGCACAATGCGCCGGGTATAGGTCCAACGGCTCGTGCCCTCGATATCGGCGGCCTCCTTCAAATCCTCGGAGATGGTTTGCAACGCAGCGAGGTAGAAAATCATAAAGAATCCCGCCTCTTTCCAGATTGTGACGATGATGACTGCCCATAAGGCCGTCTCCGGTTGGCCAAGCCAATTGACCGATGGCAACCCAAAGACACTGCCAATTTGATCCAGCACTCCTAAACCGGGGGTGTAAAAAAATAGCCAAAGATTTGCAGCTGCGATCATAGGCAGAACTGTTGGCGTGAAATAAGCGGTGCGCACAAAGCTGCGTGCGGATATTTTTGAATTCGCCCAAAGGGCCATCGCCAGCGCGATAAAGATGGAAACAGGGATGGTTATACCTGCATAGAACAAGTTGTTCTTGACGACCTGCCAAAAAATTGGATCTGCGAAAAGGTCCATGTAATTCTCATTGGCCACGAATTCACTCGGTTTGCGGCGCGTGCCACGGGAAAAGGCGCTGGACCAAAGGGTCGCAATCGACGGGTAGAAGGCAAAAATCGTTAATAAAATTGCCGCTGGAGACAGAAAGAGCCATCCGTAAATGGCCTGTCGGCGGCGTTCAAGAATAGCATGTCGGGACATCCAATGGCTCCGGCTGTAAAGGGGGGGTGAAGCCGGAGCCAATTTCAATTTGCCCCGGCTTCATCTTCAAGATGACTATTGATAATCGCGCAATAGGCGAACGGCGGCCGCCTGCGCATCACCCAGGGCTTCTGCGGCTCCTTTCGTGCCCGTCAAAGCAGATTGGATGGCACTGTTCAAACCGTCGCGCACCCGCGCTGTTTCAAATGTTGAAAACTCAGCAACTGCGTTTTCCAATTGATTGCGGGCCACCAATGCAGGTGGGAATTCCGCCGTATAGGCTTTCAGCGCTTCAGTCTCATAGGCGGCAGGGGAGACGCCCATATAGCCTGTGGCAATCGACCATGCTGCCGCTTGTTCAGGCGAGGTCATGAATTTGATGAGTTTGAGCGCAGCCTCTTTTTCTTCGTCAGTGGTGTCCTTAAAGAGATAGAAGTTGCCGCCACCTGTGGGAGATCCCAAACGCACATTTGCAGGCAATTCCGCCACGCCAAAATCAAACTGAGCGCTGTTTTTGACCGCGGTGAGGTTGCCGGTAGAATGCCACATCATTGCCGTTTGCCCTTCGAGGAATGCCTGACGCAAGGTCCCCCATTCCACAGTGCCGCTGGGCATTATGCCATGTTCACTGGAAAGCGACTTCCAAAATTCCAGGGTTTCAACAACCTTTGGATCATCAAAATAGGTTGTCAGGCCATCATTGGACATGACTTCCTTGCCATTTTGGATCGCCAGAGCTTGGAACATCCAATATGGATAGCCCGTTGAGGGGATCATCAGGCCATAGGTGTCCCCTTTGGTCAAAGCTTTGCCCATGGACACCATTTCATCCCAAGTCTTTGGCGGGGAGTCTGGATCCAATCCCGCGGCGCGGAACATATCTTTGTTGTAATAGGCAACAATTGTTGAACGCTGGAACGGGATGCCCCATGTTTTGCCCTCAATGCGCCCATTGGCCATCAAAGCGGGGTAAAAGCTGTTCAACCAAGCTTGATCTTCGCTTGATGTCGCCACATCGTCGAATGGAACGACCAAGTCCTGCTCGATTAAGTCATAGGCATCGATTGAGAACATAACCGCCAATTGCGCCGGCTCGCCAGAGGCCAGAGCTGACAAGGCTCTTACGCGGGTGTCATCGTAGTTGCCCGAGTAAACCGCGTTGACGCTGATATCAGGATTTGCAGCCTCAAATTGTGCCACAATCCCATCGACAACCTCTGTCAATTTACCACCGACGGCAATCGGGTAGTACATTGTTAGCTCTGTCTCGGCCTGTGCTGGAACCGCAAGACCCGCAGTCATTGCAGCAGCCAGTCCAAGCCCGGTTTTGGTAAATAGTTTCATGTTTTCCTCCCTAGGTTTCGGTTTGCATTGCAAGTTTTACGTTGCAACACGTTGTCCTGCGCTGTCAAAAACATGCAGGTTTTCATCAAGAAACGTTATGTCGACACTCTCCCCTTCGGCCAGCATAGCCAGGCCAGGCTTCAGCACACACAGGCCCGAAGTTGCTTCATGAGTAAGGCCAATCAACGTATCAGAGCCCAAAAATTCGCTCTCATTCACCACACAGCTCAACCGACCCTGCCCCTTTGGAACGATTTGGATATTCTCCGCACGCACCCCAATGGTCCGGTTGTCTCCAAAGCCCGGAAGCGCGTTTGAATTGATCAAAGCCATAGGCGGCGAACCAACAAACTCCGCCACAAAGGTATTATTGGGACGGCTATAGAGATCCTCCGGCGACCCGACTTGCTGAATACGCCCATCCTTCATCAGCACCACAGTATCGGCCATGCTCATCGCTTCGGTTTGATCGTGGGTCACATAAACAACGGTGATGCCCAGATTGCGCTGCAATTTCTTGATGTCCTTGCGCACTGAATTGCGCAGCTTGGCATCAAGATTGGAGAGCGGCTCATCCATTAAGCAAAGGCGCTGTCCGGCGACAATCGCGCGGGCCAAGGCGACACGTTGGCGTTGACCCCCTGACAATTCGCCGGGTTTGCGGTTTTCATAGCCAACAAGCCCAGTGATCTCTAACGCACGGTGAAGTTTTTCTTGCCGCTCCTTTTTCGGAACGCGGCGCACCTTGAGCCCGAAAACCACGTTTTCCGTTACGGATAAATGCGGAAAAAGAGCGTAGGACTGGAACACCATGGATAGGTTGCGATCAGAGGCGGCACTGGTGGTCACCTCTTTCCCATCAATGAAGATTTGACCTGAATCGGGCAGTTCAAGACCTGCGATCAGGCGAAGCGTGGTCGACTTGCCACAGCCCGACGGGCCCAGCAAAGCCGTAAAGCTGCCCTCTGGAATTTCGAGCGAAATCTCCTCAACACCGAGCTTCCCATTCCAGCGCTTTTCCAAATCTTTCAGCAAGACAAAAGGGGCGGATGTCATTTCAATTCTCCTTCCGCCACGAATAGGCGGTCTTTAATATTATCAATGAGCGGTCTGAAGACGCCGTCTGGAGTGCGGTCAATGATCACTGCGTCCATATCGACGATGTTACCGCCCAAGGCGGGGGCTTGGCGCCCAAATTTGGAAGCATCCAGGACCAAGATGGATTTTTGCGCATTCTCGCAAATCTTTTGTCTGACATTCACCTCGGTCGTATGAAAATCCATCAATCTTCCGTCCTCAGCGACGCCCGCCACGCCAAAAATTGCAAAGTCGGCGCGATAGCGGCCAAAAAAATCCAAGACCTCATTTCCGAGTATGTCGCGATCTGGCAAACGCACTTCACCGCCAGGGAGAATGATCCGGTTCGAGACCTCTTCGCTGAGCGCCATAGCCACGCTCAGATTATTGGTAATGACGGTTAAATCCTTCCGGCAGCGCAGCGCTTTTGCAACGCTCAAAGGGGTTGAGCCAATCGAAATAAACAAGGTGGCGCCGTCTGGGATGAGACGCGCATTCGCTTCGCCAATCGCGCGCTTGCCACCAAAATTTGTGCCGACACGTTGATCAAAAGGGGTGTTCAGAAACTCTTTGCTCAGCTCAATACGACCATGAACCCGGTGCAGCATATCCCCTTCGCACAGCGCATCCACATCACGGCGAATTGTTTGCATTGAGACATCAAATAACTCCGCCAAGGCGCCAACGGACACAGCGCCTTGCTCTAAGACAAGCTGGGTTATCGCTTCCCGCCGCGTTCGTTTTTTTGGTGCCATTTCGCCTCACAACATTGAGTCGTCCGTAGGTTAGACCCCTAAAAACAACAAAACAACATTTTATTTTGTTGTTTTAATCTTTTTTGTTTCGTTTTTCACGGTATGGTAGAGGCGGCGCGAAACTGTTCAAATTAGTGGGGACCAATGCCAACGACACAGGAAGTATTCGAACGATATCAGGAGATAAGGCACCGATTTCCGTCGGTAAATGTCGCGCCACTCACGCGTGATATCGACTCGCTTTTGGATATTGCACAGGATGTTGACGCTTTCGTTTTTGATGCTTTTGGCGTTTTGAATGTGGGTGAAACCTTGATTCCTGGTGCGGACAAGCGACTGGATCAACTTCGTCAACTCGGATGTGCCATCCGAATTCTAACCAATGCCGCAAGCTATGATCGGAGCGGCGCAATCGCGAAATTCAAACGACTTGGCATTCACATTCAGGATGACGAAATAATAACCAGCCGTGAAGCCACTCTACACCATGTCGGGGACGCACATTGGGGCGTTATCTGCGCAGATAGCGACGCGCTGCTGGACCTCCCAAAGCCCGTAACCCGGCTTGGCAACCGGTTGGAAGACTATGACGCGGCCGACAAATTTTTATTTCTGTCAACCGCAGATTGGACGGCCCAAAAACAAGAGCTTTTGCTTAAGTCAATGCAACGCAACCCCCGCCCTCTATTGGTTGGAAACGCCGATTTGGCCGCGCCACGGGACAAGAGTTTGTCCTATGAACCCGGTCATTTTGGACATCTGATCGCGGATCAATTTCCTCAATACGTTCAATTCTTTGGCAAACCCTTCCCAGAGGTTTATGATTTGATCGAAGGCTCTTTAAGCGGCGTACAATCAAACCGCATCGCAATGTGCGGCGACACGTTACACACAGATATCTTAGGGGCCGCTGCCCGAGGTTGGCGTACGGTGCTGGTGACCCAAGATGGATTGTTCGCAGGACAGGACACCACTGAGTTTTCGATGCAATCGGGCCTTTTTGCCGATTGGCGGCTTGCCCGCATTTGAACGGGAAAGCCAACTGCAAAACCTTCAGTCCGCTTTGAGTGGGGGCCGCTCTGTGCTTGCGGCATCCTCACCTTGCAGGCTTCAGGGGCGCGAGGTTATTTGACCAGGGCTGCGCCTTCGGCCAGAGCGCTCAGCTTGGCATAGGCGATATTGGGGTCAACCGTGCCAAAGCCGGCGAAGGTGCCAAAGCCGCAGTCACTGCCAGCGATCACCCGTTCATGCCCGACAATATCGACAAATCTTTCGATCCGCTGCGCCACCAGTTCGGGATGCTCGACAAAATTCGTCGTCGTGTCGACCACGCCAGGCACCAAAATCTTTGTATCAGGAATATCGGCCTTCCGGTCCCGAAAAACGGTCCATTCATGCCCGTGGCGCGGGTTTGAGGTTTCGAACAACACATAGCGCGCCTTAGCGGACATCAGCGTGTCAAACATTTTCGACATGGGAATGTCACAGACATGCGGCCCTTCGTAATTGCCCCAGCAAATATGAATTCTCACACGGTCTTCGGGCACATCCGACAGCGCATGGTTGAGCGCCTCCACATGGGTGGCGGCAACCTTCAGAAATTCATCATCGCTCATATCCGTGAAGAGCATGTGCCGCGAGAGCGCAAGATCGGGGCAATCCAATTGCAGATCGAGGCCGGCGGCGATTATGGTTTCATATTCTTGCTTCATCGCATCGGCCAAAGCGGCCAGATAGGCTTCGCGATTTGGGTAGAAGCTATTTTGCAAGAATAAGGAGATCACACCGGGGCTGGCGGCATTCATGAAACCTCTTTCGATCCCCTGCGCAGCCATGGCGGATTTGAGATTGGCGATATCCTTTCCCAACTCACCTTGCCCTTTTGATCTGACCTCTCCCACGCACATGGGACGCGCATAGGTGGGGGTTCCGCCGCCATCGGCCAAACGCTTTAAAAAGCTCGGGAACATGGCCAAATCGGCCGGCGCATTGCGTTCGCTGTCACCGGCAAACCCGGTGTAGCGGTCTTTGACATAGGTGGCATAGGAGATCTTGGACGTCTCGCCATCGCTTACAATATCGATGCCAACCTCTTTTTGCCGCGTCACGGTTTGGGCAACAGCAGCGGACATGGTGTCATCAAACCCGGCTTGATCGTAAGGGGTTCCTTTTTCGCGCGCAAAGATGAAATCGACAACCTCCTGCGAGCGGGGCAATGATCCTGTGTGCGTGGTCAACACTTTAGACATGTTCGATCTCCTTAGGGGGCAGGGGCGGGACGCTCTTGGCCCCATCGAGCCAAATGCGCAGCGCGGTATTGGTGGCCTCGGGCTGTTCAAGCGTTGGCAAGTGACCAGCCCCGTCAATGATCTCAAGCCGCGCGCCAGAAATGAGCTGCGCCAATAAAACATGGCGATCCAGCGGACATAAACGATCCTCCTTGCCGCAGAGGATCAGGCTCGGCACCGTCACCTGCTTGAGACTGTCTTGTTGATCTGGGCGGGTGGCAAGCGCTTCTGATTGACTGACAAAGACCTCGGGCCCAAGCTGTAGGCCCATGGTCATGCAGAGATCCAATATATCGCCCCTTTGCGCGCTATCGGCAAGGTAATTTGGCTTCATCTCATCGCGCAGCACCGCGCGGAGGTGGCCTTGCCGCACCTGTGCTTTTTGGCGCTCACGAGTGGCGCTTACGGCTGGATCTTCGGCTCTGGGATTGGTGGCCATCAAGGCCAAATGTGTGACGCGCTCAGGTGCGCGGCGCATGATCTCCATCGCCACGATCCCCCCCATCGACAGCCCCGCGAGCGCAAATTGCGGCGGGGCGCATTGCAAGACCGAATAGGCCATGCCGGCGATTGTATTGGCGCCCGTCAATGGCGGCACTAAAACTGCTCGGTCGGCAGAAAACGCCGCGATCTGCGGCGCAAAGAGCCGCGCGTCGCACATCAGGCCCGGCAATAGAACGAGAGAGCCGGCCAAGGATCAAGCCACCCAAGTGGGGCCAGCAGGGTCATCGGTGGCAATGATATGGTAGAGCGCGGCTTCCCCTGTCATGGAGGGCACGGCGCTATGTGACAGATGTTCCGGCACGGACATCGTATCTCCCGGAGCCAGCGTTGTGGCACCACCCTCCCACATAACCCGCCAATGGCCTTTCACCGGCATCAAGACGCTGGGCCGATCATGGGCATGGGGCTTTTCGGTCGCGCAATGACGGGTGATAAAATCAATCTCGAACCCAGGGCGGTCTCGGATCAACCCTTTCTCCCCAATGACTTTGACAGAGCCGCTGTGAGCCAATGCAACCATATCAAGATAGCGTCGGACATAGCCGCCCACCACCTCCATAGGGGTCGGTTCATTGACTTGCTGCAACTGCGCATCACTCAAGACCGGCATCGGCGCAAGCCCATCGGGCAGACGCTCCCCTTTCTTTGTGTCATAAAGCTTGCCATTTTCGCCAAGGATCAACCCATGGTCTTTGGCATCTTCAATGACATGCGGTGCCCAGATAACGCCGCCGCCGGCGTCATCACCGCCCAAAACCGCCATGATCATCCCATAATCTGTGCCGATATTCTCAAAACCTCGGAACATATTGGTGGGGATATTGATGATATCCCCCTCTTGCAAAATCACCTCGCCGGCATCGCCCTTTTCGCCCCAGAAAAAGCGCCAGCGCCCCGAGAGCACAAAGAAAACTTCTGCCGTGCGATGATTGTGCAATGAATTTCGACATTTTGGAGGCTGTCCGGCCGCACCAATGTTAAACCCATGCGGCAAGGCAATATGCACATGTTGATCTGGCGATTCAGACACCCCTCCGCCAATGATCGTGAAATTCTCTTTTTGGTCGCTGCCGGGCGTGTGCGCATCGATAAAGGCTGTTTTGCATGGAATGAGATCGCCATAGCGGACAATGCGTTTTTCCATCTCTTCTGGGGTCATCCTATGTTCCTTTTTGCTAGATCCAAAACGCAGCCTAACGGCCTGCCATCAAAATTTGTTTCCAGATCGCGATTTCGTCATAAAGCGCATATTCACGGCGCAGGCCCCAGGGCCCAAACTCTGCATGACACATGCCAAAGACATGAACGGGTTTGCCTGTGGGGGCGCCAAAGCTGCCCCAACCCTCATGCAGACCGTCCAGTGACCAGCGGATTGCAGCGCGCGGGCTGAGCATGCCGCCATCCATGCCAATTTGGTGGTGAATTTTAAATTCCGCCTTGGGAAAAGAAGCCCGCAGACCCAGCCAAAAGCCAATGCTGTCGTCGCGGCCCAATGTGGTTTTGCCCCCGGCATAGTCTCCGATCACGGCCCGGTCATAGCTTTTGAAAATATGGTTGAAGTCCTGCGCCATTATTCGGTTTAGAATATCGGCATATTTCTGACCCCAGGGGTTGTCATTTCCCCGGCCGTGATAGCCTCCGTCCATATCATATTCAGGCAAAAAAGCCGGCTGCGCCGCCTGCGGCCCGCCCTCTTTTTCAATAAGTTGGGCTGCAAATTCTGCGGGATCATATCCAAGTTGGCGCACAATTCCGCCATAATCGCGCACCAGCCATTCGTCATAGATGGTTTCCCCTTTGGCGGCACAATCGGCAATGACCCGAACGGTCCATGTCTTGCCCGTGGCCTTGCCAAATTGCCCGTCCTGCAAATGGGTCGCTTTGGTGATCAATCGATGCGACGACAGATGGCCATGCTCTGGCGTTTCCGACCAAATGACATCCTCGCCAAAGAGTTGCCGATCTGGGAACTCGTGAATCGTGGTCATCGTTGAGGCTTTTACAGCTTCATTGCCTCTTTGAATGCCCATGGGGCTGCGCACGACGATATCGGGGGCATAATAATGATTGAGGCTCTCAACACCGCGGTCTTCCCAGATTTGCTTGGTAATTCCGATGATGTAATCGGGAAAATCTTGCCAATTATTTGCATAGGGTTTCATTTGTCCATCCTTCTGGAAGTCGCGCCGAGCGGCGAATTATAAGCGGTCCATCCAGCGCGACCCGGCTGGGTCTGCTGCTGGGATCATCAATTTGCCGCAGTAGGGTGTCTACGGTTCTGGCCACCATTTGATTGACCGGTTGGCGCACAGTTGTCAGATCATAGGCCCGCCAGGCCGCCGTCGGCACATCGTCATAGCCAACGACAGAAACATCATTGGGCACATCGACCCCAAGTTCAAAACGCAGGGTGTCCATCACCGCAAAGGCCATATGATCATTTGCGACAAAGACCGCATCTGGCGGGGCCTTGCGATCAAACATCTCCAGCGTGGCTTGGCGGGCGCTGTCCATATGAAAATTGCCAATGCTGCGCACATCTATGTCGCGCCCAGACTCTGCGAGCCTTTGGCGAAAGCCAAATTCCCGGTCGCGCTGCGTCGAGGCTCCCTCCCAACCGGCAATATAGCCGATGCGATTTGGCGCCGTGGCCAATAGAAATTCGGCGACTTTTCGACCGCCTTGGATATTGTCCGAGGTGACGGAGGACAAGGATTGCAAATCTTGGCTGCGGTTGAACAAGACCACCGGGACCCCGGCGTTTTGACACCGATCGAGCAGCTGCGAGGAGAGCGCCACCGAGGCGGCAACAATTCCGTCTACCTGATAGTCTAATATCTCACCAAGGATTTCATCGAGATTGTCCGTGGCGGTATTGGCCATGAAAATCAGCACATGATAGCCGCGGTCTTGCAGCATGGCCGAGAGTTTTTCTAAGGCCTCCGGATAGAATTGGTTTTCCAAATAGGCCACCACCAAACCAATAATCCGGCTCTTGCCACTGACCATGGCGCGCGCGATGCTATTGGGCCGATAGCCCAATTTCACCGCGGCTTGCCGAACTTTCAGCGCGGTTTTTGCCGAGGCTGACGCGCCGGGCGTGAAGACTCGGCTGACGGCGGATTGGCTCACCCCGGCCAGGGCGGCGACTTCGGCAGAGGTGACTTTAACTTGCGACATCAGTCTGCTGTCCAACCTCCATCAATCATCACGGCCGTGCCGGTCACCAAAGCCGCAGCATCTGAGGCCAGGTAAACGGCCGCCCCCATGATATCTTCCACTTTTCCAACACGGCCCAATTTGATTTTATCCAAAACCCAGGCGCGCTTGGCGGGATCGTCAAAGGTCGGTTGTGTAAGCTCTGTTAAGATAAAGGTGGGGCAAATGGTGTTGATCCGAATATTATGGGGCCCAAATTCAATCGCCATGGCTTTGGTGAAACCTTCCACCGCGAATTTGGAAGCGCAGTAGACCGCGCGGTCGGTACCGCCGACATGGCCCATTTGGCTGGAGATATTGATCAAGGATCCCGGCCGCCCCGCCGCGATCAACCCCTTCGCCACAGCTTGAGACAGAAAATAGGCTCCGCGCAGATTGACATTCATCACAGCGTCGAAATCTTCGGGCGTGGTCTCTGTGGCTTTGGAATGGCGGGCCGTGCCGGCGGAGTTGATCAAGATATCAAAGGGACCATGGCGCTCAACCGCATCTGCTGAGGCCTCGACATCCGCCACATCGAGCACGAGCACATCAGCTGTTTTGCCAGCTTCCCGCAATTGCGCGGCTGTTTGCTCCAGTTGATCGGCGCGCCGCGCGGCCAATGTAACCTCTGCTCCGTGATCGGCAAGCGCCACAGCGCAGGCCTGGCCAATGCCCGAGGACGCCCCGGTGATCAGCGCTCTTTTGCCGGTGAGGTGAAAACTTGGGGTTTGGGGTAAATTCATGTGGGTATTCCATTGCTTAAGGAGATGTTTCCGCCGGGCCTGGCCTTGTTGAATTCCACGAGCCGCGCGAAGACATCAATACCAATCTGCCGGTAAATATCTAGCAGATCGACCAAGACCCAATTTTCGCGAATAAGCCCATCTTCAATGCGCCAAAAATCTAAACTGCGCATCAGCACTTCCCGATCCAGCGGTGGCAAGCCCATCCAACCATCGCCGCTAAGGGTCAGACGCATATTCGGCCAGCCGGTCTCGCAGACATAATTTCCCTCACCGATCCAATGCGACATCAAATCCCCCATTGCATCAAGTTTTCGGTCCGGCATTCCCCGCAGGA
>Ga0209555_10001885_pt1 | contig 15402 bp, 7 predicted proteins | sample SaaInl85LU_5_DNA_FD_184643 | JGI IMG/M metagenome (GOLD analysis project Ga0209555, IMG submission 184643) | Marine microbial communities from expanding oxygen minimum zones in the Saanich Inlet - ESP_85LU_5_DNA (SPAdes) (version 2) | ecosystem: Environmental > Aquatic > Marine > Intertidal zone... | reverse complement strand
TATTAAACTCCGCATCAAGCCTACTACTTTTACTAAAAGATTCTGAAGAGCCATCATTGCTTATGTTTAATACTTCTTTTAGTGGCGTTGTAGTTGGTTTACCGTCAAAACTTTCTATTAAATTTATATTATCTATATTAATACCACCATCAATACTTGCAACTTCTTTATTAAAGTATCTATCCCAAAATACATTCCAATCTTTAGGCATTTTAGAGGCTAAGTTAGCATCTACTAATTTGTAATTATCTCCAGCTGATAGAGCTATTAAACTATAATTATTTTTAACTCTTTGTAGTTCTTCTTTAAAGTTTACATTAGGATCAGCAGCTGCTTTAAATAATTCTTTAACTACTATGTTGACAGGAACAGCGTGTTCATACTCATAGTTAACTTTAGTTTTAATTCTGTTACCTTCTTTATCTACATACGTAAAGTCGACGCTTTCAGGTTTTGTGTCATAAGCTATAAGAGGAGCGCCTAATCTAGTCCAGTGATCTGTTTCTCCAGATGTTTCCAAGAAGTGACCTATGAAAGGTATCATACCTCTATCTTTTCTAATTAAATCAGCTATTGATAACCAAGTTCTATCAAAAAGTGAAGTGTATTTATTATTGTTTTTTGCAACCTTATTATTGTTTATGTTTTCTTCTATAGAAGCTACGTTTTTACCATAAAGATTTGGAGGTGTAACAAAACCTATATTTTTCAAGTTATATTTTTGGTTTATATTTCTTATTTCATCTCTAACACTTTTTCTTTCCTTATAAGCTTGATTGTAAGATTTATCAGTTTTTTTAATATTAGGATTAACCGTGTTTTTACTAGATATAAAAAATCTTGGCTTAAAAGATCCTAACGCTGTGTTTTTTACAAACTTTTCATAATCTTTTAAAAATATTTTTCTTTGGTTAGGCCAATCTTTTGAAGTCGGATCTAAAGCATAATACCTTGTTTTAAAACCAAACTTATCGTTAATTTCTTTATTAAAAGATTTACTAAAGTTTACATTGAAGCTAGGATCAAAATTATCCACGGTTTTACTAAACATAATACTAGACTTACCACCACCTATATCAGCTAATACTTTTTCTATAGGTTTGGTTTCAGATATAATGCCCTCGTCCACGATCTTTTTTCTAATAACAGTGTTAGCTACGTTAGTAGCGTACATTTTAGTTAAGCCTTGTAAAGCTGTACCAAATTCTGTTCTATTAGAGCCTTTCATCGGTATAAAAGCTTCACCAGCAGGTGTAATACCTATTGTTTTTTGTAACTCTTGTACTGTTTGTCTAGATATTTTACCTCTATACTCAGGTTTTAATCTATATACTTTAGCTACTTGAGATGTTTTACCTTTACCTCTACCTGAAGGAGATGTTATAGCTGTTTTCTTAACATCTTTATCTTTGCTAGTTGCTTTAGGATCGATGTATGGTTCATAAAACTTTTTCAGTAGTTTGTTTGATATACCAGTACTGTAACCTCTAGCATCTTCAGTTAAGTCAATAGACTTACCTTGTTTATCTATAGTTGTTTCAAATGGAGCTACGTTAAACTCAGGTATTGTTTTTATAAACTTTACAGCATCGTTATAATCTAAGAATAAACCTTGCATAGCTCTAACCTCAGCTTCACCACCTGTATCTTTACCGTAGTTCAAAGTTCTTGTACCTTCTATTCTCTCAGCAAGCTTTTGAAAATCATTTCTATCTTGACCTTTTTCAGGCGCTGCATTTTTATCCCACAAGCCTAGTATTTCTGCTCCAACATCACCAGAATAATCATCTTGTATTTTTCTATAAGTTAAATCAGCTACATCAACATCAGTTAAGTCTATAGACTCTTTTATATCTTCTACTTTATCTTTAACTTTTCTAAAAGTAGTTACATCTATTAATTCACCAGCAGGTAAACCTCTGTCAGCACTAGATACAGCATCAAAATCAGCAGATCCTTCAGCAGCGATGCTACCAGCAAAGCCTTTTTCACCAGATTCAATATCTAAACTCTTAGCACCTTCAATTCTACCTTTTAAAGCTTTATCAAGTATTTGACCATATCTTAAAGGTAAGTTCTTATTCATGTAAGCACCAAAAGGCACTTTCTTACCATCAACTTCTACTTTATATGATTTTATTAATGCTGATAATTCTTCACTAAAACCAGAGAAAAATTCATCATAACCTACTTTTAGGCTATCATCTATAGCTAGATCTTTACCAGCAGCAGTTGCTTTTTTAGTTAAATTAGTTATAGCACCTAAATTGTTTCTACCTAACTTATCTATTATCTCTTTTTGCTTAACAGGATCTTTTATGTCAGAAACTTTATTAGCACCAAGCTCTAACATTTCATTAGCTATGTCTTCATTTACTTGCGCTAGTTTTTTATTTCTATCTGATACAACTTCGTCTGATACTTCTTTTTCAAACCTTTTTACAGACTTTTCAACTGTCTTTGTTTTTGTTTCTTCTTCTTTTTTAGGCTCTACTTTAGGTTTTGCTGGCTCTTTTTTAGCTTCTTCTAATTGAGATTCTAATATATCTAGTTTGTTTTCATAAGCGTAATAGTCTATTTGATCGTTATCGTATTGATCTTCTAGAGCTTCTATTTGAGACTCTATATCTGAAACCTTACTAAACGTTTCACCAGTACTTTTAAGCTCACCTTTAGTAGCTTCTTTTATATCTTTGCTTAATTTACCAGACTCAACGTTTTTACTATACTCTCTCATAAAGTTGTAAACGTCTTTACCTGACTCAAACTTTATTTCACGGAAACCAATAGCTCTAAGTATAGGTAATACAAAATCTTTTATTTTAGTTACAATATTTTCATTAAACTTAATTTCTCTTTTAAGTATCGCATCTGAAAATATAGTTAAATACTCGTCTGGATTAGATTCTAAATATTCGTCGGTGTATATTCTATTACCATCAGCATCTAAAGCTTTTGCTCTACTTTCTATAGCTTCAACTTGTTTTTTATCAAGTTTAGACATAAATTCTTTTACAACGTCTTTACCACCTTCTTTTTTAACTTTATCTTTTATTACACGGTGAAGTAACTCATGTGAACCAACTGTAACAGCGTTTGTTTGCTTAGCTACATCTTTATTTATGTATATATTTTTACCATCAAACCAACCATCAGATTCAGCTTTTTCCTTACCAAACTTATCTTGTATTTCTTTAGCGCTTAAATTATCTATAACGTTAACATCGTAATCTTTAGCCTCTTTTTTAGTAAACTCAATATCTCTTTCTAGTCTTCTAGTTGCTGATTCTTTATATAACTCTTTATTTGTTTCAGCTAACTTAGCTACTTTTTCTTCTGCTATCTTTTTTACAGATTCTATTTGGTTTGGCTTATTAGCTTCTTTACTTAACTTTTCTATTTCTGTCTTATTGTCAGCGTACTGTTTAACCTCTTCAGCTGTCATGTTTTGTAAAGCCCTACTGTTCTCTACTTTAAGTTTAATTATTTTTCTTTGTTCAGATTTTATAACTTCATCTAGCAGTTCAACACCTTCAGCATCAGCTACTTCTCTATCTTTATATAATTTAGATAAGTTATCAGCTGAGTCGTATAAAACTTTTTTAACTTGATTAGGCATTAATATAGTTTCAGCAGCATCAACAGCATCTTTGTTTGCATTTTTAACAGCACCTGCAGTAGTTGCGGTACCACCAAAAACAGCTCCAACTATAGCTTCATCAGTTATTTGTTTCCAGTCTTTACTCCAATCTATTTCTTTACCTAAACCACCAAATTCTTTAGGTATTGCATCCACTAACAATGTAGTAACTTTTGTAGCAGCTTCAGATCCAGCTTCACTAGCTGTGTTTATACCTAAACCTTTAATTAAACCTTGAGCACCACCTCTTATTAAATCTTTTGCAGCTTTTGTATTTCCACTACTGTTTAGTATACCTGCTCTTTTTAAAACACCTCTTGTAGCTAATTCGAAACTAGCTTCTACAGCACCTGTTGCTAATGCGTTTGCCACTAGTCTAGTTGTACCTAGTTCTGGATCTTTTTCAAATTCTTCAGCAAACTTACCACCAGCAGAAGAAGCTCCTAAAGCAACTAAACCACCACCTCCAAAAGCCGCTGCTACTACAGATGGTAAAGATTCTAAAGCAGCACCAATAGCTCTTTCACCAGCTTGTAAGTAGTTACCATTTAAAATATCATCAGTTATAGAAGCACTTTCATACTGTCTTATAGAAAGTTCTAATTTAGTTATAAATCCTTCAAGATCAGAAGCTACATCAGGTTTCATACCTGAATCGCTTTTAGCAACACGCATTAAAGCTTCTTTTTGCTCTTTACTACCACTATACTCAGGATCAAATAAGTTTAAAGCTCCTTCCATAAGAGAAAACTCAACCATATCAAGAAACTCAGCGCTGTTTTTTGCAAAACTAGCAAAACCTCTAGCAGTTTGAGCGGAGTAACTTTCAATTAAACTTGGGCGTGTTTTCTTTTTTAATATCTTTTTAGCTTCTTGATCTATTTGATCTTCTGTTATATCAAAGTTTTCTACACCTTGTTTATTGTATTTGTTTATTATTTTTTTAGACGCTAACTCTTGTAGTTTTATTTTTTCGTCGTCTTTTAAGTCTTCGAATTTATTTGTAGAAACATCGAAGTCTTCATCTAGTTTAGCTAATTGATCTTTATAATCTTGTAATACTTTAGCGTCAGACTTATTTACTTCTCCACCTTTTTCGATGTAGTTGTTTATTTGTTTTTCAGTTTCTTTAATGTTAAAAACTAATAAATCTCTTTCGCTAGGCTCTTGATATTCCGATGAACCATCTACCGGCTTGGATCCCATATCTTTTGACTCTACAGCTGGATCCGCACTTGCAGAGTCTTGTGTCTTTACTGTTTCTTTGTTTACAGCATCGGGACTTTCTTGATTAACCCAAGCTGATTTAAAAGTATCAAAATCAGTGATATTACTAATGATATTATTTTCAACTCCTTGATCGTAAAGTTTATTTTTAATATCATCATTAGCTGAAGAAAATTGTTCAAAAGTTGTTTCTTTACTTATTAAACCTTGCTCTATATAGCTATTATAAAGTTCTTTTAACTTATCCATGTTTTATCCTTGTATAGGGTTACCGAAAAAATCTGTAGTTGTAGAATTATTTGCAGGTGCCACAACACCTTCACCAGCCTTTAATTTACTAGCTTCTTTAGTTAGCTGCTTGTACTGAGCTTCACTTAGTCTTGGGTATTTTATCCTAATTATTTTGTTTATTATTTGATATGGTTTATCGTTTTTATCTATTGAAAGTTTTTTACCTCTATACTCACCAAGAACAAGCCTAGATATTTTACCAGATTTATTGTCTTCTTCATTAGCCTCAGCGTCAACAGTTAAACCTATATCACTAGCTAAATCTCTAAATTTATCTACATCAAATTTAAGTCTATCATCAAATTTTAATTCATCAATAAGACTAGTAGCATCTTTTAAATCATCACCTCCTTGTTCATTGCTTTTACTTTTTTGTTTATAGATATAAGAACGTTTTTTAAAATCAACTAAGTCATTGTCTTCCATAAATTTTTCTAAATAAATTTCAGATATATTTTCTTTCAACATAGAACCCATATCACCTTCTAAGTCTTTTATTGAAATTTTTGGACCATCTAACACGTTGTTATAATAAGATAAAAGCTCTCTATCACTAAGAGATTTTATAGTTGCTGTAGCTAAAGGTCTTAAAGAGTTTTTAACTTTACTTTCATCTATAGCTTTAACTACTTCAATTGTACCGTCTTCACGTTTTTGTTTTTTCTCTATTAAATAATCTTCTTTAACAACCGTTCTACCAGTTTCAATATTTTTACCAACAATTAAAGATTTCATCTCTTCTGAATCTTTAGTGTCGTCATATATTTTAGGCAAACCACCTGTTTCACCATCCATATAAGAAACTAATTCGTCTTTAGTGTAAAACTTACCTTTATCACCTTCTTCGTTAGATTTTATAAAAATACCAGTTCGCATGTTACCATTTTCATCAAACTGAGTTTCAAACTTTCTTTCTCCCTTGCTTTTATTTAAGAAAACATTTATATGGTTCAACACTGTAGGATCTGCTGATTTTAAATCTAAACCACCTTTTTTGCCAGCTTTAGCCATGTACTCAGTAAAATCTTCAGATAATGCACCAAAACCAACTAAAGAAGTATTTAAGCCATCAGGTATAGATTTTATTTGAGCCAACTGCTCTCTCATTTTTCTAAGCTCTGCCTTATCTGTTATAGTCCCTAAGTCTATAGCGTTTTTAATATCACTATATCTATCAACCATATCGTATATAGCCGATGTATCTAGAGTGGGGTTTTTAGCTTTCAACTTAGCAACACTACCCATCATAGCGTCTTCTTGCTTTTGGTTAAAGTCTACTATAGCTTTATTCTTAGCTTCTCTTTGTTTTTGCTCTTTCTCTAGTTTATCTTGCTCAGCTTTGTAACTTTGAGCTACACCTGCAAAAGTACTAGATAAAGATTTCTGTAAATTTCTATAGTGTTGACCTGTTTGAGTGTCTACTACTTGTTGTGGATTTCTATAACTCATTTTCTATTAAAATTTTAACGGACTTCTATCAACGGTGAAACCAGGGTTAAAACCACCGGTAGCACCGCCACCACTTTTAAATGCTCCAGCCGAAGCCATACTACCAAAAGTACTTGCAACTCCACCGATAGCACCTGTTATTGCACCTGTTTGATCTGCTCTAGCTTGTGCTTCTCTAGCTTCAGCTCCAGATAATTGAGCTGAAACTCTATCTAACTGCTGCATTTCTCTAGTTTCTTGAGCGTTAAACATAAATTCTTTACCTCTAGCTTCTAAACCTTGTACTCTAGCTGTTTCTTGCATTTTTAACTGCTGAGCTTGTTGTTCACCTTGAGCTTTTAGTTTTTCGTTTTGAGCTTCTTGCATTTCTATACTAGCTGATATACCTTTTTTAGATTGTAAAGCTGCTTGAGCTAAAGCGGTTGCACCACCAGCGCTAGCGCCTGTTGCCATTATAGTATCTAAAGTATTAGCTAAAGCTATGTCAGCTTGCTCAGCTTGCATTTCTGCTGCTTGAGTAGCTACACCTAAATTCTCAAAAGGATTATCAACCATACCAGATAGATTTTCTACGTTAGCATATGGGTTTATCACTTCTTGTCTACTATTTTCTAGGCTTTCTAATTTATTGCTTAGTCTTTTCTTTTCAGCCGCTGCTGCTTTTTTAGCTCTTGATGCTTGACTAGCGCCAAATATACCTGACAATATTTGTGCTCCTCCGGTTATTAAGCCCGCTGCTACTAATGGTATAGGCATTGTTTATATTTTTTAATGTTATTAATATTTTAGTAAGATGATTCTACAAAGTTAGATGACACAGCAAATAACTCTTTTACACCACCTGGATCTGTTGTTTGATCTGTAGATACAGTAACTGTGCTGAAGTAACCTTTAACACCTGTCATATTGTTACCCCATACAACTTCCCCAGGATTTACACCAGAGTTATTTATTAAGTTTGCGTGGTATTTATTTTCTTTATTATTAAAACCAACTCTATAAGTTACTCCACCTTCAGTATAAGCTCCTTCATCATAACTATAAACGATGTTTGAATTATCTCCAACGTCAGTAATGAAACTATCTACTTTCCAACCATTACTACCTTCGTAGTTTATTGTTTTAAACACTTTTGAAACACTTATACTTGGATTAAATATAAACTCTAAGTAACTTTTTGTTTTATCGTAAGTTGTGTTATCGTAAAAACTACCTCTAGGGATAGCATCGTTATTTTGTTTATTAGTTTGGTAGTGTTTCCATATCTCACCATCTTTTAAACTATAGAAAGATCCTCTAATACTAAACATTTGATCTGGTTTATAAGAATAAAAACTTGGAAAACCTTTAACACCTTCATCGAAAGATAACGTGTTATAGTATTCAGAATTATATGTTGTAGCAAGTTGCGTTGAAATAACATACTGTTTATTGTAAGTATCCCAACCACCAGTAACAACACCACTAATATTGTTTATATCTATGTATGCAAACTCATCTCTAAAGTAATCACTCATACCGTAGTTAGATATTTCGGTTAAACCATCCATAGATAATCTTAACACTGAGTTTCTATCTCTATCTGTGAAGTATTTTCTATAACCGTAAACAGCAAAACTACCAGGATCTCTACTGATACCAAAATTACCAGCATATGGCTGTATAGTACCTATAGTTGTATTAACGTTTGAAATACTTGCACTACCTTCAGCTGTGTATATAGCGTCTTTGTCTATTAAAGCTCTAGACACTTTAGCTTCTTGTAATATTATTAAGTTTGTATCTTCAGCGTATAGCTTTTGTATACTGCCGTTAGCTGGGTCAGCTGATTTAGTTATCTCTTCACCAACTGAAAAAACATTAGTATTATTAATACCTGTTCTAGAATTAAATATACCTGAGTATATTAAGGAATTAGGTCTACGGAAACCATTTGGTTCATCATCAACTATATAAGCTCTAACACCGTAATCAACGTTTGTATTGTTATAACCACCTCTTATTCTAGATTCTTCTATAACCCAGTTGTTACCAGTGTCAGATATATCTGCACTATCAACAATCGGATAACCTCCATCAACACTAGCAGGTATACCAAAAGAACCGTTCCAAGCAGGTTTTTGATCGCTTGTAGGATTTGTAATCACTTCGTTTGTTTTTCTTAACAAAAAAGTGTTAAAGTATTTTACTTCTATAACTGCTCCCATATAATTATTACTTATTTTTGTTTTTTATTACACTATAGTAAAAGTGTAAGCACTAAATATTTGATCTATGTAACCTGCGAATCCTTGGTAACCTGGAGATAAACATTCTTTAGCTTGACTTATAGCTGTACCTTCAGATGATTTAAATATCCATTTGTTTGGTGAGACTGGACAACCTATTTTAGCGCTGTTAGTATAGTCTAATTGCACTGTAGTTCCAAGTCCAGTTAAATTACCCCAAGTATCTAAGTAAACATAATAGCCAGATTTGTTTGGATCACTAGAATCAACTGCGTTTATTAATGTAAAAACATAATCAACTTGATTAACCGTAAAATCATATTCTCTAACATAGTTTACTTGTATAGAGTTGTTTATTGTTATAGTAATTTCATCATAAATACCACCAGCGTCTTCAGCTCTTACAACCACAGTGTATATATCTGCAGGTAAATTACCTACTCTATTATTTAGTAGGTCACATGTTGATAATATATCAGTATTTGAAAAACTAACCCTAAAATAGTTTACAACACCAGAGTTGGCTCCGCTTTGTGAATGTATAAACCAATTTATTTCTTTACCTCTGTTAGGGTTTGAAGAATCAGCTCCGTTCGTAGCTTCAAGAGTGGTTAATCTACTAACAGAACCATCAGTATCTATGCTTAATGTTCCGTTTGGTACCATCGCTGGTATAACATTGTTTAAGTTGACTGTTTTATTTATTATGTTATTTACAATTTCAGTACCATCGTTAATTACAGCTGTAAACGTAAAGTTCCAAACTCTAAGACCTTGATCACTAGAATAAAAAACATTGTTTATGAAACCACTTGTTACTTTTATATTGTAAAACCCTGCTGAAATTTCTTCTAACGTAAAATAGCTTGAAACATCTAATGGAGTTGCTTGTGTGTTAAATACAGATGTTATAACAAAACTGTCAATTTTTGTATCAGGTATATTAGCGCCTATAGAGTCAACTAAAGCAAAATCTCCACTAGATATATACTCATCTACTTCTATAGCTTCGTTGAAACCAGATAAATTATAAGCATCAGAGAAACCAGTTACAAGATTATTACCTGCTGCAGCTTCATTTAGTTCTTGAATAGTTCCAGACGTAGATGTTTCCCAGAATATATCTAATCTAGACTCTTCAGGTTCTGTTTCTAGTACAGCTAAATTAGCCATAGATCCTTCACCTGTTGTAGTTATTGATATACCAAACTGCTCACTAGGGTTTTGAGAAGTTGTTACTCTAGCTAAAAGTGGAGTTGATTTATAGTTTTGAAAAACATACAACTCGGATATACCTCCAACTGGCCAAGTAGTATCATCGTACTGATCTACACCAAAAGTGTCAAATAAATCTTGAATAGAATTAGTTGTAAAAAATGTTTTATCAGGATAAAATTGACTATTATCTGCACCATCGTTTTCATTTAATATATTATCAATATCAACTCTACCATATAATTTAACCGAGCTTCTAAATTGCTTTTGTAAAGGACCAACTTCAGACAAATCTCTAGGTACTTTGTTTATATTATCACTCTGTAACGATATGTATGTGTAATCTTTATCTTTAGTACTATCGAAGGGATCACCTTTAACTGCGCCAGCGGTATATACGTTGTAGTAATCTTGTTGTGTTTGTTTTACAACTATTTTATAAGAATACCAACCTGTAGGATTATAATTGGGATCGGTAGGTTCACCGTTATATAAACCTGTGATGTCACCAGGTATTGGATCATTTAGTAATATCTTTAAAGAGTTACCTTTCCAAGAATCTATAGTAGCTCCTATATCTTCGTTAATGTAAGGAGAGTATAACGTAGATCCTGAATATGTAGACGAACCAACAGTAACAGCTTCTTTATTATCTGACAATATAACAGACGACTGTCTACCAAATCTATCAGCTAATACAAAGCCTACTTGATAATCTCTATTAGTTTTTAAACTACTACTAGGATATTCTACAGAACTGGTTTTATTTGTGTTTAAATCAAAGTCAAATTTTTCAGTGGCAGAAACATTGTAATTTAAAGAGCTAGGTGGGGTAGGTTTATTTACATAGTTACCATATACAATTCTATTACTTATAACTTCTTGAGATAAAGCTTTTAATGGTACTTTATCGTAAACTCTAGTTACTTCGTTACTTGGTAAAGTTTTGTAAGGTTTTTTAGCGGAATATTCGTATTCTAAAACAGTTTCAGTACCTGTAAAGTCTTGATCTACTTCTATAGTCTCTAACACTTGCAAAGCTAAGCCGTCAGACTCTTTGTATATTATGTCTATTTCTTCTATGTGAAAATAGCTTTTTAAATCGTCTTTAGTTTTAGGTAATGGTATTTGTAAATAAATTTTATTTACTTTGTTTTCCATAAACTTAACTATAGTAGATTCTATAGTTTGTTTTTCATCACCATCAGCACTAGCGTCTGGACCAACAATGTTTTGATCTCTATTTAAAAAATAACCATCTTGTTTAGGAATAAAACATGTTTGCGTAAATGGAGCTATTAAAGAATATTCTCCATCATCAAACTTAAATCTATAACTAAACCTAATAAATTTATCCTCTAAAAAAGAGGCATCTCCTGAGTAATCTTGTTCGTAGTATGGGTTAGCGTTAATAACTAATTCAGTAGCTAAACCAACTAAAGGTATATTTACAGCGCCTGATAATGTTAATGTTGGCTCTATATAAGACACAACAGTCTGTTCAGTATCTATAATATCTCCATTAGCATCAACATAACTAACAGTGAAACCTGCTTGCAACTGATTAGGGAATATAGGTATAGAAAGGTTAGCTATATCAAAGCTGTTTGAATTTGTAACAGCAGTATCTATAGTAGCAGAACCTCCGTTGGGCAAGTTTTTACTAACTACATCTTTCATTGTAGTTTCATAACTACCGAGAGCTAAACCACTTTCTTTAAATAACTCAATGCTTTGAAAAGGATAATACTTAGCTACAGATATTTGATCTTCATTAGTATAATAACCGAGGGGTCTATCTACGTTTATTTTTCTTGGTTGATTTCTATTGTCTGTCCAGAACAATAAATCTTCTAAAAGATTAACACCAAATATAGGATTAAGTTTACTGAAGTTTAAAAAAGCACCTTCAATCAGTTTCACTGGGTTTGTGTCACCTATTTTATACTTAAATATAAAATGATTAGAACCAGCACCACTAGTTACATAGCTATTAGTATCGTTATCTGTTAAGAAAACATATACAGTGTTAGTAGCGTTATCAGCAAAATAACCTATAGATGAAATGTTTGATATGTTATCTGTTAAATCTGCTACTTTAGAATTACCAAGTATGTTTTCTACAGCTCCAACATCAGCACCTTCCGATTTACTTACTTGTACGTTTTGAGCGTGTCTATATTCTCCTGACGGTATTAACCTACTGTCAAGATCTTTGTTCATTTTAGACTTTATAAAAGCATTTTTAACTTCTCCCATTTAATTTTAATGTTTTATCCATTTAGACTTACCTCTCATAACTTGAACAAGCTCGTTGAGTTTTAAGTTAGATAATCTTATTTTGGTATTTCTAAGTTTAGCGCTCTTTTCTTTCTTTAGTCTGTTTACAACGTACTCAGGTTGATTAACTCTAGACGCTATAATAGCATGACTTATATAAGCATACATAGCTTCTTCAGCTAGTTTAGGCACTCTAGTATTTTCGTTTGTAGATAAACCATCAGATATGTATTCTAGTATGATTATCTTACCAACTAAATCAGATGAAAAAGAAAACTTACCTTCTCTTTCGTTTATTGTGAAGTAGCCATTTACATTAGCATTTTGAGGATCTAAACCATATAGTTGACCAGCTCCGTAAGAGTTTTCACCGTAGTAGTAGTCCCAACTAAACTCAGTGTTGTTTATATAATCTTTTCTATTTTTTAAATTGTTTTCAGCCCATCTTTCTTCTGTGATAGAAGTACCATCGATGTTATTACCATCATTATCTTGTATAGGTATACCTTTATTATCCTGTAAAGGATTTTCATAAGGGTTGCTAGTTAAGTTTGTTGGCATTATTATATGCTTAACACCTTGGTCATCAACCCAATATAGGTTAACATAGTTAACATAATCTTGAGGTATTATAACGCTAAGGCTGTTTGGTATTGTTAATTCTTGAGAGTTTACACTTTTCAAAGTGTCATAGCTAAACTCTTGCATTGCTCTTTTAGCGTGAAAAACAACATCAGTTCTTTTTACACTAGGTATTAATTTACCAACACCAACGTAAGCAACAATAAAGTTATTTATAATGTCGTTAAGCTTGGTATAAGCGTATGATCCGTAGTTTTTCTCTACAGCGTCTCCATAAGCTTTATCATTGTAAGTAGAACCGTAGTTACCACCGTCAATTCTTTTTAACTGTATCGTTATATATAAACCATCAGCTGGAGCCGATGTAAATGTAATTTTATTACCAACAACAGAATAACCAGAAGTAACTTCAGACCAACTATCAGGTAAACCATTAGCGCTAGTGTATAACTTAAAGTTATTGTTAGCATAACTAGTAACACTAGGATCAGCACTATACCATACTAAATCAGTATTAAATGTTGTAGTAAAAGATGTAGTAGCACCATCACCTTTAAATCCTTGAGCACCTTCATAGTACTGCCTGTTGTTTTCTTGTATTAATGACATTTACTAGCTTTTTTGGTTTATTTCGTTTTGCTGTATCTCAGAAGCAGCTACTTGTATTATTTGAGGATCTCTAACTATAACACCAGAATATAATAATATCCTTGTTATCACCTCAACTTGTTCAGAAGCATTTAACTCTATTTGTGTAGAAGAAGCTGGGTTCGGGTCATATACATATTGACCTAAGTTACCTAATTGATAACCCCATACAACGTTTTTAGGTTTTCTTACGAAACTAGTAGAAACACCAGACACTATACTCACAGGTCTTATTATTATCTTATTGTTTTCATAAAGAAAAGTAGGAAAATCTTTAGTGGACGCTGTTAATGGAGATCTCTCAATGTTGTAGAAATCATTACGTTGTAGTCTTTGTAGTTCTATAGGAAACCCAACGTTTGGAGTGTATACAGGTGTACCTAATCTATAAAATGAAACTTGACCATCAATTGGCTCAGATCCATTGTATATAACAGTGTTGCCATCTGTATCAGTAGTAGGTAAATTGAATTTACCTGAATTATAAGTACAATTACCTTCAGTTTTAAATATAGATATTTTTTCATCTATATTCATTTGCCTATCAGCGTAATCATAATCAGTTTGTGGCACACGTAGTTGTTGATTAATATCATCAAAATACTGTTCAAATATATCTAGCTGTACTTGAGTAGCGGTTTTATTAAACTCATCTGGAGTCATGTAACCACGTTGCTCTTTATTTAGTATCAGCAGAACCGTTTTATATACTGTATCTACGTTTATTGCCATTTTATTTTTTTATTATAATACAATGAAGACCACACTGAGTAGTCTTCATCATATTAATATTACTTGTTTTTATAAATTTTTCTCTATAGATCTATAAATTTCAACACCTTCATCTGTTTTTAAGAAGGCTGCAAATGCAGAGTAAGGATTTTCATCAAAAGGTACATTCATTAATTTTCTACCGTTTGATCCCCACGAGAAAGTTCTTTGATCTTGAGACAGTTTAATTATTCCAGCTTCAGCTGCTTTAACAGCAAAGTTTCTTAATTGTACATTTTCATCATTCGCTAGTTCTAAGAACATACTAGGATTATTCCTAGCAAATAATAATAAATCTCTTTTAATCTCCTTAGAGCTCATAGAATTAACTGAGGAACCGTGTTCTACTCTCATTATTGCTTCAGCATGATCTATATCTATTGATCTTGCAGCTGTCATAGCATCTATTTGTAAGTCTAATATATCTAATTCATCTTCAGCTACTTCAACAGGACTAAACTCTGTGTATATTCTGTTTTTTAATGGATGATATATAGATAATAACTTTTGTAAGTTTTGTTTTTCCTTAGGTACTATTAATGTACCGTTACTAAAAATTATGTGACCTAATGTAGCTTCTCCTTCTTGTTCTTTCTTAAATGGAGATGACTGGTTAGTCGCATATCTAATTTCTTTTTGTTCACCAGATTCTTTGTCGAAATACAGTAAAGAGTGTTTAGAAGTATGTCTAGACGGTATTGTGTAAGTCAATGGACTCAAACCTCTAGCTAATATATACGTTCTATCTTTTATTTCCCAAGATGGTTTTACTGGTTCTTTTTGAACTGTTCCTTTTTCTTGAACAGTTGGTTCTTGAGGAGCAACCTCAACTTTTTTTGCTGGCGCTTTTTTTGTTGCCATAATATAATAAAATTTAATAGTTTAATAAGGGTAATATTTACCCCCGTCAGTTCAACGAGGGTAAGTATTACATGTGAGTTATACTCCTTGGAATAATACAAAGTTGTTAGCACCTTGTACACATAAACATCTTTCAGATAAGAAGTTTACTTCCATTGCATCTAAGTCAGAAGTGAAAGCTCCACCAGCAGAACCAGTTAACCAAGTTTT
>Ga0209555_10001875_pt1 | contig 15472 bp, 17 predicted proteins | sample SaaInl85LU_5_DNA_FD_184643 | JGI IMG/M metagenome (GOLD analysis project Ga0209555, IMG submission 184643) | Marine microbial communities from expanding oxygen minimum zones in the Saanich Inlet - ESP_85LU_5_DNA (SPAdes) (version 2) | ecosystem: Environmental > Aquatic > Marine > Intertidal... | reverse complement strand
GAGGGCTGGGGAGCTCCGGTGTGCTCTGAAGATACAGGTTTTTGCCGGTTTGAGTTTGATAGCTCTTTAGTGGTGCCTGAGATAGGGGCTTATATTGCGTATCCTGATCCGGAAATACCTGATGCGCACTCGCTTGTTGCGGTGCAATCAGTTAACGAGTCTGATGGTGTTGTAGTTGTTGTATGCAGGCCTGCATTGATTTTTGAAATATCCGATGAGGTAAGTATACAGTCAGAGACTATCAGCGTTGTAGATCCAGGGTGGATCCGGGTTACTGCGCCAGAAAACAAGGTGGATGTTAAAAAAAAATAAGTAACGTGCAATCGTTGCAGCGACCATTTGTGGGCGGAGTTGACAATATACCAGATTCTGTCCCATCCACTGACGTAGGCCCTTCATATGTAGTTCCAGACCCTACAGATGACTGTAATACCGAGCCAACTACTCAGCTAGATATTGACGTTTTTTCCAAACCGGAACTCACGGTTTCACTCAATATTAATTCATTGGATTTTGCATTGTGCTCTGATTCTGCTAAGGATTCAGATGGAGACTGCCCAGTAAAGTCGGAGGATTACATTAAAGTACAAGGAAACTTTCAATTTAGATCGTCGATGAGGGTTGTTCTAGGTAATCAAGAGTGCTTGTACGAACACTTCATTCTGCCTGTTTCTGAAGAAACTTGGAATTTCAGAAGAGGAAAGGCATATAAAGTGATCAAAAAGTTGGGAAGACTTCTAAAACCGTTGAGGGTGATCCCCCAATTAAAGGTTAGGCAGGAGACAAGTGTAGATATCATCTATTCGGGTATAGCTACCAGTGCTATCGAGACAGAGGTTTCGGTTCATTATGGCCTAGATAATGTCTCATACGGTGTCTCAAATATACTGTCTCGTCCCGAAGCTTCTTTTAGCATGGGTAATGCTACATCTGACGCTGAAGTTAAAGCTGATGTAAAAGGAGATTTAGATTTCAGTGTCTATGTTATTCCGAATGTTGAGCTTTCTTTGGATGCGTTTGGACAGTTAGAGGCCGTTTGGAGTTCTGACCTCCAGTTTCGTGAGCGAGGCGTGGTGCAAGTCGGTTCACCAGATCCTTTAGTTCCATTAGATGTATATTTTAAGGGGTATACCTTGGGAGTGAATTTGACTTGCTATGAATCTTTGTTTGTTGAAACGGGGATTTTTGGAATTATCTTAGGGGAGGTTCTGGATCAAGATTATGAAAATAGAGAGTTTTGTGCTACTCCCACAAAATATCTCTTCGCGATGCCTCTAAATCATTCTAACCGTGGCGTAGGCATTGGAGAATACGGCGAAAACCAATATTTGGTGACTGAGTACAGGTATTTAGATCCACCACTAAATCCTATCGACTGGTCAACCGCTGAGTATGGAATAATGCTTCTAAACGGGGAGATGATTAGTTATCCGATGAGGGTTGAGGCTCCGTATTTTCACAGCGAGCATGCTCAGACAGGTTGGAATAATATGATTATCCCTGTATGGACGCAGTGGCCGGTACCAAATGATGTAGTGCCGCCGAATTATGTAATGGACACTGGCGGTGGGCAGAAGTTCTGGCTAAGAGTGGAAACTGCCGTTGGTCGATATTACTTGTATTTGTCAGACTGGACTTATTTTAATTAGTAAAGAGTATTTCGTAACCCTGTGACGTCTCAGAACGGTGTTCCGGCGAACAGACGGATCACCGTACCAAACGGGTTGCGCTGGACACCCAGCCCAACCCGGTTTACCTCGGTTACCCAAAGATCAATGGGCTTTGGTGCATACAGCGATACACCAAGTTCGTAGTGCAGATCTCTGGCCGTGCGCGACTTAAACTGTTCCGCATAATCAATGCCGTTGTGGCTCCATGACACCGATCCGTACAGCGTAGGAATCGCCATACCGGCTTTCAGGTTCAGGTACATGCCGGACTTGTAATCGAAACCGGTCAGCAATTTCACGTAGTTGTCTTCCACGTTGCTGGAGAAAGTACGGTATCCCGCCAGAATCAATTTGTTCACCCAAACGTGGTTATCGATCTCGCCCTGAGTGTAAAAGCGGGTATGCAAGCCTGTGGAGAACACCTGGGCTTCTTCTTTGGTGGAAAAGTTTTTGGCGTAGCCGTAATCGATGTGGGGGATCAGCTCCCAGCGATGATTGACCTTATAGATTTTTTCAATGCCGGGTATCAAGGTGAGGGTGCCGATGGAGTCCGGTATTTCCAATTCTGCAAGGCTATCTCTGTCATAGTCGAAAAAACCGGCAGACGTGGAAAATCGGATGCGAATGTCTTGCCGATCCCGCCATTGAAAGGTCATGGGGATGTTCAAAACAAAAAGCGTGCTGTTGGTGGCACCATATAAACCGCTGCCCATGTAGGTGGCAAAGGCGTAGTTGGCAGGTTCCTCGGGCGGTGGTTCGGCGGCGTAACTCAAGCCTGAAAGCAGCAGCATCAGCGTGGCGGCTGTAAAAATTCTCAACATGATGTTCGGCTTACTCTCCATCCCCTGAAAAACAGCGGGCATGTTACCATTAACCGTTATTGTCGGGGTAATAGAGAGGATGATCATGGAGGCAGGCAAGCGTGCCCGCGCGGTGTTGCAATCGGTCTTTAGTGGTGTGCTGAGTACTCACTCGCAAAAATACGGCGGTTATCCGTTCGGTTCAGTGGTGCCGTTTTGTCTGGATCAGACGGGCCAACCCTTGATTCTGATCAGTCGCATGGCGCAGCACACGCAAAATATTCGTGCCAACCCCAAGCTGTCACTGACGCTGCTGGAGGCCAACCCCGATAAGGGGGATGTCCAGCAGGTGGAGCGCCTGACGTTGATTGCCGATGCCGAGCCGGTGACCGAGACAGAAGCAGCGGCCCAGCTTTATTACCACTGTTTCCCCCAGGCCACTGGCTATCATAACCAGCTGGATTTTGAATTTTACCGGCTCAACCTGAGGCAGCTGCGCTTTATCGAAGGCTTTGGTCAGGCGCGCTGGCTGTCACCGGGCGATGTGGTGCAAGCCAGCCCGTTTTCGTTGGAACAATGGTTGCGTATAGTGGGTCATATGAATGAAGACCACGCTGATGCCATTCAACATTACTGCGTGTTGCACGCCATTGCTAACCCGAATAGGGATGCCTGTATGGCCTCTATCGACGGTGAGGGAATGGTGCTGCGGGTTCAGGCTCGACTCTTCAGGGTTGAATTTGAACGAATTGTCACCACATCGGAAGAAGCCAGGGCGATTTTGGTGGAAATGGCCCGTACACCAGTTAAGCAGGATTAAAGCTATGGGATTTGGGCGCGTTTTTCTTTTTATTTTCGTTTTTGCTCTGCTGGAGGCCATTGTGTTGGGGCAAGTGGCCCAGAGCATCGGCTGGGCGGTGACCATTTTGCTCACGGTGCTCACGGCGATGATGGGCTCGTTGCTGTTTCGCTGGCAGGGTGTAGAGACCTGGGTTCGCCTTAATAAGCGTATGCAGCAAGGTGAGATGCCCGGTGCCGAGATGGTGGAGGGTGTTATGTTGCTGTTGGGCGGTGCGTTGCTGATTACGCCAGGCTTCATCACCGATGGTGTAGGGTTTCTGCTGTTGCTGCCCCAGAGCCGCAAGGCCTTCGCCTCGTATATTGTTAAAAAGGGCATGATGCAGGCATTTACCCGTGGCCCAGGTCAGGGCAATGTTTGGGTCTATCAGCGTGGCAGCTACAGTTCCGGTGCGGCTCAACCTGATTCGGAACAGCCGCGGCCGACGGTCTACGAGGATCGTCAAGGTCATTTCGTAATTGAAGGCGAAGTGGAGAAAAAGGACGAAACCCCTTAGAAGCTGCTGCTTTCTTCACCAGTATCCACTGATTTTTATAAAAAAAGTTCGATCAGCCCCTTGAAATCACTCTTCGCAGCCCCAGTTATGGGGCATCGCCGACAATGTGCCCGGAAAGGTAATTTGGGCTCTTGACGGAAGTTTTCGCGGCACTATTATTAGCACTCTTGGATTGAGAGTGCTAATAACTGGTATCGCTCTAATCGTAGCATCAACCTGGCCAGTTACCTGGCCAACATCAAGGTTAATTGGGAGATAAAAAACTCATGAATATCCGTCCTTTACATGATCGCGTCGTGATTCGTCGTGTTGAAGAGGAAACTAAAAGCGCTGGTGGTATCGTTCTGCCCGGTTCCGCCACTGAAAAGCCTTCTCAAGGCGAAGTGCTGGCTGTGGGTCCTGGTCGAGTATCAGAGACTGGCGAAGTTCGCCCTCTGGATGTAAAAGCTGGTGACAAAGTTATCTTCGGTCAATACGCCGGCAGCACCGTAAAAATCGACGGTGAAGAGCTGTTGATTATGGGCGAAAACGAGATCTTTGGTGTTCTGGAAGGCTAAGCCTCCGCCACCTTTCACTCATTGAAGAAACTAACGAATTTTAAAGGATACAATCATGGCTGCTAAAGAAGTTAAATTCGGTGACGCCGCCCGCGTCAAAATGGTTAAGGGCATCAACATCCTGGCGGATGCGGTTAAGGTAACACTGGGCCCTAAAGGCCGTAACGTTGTGTTGGACAAAGCCTTCGGCGCTCCAACCATCACCAAAGACGGTGTTTCCGTAGCCAAAGAAATTGAACTGGAAGACAAGTTCGAGAACATGGGCGCGCAGATGGTTAAGGAAGTTGCTTCCCAAGCCAATGATGCAGCCGGTGACGGTACCACGACTGCAACTGTTCTGGCTCAGGCCATTGTTAGCGAAGGCCTGCGCGCCGTTGCTGCTGGCATGAACCCAATGGATCTGAAGCGCGGTATTGATAAAGCGACTTCAGCGGTCGTTGCTGAACTGCAGGGCATGTCTATTCCCTGTGAAGATTCCAAAGCCATCGCTCAGGTAGGCACCATCTCTGCCAACAGCGACACGTCCGTGGGCACCATCATCGCTGAAGCGATGGAAAAAGTGGGCAAAGAAGGCGTGATCACCGTTGAAGAAGGCAGCGGCCTGGAAAACGAACTGGATGTAGTTGAAGGTATGCAGTTCGATCGCGGTTACCTGTCTCCTTACTTCATCAACAACCAGGAAAAAATGAGTGTTGAGCTGGAAAGCCCCTACATTCTGCTGGTTGATAAAAAGATCTCCAACATTCGTGACCTGCTGCCGATTCTGGAAGCCGTTGCCAAGTCTGGCAAGCCTCTGCTGATCATCGCTGAAGATGTTGAAGGCGAAGCGCTGGCGACTCTGGTTGTGAACAACATGCGCGGTATCGTTAAGATCGCTGCGGTTAAGGCCCCTGGTTTCGGCGATCGTCGCAAGGCCATGCTGCAGGATATCGCGATCCTGACTGGCGGTACTGTGATTTCTGAAGAAGTGGGTCTGTCTCTGGAAGGCGCTACTCTGGACGATCTGGGTACTGCCAAGAAGATCTCCATCACCAAAGAAAACACCACTGTAGTGGATGGTGCTGGTGTTGAGGCTGAAATCCAGGCTCGCGTTAAGCAGATTCGTCAGCAGATCGAAGAAGCCACTTCCGATTACGATAAAGAAAAACTGCAAGAGCGCGTAGCCAAGCTGGCTGGCGGTGTTGCCGTAATCAAGGTGGGTGCTGGCTCTGAAGTTGAAATGAAAGAGAAGAAAGCCCGCGTTGAAGATGCTCTGCACGCTACCCGTGCTGCGGTTGAAGAAGGTGTGGTGCCTGGTGGTGGTGTGGCGCTGGTTCGCGCCCTGTCCAACATCTCCTCTCTGGAAGGTGCTAACGAAGACCAGACTGCGGGTATCCAGTTGGCGCTGCGCGCTATGGAAGCCCCTATTCGCCAAATCGCGTCTAACGCTGGTGCCGAAGCATCCGTAGTCGTAGATAAAGTGAAAGGCGGCTCCGGCAACTTCGGTTACGATGCTGCTACCGGCGAGTACGGTGACATGATCGAGCTGGGTATTCTTGATCCTGCCAAAGTAACCCGTTCAGCGCTGCAAGCCGCTGCCTCTATCGCTGGCTTGATGATCACAACCGAAGCAATGGTTGCTGATCTGCCAGAGAAAGAAGGTGCCGGTGGTGGCATGCCTGATATGGGCGGCATGGGCGGAATGGGCGGCATGGGCGGCATGATGTAGTGCGACATCATCCCCCGGCGCTTATACGCTGATATAAAAAGCCCCACTCAATTGAGTGGGGCTTTTTTTTGCCTGCTGTTTAGTTACTGAGTGGTATCGATGGCAAACCACAGCACCAGCGCTGCCTCGTTATCTCCGGTTTTCCACATGGCAGGGCCAAGGAACAAGCCTGGCGATACCTCCCGTAGTTCATCGCGTATTTTGCGCACAAACCATGGGTTGTCCGGTAGGTCGTAATCCAGATAGATGCAGTCCTGGCCGTCGATTACCGATGGCTCCACGCGGGTGTTAAAGGGAAACCACTGTTGTTTTAGCAGGGTCAGGTTGATGCGGTTGATGCCTGTGCCAGTGCAATCGCTGGTGGCGTTAAAGCTTTTGCCTTCCCAGGGAAATACTTTGGCTTTGCTCAGCAGGCTGATAGGGCCAAACAGGGGTGTTTGATCCAGGGAGCGAATGGCGAGCATGCGACCTTTAGGGGTGCCGTTCAGTACGCTAAAACTGGCGGGCAGGGTGCCTTGGCGATAGAGCGAGTCCAGCTCGTCAACCTGCATGGACGATAACTGATCCAGGTGCAGGCTGTCATCGGAGATGGTTGTTGCGGTTATGGTGGTCATGATGTCCCTCTTTATGTTTGCGAGTTGTGTTGTGGTGAGTCGATAACCCGGGTTGCGCTACGTTCATTTCAGCAGCATTTGCCAGCACACCTCTTCTGCCTGCCGCAGCACGCCGTGGTTGAGTCGGGCATAGCCCAATTTGCCCGCTTTCATCAAGCCGACGAATGCCCCCCAAAGCATGGCCATCATGGCGTCCGCAGGCAGGCTCTTGAATAGCCCTTTGCGGCCGCACTCGATACAGAACAGGCTGATGGGCGTGAGTACCTCCAGTTCCAGTTGCCGACTGGCGTCATCCAGATAGGGGGCGTGATCCTGAAGCTCCAAAAAGTGAAAGTCTTCAGGGTTTTCTTCGGTGAAGCGGATCAGGTTGTTCCAGAAACGATGGAACACCTGACGTGGCTCATCGTTGAATTGGTCTTCATGTAAGTAGTGCTTCAATTTGGCTTTGGCGCTGCGAAACACCGCGTTAACCAGCGCTTCTTTGTTGTCGAAGTAGCGGTAGATCGTGCCTGAGCCGACCGCTGCCTTGAGGGCAACCTGAGGTACAGCCGTGGCTTCATAGCCTTGGGTGGCAAACAAATGCAAGGCTGCAGACAGAATGCGTTGCTCCTTGTCGGCGGCATTTTGGGCTTTTTTCGACATCAATACAGCTCCGAACAAAACGGAATGAACGTTCATTCCGACCATCGTATTGCAGCTGGGTTTACCTGTCAAACCATAAGTTTGTTTAAGGCTACCCCTTTGCCTGCTTATCGCTAAAATGAATAGCTAAGCGTCTGAATAAATTAAGGAATGGACAGGGATGTCAGTGGCGACAAGTAAGCATAAGCGAAGACGGAATGTGTTGGTGGTATTGTTTGGCCTGCCATTTTTTGGTTTTGGCGTGGGCTTTGGCTGCTTCGTAGTGTGGCCTGAACTGGCGCTCTGGCTGGATGCCAAGAGTTGGCAGCATACCGAGGGCGAGCTGCTCTCATACCGGTTGAATACAACTGAAAGCAGTGAAGGCGGCACCACGTACTCCATCAGTGCCCGGTTTCGTTTTGAGGTGTCGGGTCACACCTACGAGTCGTCGCGTTATGGCGTTCATTCCGGTAACGACAACATTGGCAATTATCATCAGCAACAGTACCAGCATTTGCAGCGGATTGAGCGCAACCAGTCCCCGCTTGCGGTTTGGTATGATCCTGCCGACCCCACTCAGGCGGTGGTGGACAGGGATCTGCGCTGGGGGTTGATGTTGATGCAGGCGGTGTTTGCAGTGGTGTTTGCCCTGGTGGGATTGGCCATGATGGGCTTTGGCTGGTTTGGCAAAGATCGGCCTGCAGACATTGATGCGCAATCCCCAGAGGGTGAGGTCGCGGTGCCGTTTGATTTCGGCGATCGTCAACCGATATCGCCAAGTGTCACAGCGCAGCATTGGGTGATGTGGCTGTTTGCCACAGTGTGGAACCTGATTGCCTTCCCGGCCTGCTTTGCTGCCATGGATGAGATCAGTCGCATTCAAAAAACAGAAGATTATCTGCTTCTGCTGATTTTGTTGTTTCCGCTGGTGGGCGTGTTTCTCATCTGGCAGGCTATTAAGGGTTCGATTCTTTACTTCCGTTACGGTCAATCCTTGTTGCGGCTGGATCCCAATCCTGGTCAGGCCGGTGGCCAGGTGGGGGGTGACATCGAACTGAGCAAGCCGTTGCCCCTGGATGCCCAATGCGAAGTTCGGCTTGAGTGCCTGCACTCCTATGAGACCCGCAACAGCAAAGGGCATAAACGGATTTCCACCAGCCTCAGTTGGCAGGATTCCATTACTGTGCGGGGTCGGCGTGAGGCAGGCAAAACGCGGGTGCCATTCTTGTTTGATGTTCCAGCCGACCTGCCTGCAACCCAGCCCAAGTCCACAGACTGGCATCACTGGCAGCTACACATTTGTGCCGACATCCCCGGTTTGGATCTGGCGCTGGACTTTGAGGTGCCGGTGCAGAAGGGTGAGGCAAAAAGCCGCATTCGAATCCCCGGCCACGCACGTCAGCAGCAACTGCAGCGATCCCAGCAGTTGGCTCAAGTGCTGAATGTAGAGCAGCAGGGGGATACTCTTTTCATGCACTCCCGATACGGGCGCGAGCTTGTGGGTTCTGTAATGATGGCATTGTTCGGCGCGATATTTTTTGGAGTCGGGGTGGGGATCGGTGTTGTGGGTATGGGGGCTGGGTTGTTGGAGTGGCCGCTGAAGTTGTTGTTCTGTACGGTCTTTGGAGGCATAGGCCTGTTGCTTCTGCTGGCGGGGATCACCACTCCCACAACCAGGCTTGAGACCGCCATTGATCGCCACTCGGTACATGTGCGGCGCTGGTTTTTGGGCAAGCTTGTTTACCAGAAAACCATCGCGCTGGATGAGGTATCCCGGCTGGAAACCCACAAAAAAAGCAGTAACAGCAATGGTAAGCGTATGCAAAACTGGTTTGAAATCCGTGTGCATCACAGTACAGGCAAGCAGCCTATAGCAGAATCCATTCCTGGGCGGGTGCTGGCAGATGAGGCGCTTGCTTTTTTACGCAATAACACCGGTTTGCCATAAGGTCTGCCCCGGTTTGCTATCATACTAACCCTTGGATATAGTTACCCGCCCGCGGTCAGCGGCGGTTGAGATTTTGCCCGTACCGGCCCATTATAATCGGCAGGGTTCCGGCTACCCCATTGGAGAGAAACATGAGCGCCACTGAAAAACTCATCATATTCGACACCACCCTGCGCGACGGCGAGCAAAGCCCTGGGGCCTCCATGACCCAGGAAGAGAAGCTGCGTATCGCCAAGGCGCTGGAGCGCATGCGGGTGGACGTGATTGAGGCGGGTTTTGCCATCGCCAGCCAAGGGGATTTTGAATCCGTTAAGGCCGTGGCCGACAGCATCAAAGACAGTCGGGTTTGCTCACTGGCCCGAGCCGTGGATGCCGATATAGACCGTGCCGGTGAGGCGCTGAAAAATGCCGCTGCCGGGCGCATTCACACCTTTATCGCCACGTCTCCTATTCATATGGAATTCAAGCTGCGCATGTCCCCGGATCAAGTGGTGGAACAGGCAGTGAAAGCCGTTACCCGGGCGCGTAATCTGTGTGATGACGTTGAATTTTCCTGTGAGGATGCAGGCCGCTCTGAAATCGATTTTTTATGCCGGGTCATAGAGGCCGCTATCGACGCTGGCGCCCGTACCATCAATATACCGGACACGGTAGGGTATGCCATGCCTCAGCAGTACGGGGATACCATTCGCCAGTTAATCGAGCGCATTCCCAACTCCGACAAAGCTATTTTTTCAGTGCATTGTCACAATGATTTGGGGTTGGCCGTGGCTAACTCGCTGGCGGCGGTAACCTGTGGCGCCCGTCAAGTTGAATGTACGATCAACGGTCTGGGTGAGCGTGCTGGCAACGCATCCCTGGAAGAGATTGTCATGGCGGTTAAAACGCGCGCCGATTTCTTCAATATTGAAACCGGCATCAACACCCGAGAGATCGTACCGGCGTCACGTCTGGTATCCTCCATTACGGGCTTTCCGGTGCAGCCCAATAAGGCGATCGTGGGTGCCAACGCCTTTGCCCACGAGTCTGGCATTCATCAGGATGGCGTCATCAAGCATCGCGAAACCTACGAAATCATGAAGGCCGAAGACGTGGGCTGGAATGCCAATCGTATGGTGTTGGGTAAGCACTCCGGTCGTAACGCATTTCGTGGCCGTCTGGATGAGTTGGGCATCAGCCTCAAGTCCGAGCAAGAGCTCAACGATGCGTTTCAACGCTTCAAGGATCTGGCGGACAAAAAGCACGAAATCTTCGATGAAGACATTCAGGCCCTGGTTAGCGATACCCAGAAAGCCACTGAAAACGAACTCTATTCGTTGGTTTCGCTCAGTGTGTGTTCCCAGACCGGTGAAGTGCCTAACGCCAATATCGTTTTGAACATTGGCAATGAAGAGCAACGCTCTCAGAGCGAAGGTGCAGGCCCGGTGGATGCCACCTTTAAAGCGATTGAGCGTATCGTTAACAGTGGCACCAGCCTTGAGCTGTATAATGTCAGCGCCATCACCAGTGGCACCGATTCCCAGGGCGAGGTTACTGTGCGTCTTGAGAAAGGGGGCCGCATTGTGAACGGTCACGGCTCCGATATTGATATTGTGGCAGCATCTGCCAAGGCCTATTTGAATGCGCTGAACCTGCTCAGCGCCGAAACCCAGAAAGCCCATCCGCAAACCTCAGGTGTATAAACTTTGATGCTGGAAAGTGAGCGCCAAGCCTATTTGCACGCATTGGGTATCACCCAATATGTTGCGCTGGGCACCATCGCGGGCGCTCCGGTTTTGCCAGAGCTTACGGCCGAGCAAATTTGGCCTGCTGCCCCAGAACCTGAAATCAGCCCTGAGCCAGCTCAGCCTGACGTTGCACCCCAGCAGCCCGAGCCATTACCGGTTGAGGCCGAACATAGCGCCCCGATAAGTGACCAGTCGCCGCAGCCAAAAGTTGACGATGATGGCTCAATTCCGCAGTTGGATGTGAGTAAACTCACCCAGGAGCAGGTCCAGCCCAAAACGGCACCGGCCAAGCCAGCGGCGATAAAAGCCCAGCGATTTGCCTTGGCGGTGATTTCGGTGCCGGAGCAGTTTCGTGTCTTTGTTGAGCTGGCATTGCCTGACGCGCCAGGCCTGTCGGCAGTGGAGCACCGTATGGTGTCAGATCTGCTGGGATTGCTTGGCTATCATGATGCGTTGGATCAATACGGTGCTAAATTGTATCGCTGGCCCATGGTAGACAACCCCCGTATAGCGGCTGATTCACAAGCAGCACGAGAAGGCTTGTTGGGGTTCGTGGCCAGCGCCCCGCCGGTTCTTAAAAGTGTGTTTTTGGGTGCCAAGGCTGCATCTGTAATCAGTGATGCACCTTTAGGCCAGTCGTTCATACTGAATGGCCCGGCTTCCGATGCTGTCGCCTGCTGCTCACTCAGTGATATGCAACGTGATTGGGCGCGCAAAGCTGAAGCCTGGGGCATCATTTCCCCCTTCCTTAATAGCACCAATTAGGTTTACCTCCCATGCAGATTGGCCTGTTAAGTTTCAGCCATCTTCCCCAGGTTATGGACATCGAAACCGAGGCTTACCCCTGGCCCTGGACAGAAGGCATGTTTGCCGACAGCATCCGCAGCGGGCATCTTTGCTATCTTGCATCAGAAGGCGATCGTGCTTTGGGTTACATCGTTGCCTATGTGGCGGCAGGGGAATGTCACATACTGAACGTGTGTGTGGACCCAACAGAGCAGGGTAATGGCCTGGGCCGCAAACTGCTTCGCTATGCCTTGGGCGTGGCCCTGGATCTGGGTGCCAACGAAGCGTTTCTTGAAGTGCGTGTCAGTAATGATCCTGCCATCGGCTTATATGAAGCCACGGGGTTCGAAGTGGTGGGCGTTCGTCCCCGTTACTACCCGGCAGATGATGGGCGCGAAGATGCACTGGTGTATCGACTGGAGCTGTCAACCCTTACGCGATAGCAAGCTCAAAAAGTGCGCTGACTAAAAAGATGTTTTGCAATCAGCGAATTAGGTCTTACTATCTGTTTTTTACAACATAACGACGACTAACACCGAGACTGAAGGGGCGTAACCATGGAATTGGATAAAGTTAACGTACAGCCGATTATCGACAAAGCCGCTGAGATGGTCATGTTTTATGCACCCAAACTGCTATTGGCTCTCATCACACTGTTTGTTGGCTTATGGTTGATAAACATGGCCTGCAAAGGCGTTGGCTTTTTGTTGGAGAAGCGTGATTTCGACGTGTCTTTGCGCAAATGGCTCACCAGTATTCTCGGTGTAGCATTCAAAGCCTGTTTGTTTATTTCTGTCATTTCCATGATCGGTGTGCAGACCACTTCGTTCATTGCCATTTTGGGTGCAGCAGGCCTGGCTATCGGCTTGGCGTTGCAGGGCAGTCTTACCAATTTCGCCGGTGGCGTACTGATTCTCGTGTTTAAGCCCTACAAAGTCGGTGACTACATCAAAACCAATGGAGAAGAAGGCTTCGTTGAAGCAATTGATGTGTTCTATACCTTTCTGCATACCGTAGACAGCAAGCATGTCATCCTGCCCAACGGCCCCTTGGCCAATGGCAACTTGGTGAACTACACCAAAGACGCACACCGCCGGGTGGATCTGTCCGTGGGCATCAGCTACCACAACAGCTTTGAGCACGCAGAAGCCGCCTTGCTGGAAATGATCAAGCAAGATCCGCGAGTGCTGCAGGATCCACCGCCCTTTGTTGGCGTAACGGGTTACGGAGACAGCTCAATTGACCTGACTGTACGCGCCTGGTGTGTAAATGAAGACTATTGGGGCGTGTTCTTCGACCTCAACAAACGCATCAAGCCAGCCTTGGATGCCGCTGGAATCAGTATTCCATTCCCGCAGCGGGACGTGCACCTGTTCCAGCAAAAAGGCTGATCCTCTCTGGTTGCTTGGGGTTGTCCGTTTGCGGGCAACCCTTGCTTCTCATCCTTCCCCTGCGTTCTTATAGTTGATGGAAGGGCTAAACAATTTAAGGCCAGCCAGCGTTCAAAAATTGCTGGAAGGCTGTACTTCCGTGAAGGTAAAACGCCTGTTTTTGTACTTAGCAGATAAAGCAGGCCATGAGTGGCTTAGCTATATCAGCCTCGATAAGGTTGATTTGGGCTCAGGTAAACGCGCCATCGTGAGTGACGGTGTTTATGTATCGAAGTATCAAATAACCGTCCCCAAGGAGCTGGAGGCTGTTAATGAATGACGCCTATAAAAAGCAAGTTGGGCTTCTTTTGGATGTGCTGCCCGAAGTTGCCAAAGAGGAATGCTTTGCCATGCATGGCGGTACGGCAATTAACCTCGAGATTTATTTGATGTAAAGCTCTTGTTTGAAAACGAAGGCTTTACGGACGAGATCAAGCAAGGATTTGTTCTGGGGTTGGTGAGCAGTAATCGCCCAACCCATGAAATGCTTGATCCGCATTTACTGGATCAGCGCACGGCTTTCGAGAACAAATTTGATGGCATGTCCGCGATTGAGTTTAGTTACGATGATTATGAGGCTACAAGGCTTCAGCTTATCGAAACGGTAAAAGATAATCCAGAGGCTTATGCGCAGCAATTGAATGAGCTAAAAAGCATTCTGGAGCAGTAATTTATAGCGCGGTTGTTTATTGTTAAAGCTTTCAATTGATAACATAGGCGTTTTCTCGCCCCGCAAGGGTAATGTAACGAACAAGTACAAATTTAAGTACAAACTAGGGTATGAGCAGTATGGGTGATAGCAATTTTATCAATGAAATCAATAAGAGACGCACGTTTGCTATCATCTCGCATCCCGATGCTGGTAAAACCACCATGACCGAGAAGCTGCTGCTGTACGGAAACCAGATCCAGGTGGCCGGCACAGTTAAAGGCCGGGGTTCGGATCGTCATGCTACTTCTGACTGGATGGAGATGGAAAAAGAGCGGGGCATCTCGGTGACCACCTCGGTCATGCAGTTTCCTTATAAGGATTGTACCGTAAACCTGCTGGACACCCCTGGGCACGAAGATTTCTCGGAAGATACCTATCGTACTCTTACCGCAGTGGATTCGGCCCTCATGGTGATTGATGGAGCCAAAGGTGTTGAGCCCCGTACTATCAAGTTGATGGAAGTATGTCGTCTACGGGATACGCCGATCCTTTCCTTCATCAACAAGATGGATCGCGACATTCGTGACCCCATCGATTTGCTGGATGAAATCGAAAGCATTCTCAACATCAATTGCGCGCCAATTACCTGGCCCATCGGCATGGGTAAGCTGTTCAAGGGGGTTTACAACCTGTATCAGGATACCACTTACCTGTATAAAACCGGGCAGGGCCACACAATCCAGCAAGTGCGCGCCATCAAAGGCTTGGATAACCCTGAACTCGATGCGGCTGTGGGCGATCTGGCGGGGGATCTGCGGGATGAGCTGGAGCTGGTAAAGGGCGCCAGTCATGAGTTCGATATGCAGGACTTTCTGAGCGGTAAGTTGACCCCGGTTTTCTTTGGCACCGCGTTGGGGAATTTCGGAGTGGATCATTTGCTGGATGGTTTGGTGCAATGGGCGCCATCCCCCCAGGGGCGCGAAACCGATACCCGCATGGTAGAAGCCAAAGACGAAAACTTTACGGGCTTTGTTTTCAAAATTCAGGCGAACATGGATCCCAAGCACAGGGATCGTATCGCCTTTATGCGAGTTTGCTCCGGCCATTATGAGAAAGGCATGAAAATGCGCCATGTGCGCTTGGGCAAAGACGTGCGTATCTCTGATGCGTTAACCTTTCGTGCCGGTGAGCGTGAGCACCTGGAAGATGCCTGGCCCGGCGATATTATTGGCTTGCACAACCATGGCACCATCCAGATCGGTGATACCTTCACCAACGGCGAGGCGATGAATTTTCAGGGTATTCCCCACTTTGCCCCTGAACTGTTTCGCCGAGTACAGCTGCGCGACCCTCTTAAGAGCAAGCAGCTTCAAAAGGGAATCACTCAGCTGTCAGAAGAGGGGGCGACTCAAGTGTTCATGCCCTTGCGTAACAATGACATCATTGTGGGGGCGGTGGGCGTGCTGCAGTTTGATGTGGTGGCCTATCGCCTTAAAGATGAGTATAAGGTCGAATGCTCCTATGACAATATCAGCGTGGCAACGGCCCGTTGGGTGTATTGTGACGATGTTAAGATGCTGGAAGACTTCAAAAAGAAATGTCAC
>Ga0209555_10001874_pt1 | contig 15492 bp, 13 predicted proteins | sample SaaInl85LU_5_DNA_FD_184643 | JGI IMG/M metagenome (GOLD analysis project Ga0209555, IMG submission 184643) | Marine microbial communities from expanding oxygen minimum zones in the Saanich Inlet - ESP_85LU_5_DNA (SPAdes) (version 2) | ecosystem: Environmental > Aquatic > Marine > Intertidal... | reverse complement strand
TCATTAATAACAGCAATATTTTTCATTGTATCAAAAAAATATGGTGTTTTTGCTGAAGACAATTCTCTTTTATCATTTTCTTTAAATAAAGCAGAATAATACTCTTCTAATGAATCTTTGATTTTAAGGTTATCAGTATTAGAAAAAGAGGAAGCCATTCTTATATTGATTATCTATAAAATATATTTATATTATTTTTATGAAAAAAGAATAAAATGTTGCTATAAAGCTTTTCTAAATACTAAATATTCTCTAAATACAGCATCTATAATAATATGAAATACCGCTATTCTCATTGTATCTATCTATCATTACAATGTCGCCTTGTTTTAATCCTAGCCATTTAGCTATGGGATCATTGTGTAAAATTATAGGCATTGATAATTTACTTTTAATCATATATTTAGACATTATCTCAGCGACTTCTGTAGCATTTAATTTAGTATGTTTAGGAACTAGCTCATGTTTTGTAGGATTAAACATTAGGTGTTTAATCTGGAAATACTGTATCATTCCTCCTAATTTTTGGATGATCTTATCAAATTTGTTTATTTGTGATAAAATAGGTACTGAAATAGTATCGTTATTTAAAATTATGATTATATTTTTTTTATTATTATATTTTTCAATAAAATTAGTAAAATTTTCCTCAAATAGCTTAAATTCATCTAATATAAATCGGCGAAGTTTTTTAGTCAAAGCAAATATAATGGTAGTATTTGATGTTTGGAATTCAATAGGATTTTTATCATTATAAAATTCATCGCGATTAATCACACCTTCATTCTCTTCAAACATATCTATATTATCTCCACGATCTTTTAACATTTCTTTAAGGTTATCAATTACAGTGTCTATCTCCATTTTATAATACTATGTTATTTTATTATTATATAATAATCATTTTTTGTTTTTCATCTCAGCATATTTTATCATTTTAGGATCAATATAACTTTTTTTACAAATTGCGGGTGTATTATGTAGTTCGGTCGCCACCATCTCAATAGCGCGTTTAATAGGGTTTTTATCAGCTTTTACCTTAGGATCTTTTATAAACTTTAAGAATAAGTAATTAGCATTTAATGTCCTTAGCACTTTTGATGTTATATCTTTATCAATTTTATTTAAATATTTATTTACATCAATTGATGTTATATGACACCTTTTTTTATCTTCATTTAAGTAAGAGAACACATTAGATTTAGTACATTTGGCGCCTAATTTGCTACATTTTTCTTTTAAATAATTATATATCTTAACATTCTTACAAGTTGAATTATTCACTACTCCTTTTTTGCCTATAAAATTTATATTAATATTGCCGTTTTTAAAAGATATGTGACGAAATTTTATAGTGGTTAATCCATATGATTTATTCTCGTCCTCATATTTTTTGTTACCTATGCGGAATCCACATTCTAAAATAAGCGATACTATCATAGCAATTTCCCGCTTTTTGGCATTTGTACTTGATATATCTTTGCGTAATATATTTTGTATTTTAGGAAATATTTTAGATACTTTTAGGACATTAATATATTTTTTATTAGTTTGGCGTTTTATGAATTCAGGTGAATATATTACCTGTTTTCTACCCTTACTATCATATCCATATGCTATGATTTTTTTACCACATACTATAGTCACATCATTATATGCAGGAGGTATTTTAAGAGACTTAATACGCTCTAATTCCTTCTTATCCGTGATTTTCTTACCGTCTTGAATATACTTAAAACCTATTTTATAATTACCTAACCGCTTTATTTCTTTCATATATTCTATATTATCATGTCATTTAATTATGTATTTAATACAGATTCAATTCCAAATTGTTGATATATAGATGTTATATCACTGCTTTTTAAATTTTTTTCCAATAGTTTAAATAAATTAGATAAACTTTCTTCATTATTCTCAAATTCAATTATATATAAAGTATTTGTGTCTTTATCTAATTTTCTAATTGTTAATAATGATTCTGAATCTTTGTATATAATATAAGTTATATTATTATTACTATATGACTGTTTTATGTATTCTTTATTAAATAAAAAATTATTAATTATATCTATAGGCGCATTATTATTATCTTTATTAAATTTTAAATATTTGGGTTTTTTACCATTTTTCACATTATCATCACTTAGTTCTATTTTTTCTTTAATTGGATTTAAATTATCATTTAAAGTATAATATGTATTATCTGTATATTTTCTAAATACAAAATATGTTTTATTTGTCATTATTAAGAAAAGGTATATATCTAAAAATATATAATATAAAAATAAATAGCATTTAGATTAAGATAATAATTTTTGTAAATTATTGTATTTATTGGATTTATATAATGGTTCTAAATTTTTTTTAATATCATCTTTATTATATTTTGTTAATATTTTATCATTATTTTTATAAAATTCTTCTTTAATTTGTATTATATATAGATTATCAAAATTGGCTATAATACATACGACATTATTATCATTATTATATAATGTATATAATTTATCTTTGACTATATATTTATGTTTAGCTAGGAATTTATTCAATGCTTTTAAGATTTTTTCGGTATTTTGATTGTCGCCTCCACCTTGTAATTTTTCTCTAGTATTAGATAAAGAAGATGTTTCTTCTTTATTAATAGGAATAGGAAATTTTAAAATTTTATTATTATCTATTATTAATTTATTAATTGTTTCTATTTCTATAATACCATAATATTCATTTATATTATCAATATTTTGTAATACAATACTTGGACTTTGAGATGGTACATGTAGTTCTCTTTTTATACTAATAGGTTGTTGTTCATTAGCATTTATTATTTCAGAAATTTTAGTATTAATTATATTAAGCTCTTTTTTAATAGCATTTATAATGCCATCATTATATCCTAATATTTTATTAATATCTTTTTTTATATTTTTAATTGAATCATCGTTTATTATTATTTCTTTATATTCTAATTTTTGATAATGTATATTTTCAATATCATATAATAATTTTATTATATATTGTTGAATTGTATGAGCTTTTTCTAAAGTTAATTCTTTTTCATCTTCATCATATTCTAATTCAACTAAAAAATCATTTAAATCTTTATTTTTTTTATTTAATTCTTTATTTATTTTATTAAGTTTTTGAAATTTTTCAAATTCTTTAGATTTTTCTAATAATTCTTTAGATTCTTTAGATTTTTTTAATAATTTTTTATTTTCACTATCACCCATTCTTTATATATTTAATAGATTATTAATACCGAAATTATTATATATACCTTCTAAATTATTTGTTATGAAATAATCTTTGAATAATACTAATTCTAGCTTTAAGGTTTCTTTTAATATATTAGCTTTTGCTTGAATAATAAATATACGTTTATCTTTTTCTTTATCTTCTTTATTATTAAATTCTGCTATTATCGCTATTATATCATCATTGTCATATATTGTATATAATTTGTTATCATTCTTCCGTTCTATAATATATTTATTTTTTTTAATTATATTATCATTGATTTGTTGTAATATTAATGATACATTATTAAAATTTTTACCAAATGTAACTGTATCATGTTTAAATTTTAACATATTTTTTTCAGTTTGTAAAGAAACATTATGTATACTGTCTATATTTTTATAGTTATCTTTTTCAACATTAGCATAATAATCTGATATATTATCAATATCTTGAAATATGATATAAGATAATTTATCTTTTGTTGTTGGTGCTTGTGCTGGTGCTGTTGTTGATGCTGATGCTCCATCTGCTCCTTGTCCTGTTTCTGCTGCTGCTACTGGTGGTGTTGCTGGTGTTGTTGGTGCTCCATCTGCTTGTGCTAGTGCTTGTGCTTGTGCTGCTGGTGCTGGTGTTGATGGCGTTGATGATGATGCTGCTACTGGTGCTGCTGCTCCTTGTTCTGTTGATACTGTTGCTCCTCGTGCTGTTGCTGCTGCTACTGCTGATGCAGCTGGTGCTTGTACGGGTGATGGTGCTGTTGTTGTTGGTGCTGCTGCTGTTGTTGTTGGTGCTACTACTGGTGCTACTGCTGATGCTGCTGCTGGTGCTCCTTCTTCTTCTGCTGGTGTTGCTGGTGCTTGTGGTTGTCCTTCTCCTTGTGTTGTTGCTGCTGCTACTGCTGATGCAGCTGTTGATGATATTGGTGATGTTGATTGTGCTGCTTTAGCTTCTTCTGCTCCTTGTGATGCTATTGGTGCTGACGTTGATACTGCTACTGCTGATGCTGCTACTGCTGATGCTGGTGCTGCAGGTTGTTCTGGTGATATATGTGCTTGTGATGTTGCTGCTGCTACTGCTGATGCAGCTGGTGCTTGTACGGGTGATGGTGCTGTTGTTGTTGGTGCTGCTGCTGTTGTTGTTGGTGCTACTACTGGTGCTACTGCTGATGCTGCTGCTGGTGCTCCTTCTTCTTCTGCTGGTGTTGCTGGTGCTTGTGGTTGTCCTTCTCCTTGTGTTGTTGCTGCTGCTACTGCTGATGCAGCTGTTGATGATATTGGTGATGTTGATTGTGCTGCTTTAGCTTCTTCTGCTCCTTGTGATGCTATTGGTGCTGACGTTGATACTGCTACTGCTGATGCTGCTACTGCTGATGCTGGTGCTGCAGGTTGTTCTGGTGATATATGTGCTTGTGATGTTGCTGCTGCTACTGCTGATGCAGCTGGTGCTAGTACTGATGCTTTTAATATTAACTCCTCGTATTTTATTTTTAAATCATCCAAATTTTTAATTGTTAATTCTATTTGTTCAATTATATATTTAGTAATTATATTTTTATTTTCATTTTCTTTTAGTATTGTATATAGTATAATTTTTTTAGCATTTATATTATTTATATGTTCATTTATATCTTTAATATTTATTTTTTTATTATTTTGTATATATTCATTATATTCATCATTTAAATTTTTTAATAATTCAGATGCTTTAAAATTATTAGTAGCAGCGTCATTTATTATTATATCTTCTGCTTCTTTATCTTTTGCTTCTTTATCTTTTGCTTCTTGTGCTGTTGCTGCTGCTACTGCTACTGCTGGTGGTGCTGATGTTGATACTGCTACTGTTGATGGTGCTCCTTGTGCTGCTGATACTGCTGCTGCTGGTGATGCTGTTGATGATATTGATGATGCTGTTTCTTCTGGTAGTCTTTCCTTTTCAGCTTTTCCTTCTTGTAATTCAGCTCTTTTTGCTTGATTTCTTTGTAATATTTTGTCTCTTCCAAAATTATAATATGTTTTACCTTCTGTTATAACTTCCTTAATTTCTTGTGGTAAATCATCACTTATTCTTTTTTTTTTGTTTAAAAATAATTCTTTCATATCATTATATTTTTGTAATGATGTTCTATTTCCATTTGAAATTGTTTCAGGTTTATATTCGGATCCAATACCATTAGTTTGAAAAAAAATATCTTTAAATTCCTTTTTATCAATTATATTTTTTAATTCTGTAATATGATTTATAATTGGAGTATTATCAAGATTTTTTAATATTTCTTGAAAATCTTTTATTATTTCTTTATTTTTTTCATTATATTCATTAATAATATCTATTTCACCATCTAATTTAATAACATTATAAATATTGTCAAAATTTTGTGTATTTCCATTGATATAATTATTTAATATTTCAATAAAAATTTCTTTTATATCTTTTATAAATTCTTTATATGGATTTATTGTTGTTCCATGTATTTTAGGTAAATAACGTAAAGGAGATTTATCTTCTGGTTTTTCTTTAAATATTTCTTCAATTTCTTTTTTTAATTCATTTATCTTTGATATTTTTCTATTTTCTTCTGCTTTTAAGGCAGCAACTACAGCAACTTTAGCTCTCGTTCTTTCTCTTTCTTCTATTTCGGCTCTTATTTCTAGTGCTTTTTTACGGGTATAATTTCCTCTTGCTATTTTTTGTATTTTAATTGCTGCAGCTTCTTCTTTTTTTAGTCTTGTTGCTTCTTCTTCTAATGCTGCTTTTTTTAATAAAGTTTCTGATACAGAAGCAACAGCTGCTTCTCTTCTAGCTTTTAATTCTTGTTTTGTTTTTTCTTGTGCTGCTTTTTTTTCTTCTGCTGCTTTTAATTCTAATTGTTTATTTAATAATAAAGTTTCTGATACAGAAGCAACAGCTGCTTCTGTTCTAGCTTTTAATTCTTGTTCTGTTTTTTCTTGTGCTGCATTTCTTTTTGCTTCTGCTGCTTTTCTTTTTTCTGCTTCTTCTAATGCTGCTTCTTCTAATGCTGCTTTTCTTTTTTTTTCTGCTTCTTCTCTTTTTATTTCTAATAAAAGCTGATATTCTACTCTTTTTGCTTCTGCTGCTTTTCTTTTTTTTTTTGCTTCTTCTGCTTCTTTAGCTGCTAAATCTGCTGCTTTTCTTTCTTCTGCTTCTTTAGCTGCTAAATCTGCTGCTTTTCTTTCTTCTGCTTCTTTAGCTGCTAAATCTGCTGCTTTTCTTTCTTCTGCTTCTTTTTTTTGTATTATATCATAATATATTTTTATAAAATTTTTTATAATAAGATTTTCTATATAACTATCGTTTAACACTTTTGTTGAAAATTCTTTTAAATTTTCTTTTATTTCTTTATATTTTTTATTATATTCATTGTTATTCATAATCAAGTTTTCATTTTTTTCATTTATAATATATTCCCAATTTTCAACAAAAAATATATTATAAAAAATTATATTATGATTTTTAAGTTTATTTATATTATTATTAAAATTATCTTTAACTTTTTTATCTTTAACGTTTAAAGTAGAAAAATACCTTATTGATTTATCATATAAGTTTTCTACTTTAGTTTCGTATATTTCATCTATTTTTTCTTTTAAATTTTCTACTGTGAATGATGGTGGTGATGCTTCTTTTTTTTCTTCTTGTCTTTTTGCTGCTTCTCTTTTTCTTGCTGCTGCTTCTTCTTGTATTCTTGCTGCTGCTTCTTCTTGTATTCTTGCTGCTGCTTCTTCTTGTATTCTTGCTGCTGCTTTTTCTTGTATTCTTGCTGCTGCTTTTTCTTGTCTTTCTCTTCTTGCTGCTTTTGCTTCTTCTGCTTCTTCTTGTATTCTTCTTGCTGCATCTAGTCTTTTTCTTTCTGCTTCTCCTTCTGCTGCTATTTCTTTAAATGTTTCATATGTTTTTTGTCTTTTTGCTTCTTCTTGTCTTCTTCTTGCTGCTTCTTTTTCTGCTGCTTCTTTTTCTGCTGCTTCTTTTTCTGCTGCTTCTTTTTCTGCTGCTTCTTTTTCTTGTATTAATTCTTTAGCTTTTACAATAAGTTCATATGAATTATCATATATAGGGAAAAAATTTTCTTTATATATAAAATCATAATTTAATAAATTATTATTAGTTTCTTCATTAATATTTTTATTAAATTCTTCAATAAGTTTATTTTTTTCATCACCAGGAGGTAGTATATCACTATATTTTTTAAAATCTTCATTAAGTTTTTTTTTTTTTATATTTAATTCTATTACATTATAAAATAAATAATTAAAAAATTCTTTATAAAATTTATCTTCATTTTTATCTTCATTTTTATCTTCAAGAAACTTTACTAACAAAGTTTTAAGAGAATCTTTTAATAAAAGTATAAAATCATTATCTATTAGATCTTTATCAGTTTTTATTAAAAATAAATTTTGAATATTAGTAAAATTTTCTATATCTATATTTAATATATTATCATTATATTTTTTATCCATTGTTTTATTTATATTTGTTAAAAAGGCAACTATATTATCTTCACGTTCATTAGTTATAAAAAAATATATTAATTTTTTTTGATTTAATACACCTCTTGTATTTATAATTTTTTTAAATTCATCATCTTTATTTAGTCTTTTTATTTCTTGTTCTAGTATTGCTATTTCATCTGCTTTTTCTGCTGCTGGTGCAGATGGTGTTGTTTGTACTACTCCTTTTTCTGGTGCTGGTGCTTCTCTTGCTTCTCTTACTTTTGCTCTTGTTTGTTTTGCTGCATTTGTAGCAGCATTTGCTCGTCTTTGGGTATCTGATTTCCCTTTACGAGGCATTATTTATCTATTTTAGATATATCTATTATAAATATATAATATAAAAATAAGTTAAATTAAGATTTAATCAATCTTAATATGTTTAAGCTGCTCCTGCGGCTGCTCCTGCGGCTGCTTTCTCCTGTGCAGCTTTGAGGAGTTTGCTAGCAGAAGGAGGGAAATGATGAGAGATTAGGCGCTGAAGGATGAAGAAATTAACTTCCTCTCCATCTTTGACATTAAGAATTTTTTTAAGTTTAGCATCAGGAACAATAAAGCGGCGATTTTTAGGATCATTGAGATCGTGTTCTTTAACATACGCATTGATGAATCTAGTGATATCAGTGCGTGATTTTTGAGTTCCATGGGGGACTCCAATGAAGTCACAAAGTTCAGTTGAGATAGTGTTGGGTTTCGCAAATCCAGATGGAGAGTTTCTGGCATTTTGTCTTTTATTTTGAACTTTCTCAATAATTTTCTGTTGCTTCTCGTATTCTTTAGAAAGAAGTTTTACAATTGTTTGAACTTCTTTTAGACCAGAAGCAAGGGTGCTAATTTTATCTACAAGGTTTGTAATAAGGTTATCTTCGGGTTTAACCTCATCTACAACAGGTGCCACAACAGGCGCTACAACAGGATCAACAACAGGATCAACAACAGGTGCCATAACAGGTGCTACAACAGGTGCTGGTGCCGCTTTAGCAGTTGCTTTTTTAGTAGCTCCAGCAGCAGGAGCAACAGGAGCAGCAGCAGCAGGGGATTTTTTAGAAACAGGAGCCATTTTATTACGATGAATTACTTTATGATATTACATATTAAATAATCCTTATATAGTTTTCAATATTCTTATCATATTGTCCTTAGAATCTTTATCCAACGCATTCCATTCACTGCTTATAATGTTTTTCAAATAAATATTAATAATTAAATTACCTCCATATAAACCTCTTCTTTTCTTAATGATCTTGTCATTTTCAAATGCAGGAATATTAATTTTTATTACAGAACCGTCAATAAATACTAGTTTTTTAACAGATCCTTCTAAATAATCTAATAATGATATTTCTATTGTTGTAATAATATCAATACTTCCATCCTCTCTTTCTATATGGTTATAATTCTTTAATATTTTATGTTTGTTATTTTTAACTATTTTTAAATTAATTATAATATCATGTTCAATACCATCGTCATCAATATATTGTTTACTAATTTCACTATATCCGCAATACACTTCAAGATTAACAGGTTCTTTAACTTTTTTAAGTATTAATTCAAGCTTCTTCTTTTTATTTGAATATACATCATTTATTGTAACAGGAAGTTCTATATTATGTTTTATAATATTACCTCGTGTCTCTCCTGTAGCACCAATATCACTATAACTATTTGTAGGATTATAGTATGATTTAGGTTTTATATTCTGTTTTAAAAACATTGATGCTAAATCAGTCATTGTGCTAAAAACGGATTTTTTAATATTTTCTTCGTTTCCAAAATTAAATTCAAAAACCTCCGCATCATCAAATTGAGAAAAATCTTTGAAATCTTTAAACATATTAAAATATTGTGTAATATCTATATCCTCATTAGCACTATAATCATCAAAATTATTGAAAATTCCTTGTAATCCTCCACCATCAGATAAGTATTTTAGCAAATAATTATAAGAGACGGTTGCTTCTTTAAATTTTTCTATTTTAGCCTCTTTTTCTTTTTCATCTTTAATATTATTAAGTTTATCAGGATGACAACATAAAGCTATTTTTTTATAACATTCTTTTATATTATCTTTGTTAAATTCAGTATTAGTATCAAAGTCAAGTATTTTAAAGTGTTTATTTAATAGTATATTCATATTAAATACTATTATAAATTTATTATTTATACCCTGTGTAAACCTGTATATACTTATGAAAATATGTATATATATAAGATTTATAAATGTTTAATTTTGTAATATGGTGGACAATAGTAATTGGGGTAAATTTAAAAGAAATTTTGGTAATATAATTAATGAAAATAGTTATTATCTAAATACATTAAATCGTATATTATTAACAGATACTAATATTTTATTACATTTTGTAAAAGGGTTTCCAAATGATTTATATATAGATGAAATTATAAAAAAAAGATTTAATATTCCTACAATATATAGAAATAAACATATATGGAATAAAAATATTCCATATTATGAAAATCAGCATTTTTTTGAGATAGATATATCAAATCCTGATATGCCAAAAGATTTTTCTTTTTTATCAAATTTCATTTTACATATTATAAAAACAAAAAATATTTTAAATAGAAGATATTTTATTATTATAAAAAATATAGATCTTTTAAAAGATTATTTCTTAGAATTTCGCATTATATTAGAGAAGTATTCTGTAAATGCTTTATTTCTTTGTACAACTATTAATATTTCTAAAATAGATGCTCCAATTATTAGTCGTTTTATACAATATAGAATACCACTATTTACTATAGACCAAATATCAAAAATCTTTCAAAAATATGATTTAACTTATAATAAAGCTACATTTAATAAAACCTTATCACGTGATATAATACGTCTGATATTTTTAGCAGATGTTGCTATACATGAACCGCTTCTCATTACAGAAGGTTTTACTAATTATAATTATCCACCTCTTTATGATTTTTTAAAGAACTATAATAATAAAAATAATAATTTAGAAGATATTAGATTGTTATCATATAAATGCTGTCAATTTAATATATCTATAAAAGAGCTTTTAATGGACATATTAGTTTACATTAAAACTAATAGTGTGAAAAATAAGAAGAAATTTAGACTAAATGCTATTAAAATAGCAGACGAATTAGATTATGCTTTATCTAAAACTAATAAAGGACGTGAGCCTATTTATATAGAATCTTTCTTATCTAGAATTCTCCTCTAGTCTACTGGTTCGTCAATAATACCTTTTTTTTTATCAAAAATCATAAACATATATCTTTCAAGAACGTGAATATTTTCAGCATTGACATTGAAATGTTTGTAAATTTTATCAATATTAATAAATTTATCGCATTCATAGTATTTGTCATTTATAATAGATAAATATACTTTATCTATCATTTCAATATGATTGTTAATCATCTCATTATAAACAATCTCTCCTCCAATAATAAAAATAGATTCTATATCTTCTCTTTCTTCAGCACATTTAATAGCTTCTAAAACATTATTAATAATTACTACGCTACTGTTTTTATTTCCTACACTACCAATTAAACTAGAAGAAACTACAATATTTACTCTGTTTGGTAAAGGTTTTTTAGGTAGAGAAGCCCATGTATTGCGCCCCATAATGATACAGTTTTTTTTGTTTTTATCAAATACATCTGATGTAATTTTTTTAAAATTATTAAGTTCTTCAGGAATATTCCAAGGTATAGTATTATTTTTACCAATACCATATTCAGTAGTCGCTGCGACAATTAAAGAAACTTTCTTCATTTTATATCTATAATATGGTAATATATGTTTATATAATATTTTTATAATGTATCTTTTTTTAATTCAGGTGAATTCTTAATAAAATCTTTAATTGTGTCTATATTGTCTTTGTAATATCTGTTAGTAAAATTATTATTATTAAGAGAATTAAAAGATTTTTATTTTGAGTACATAATTTAAATAATTTGCAAAATATATTAATCTTTCTTAAAAATTCTAAAAAATAAAATTATGTACTCTCATAAATTATATAGAAACTCTGTCTTTATTTCAAAAATTAATTCTAAAACCAAAAGTTTTTTTAGAAAAATATATTGCAAATATTTTCCGCCCCCCCTTTTTCTAAGAATCTAGCAAAATTATGGTAAGAACAACTAGCAATATATTATTATTTTAGAAACCATATTATATTATTATCTAGCAAATTTTTTTATATATTTATTTTATATTTATCTTATCATATTATATATAAATATATTATCAATATATACAAAAATTATACAAAATTAATAAAAAAGTACTCATATTATAATAAATAATAATAAAAACACACTCATTTATATAAAAATTATATTCAAAACCACTAAAAAATAATTCAAAAATACTAAAAAATAAATCACATATAAATATAATAAAATAATATAAACTATAAAATGTATAAATGTAATTATTGTAATTATATATCAGATAGAAAACATAACATAAAATTACATAGTGATATTAAACATAAAGATATGGTTATTGTAAAAGAAAATAGTGATATTATAATTGATAATTTAAATAAATGTGATAAATGTGATAAATGTGATAAAAAGTTTTCAACAAAACAATATCTAAAAAAACATCAACTTAATTGTAAGGGTTTTTATAATAAACTAGAATGTCAAAAATGTAAAAAAATACTATCATCATCTTCTAATAAATTAAGACATATGAAGACATGTAAAGTATTAATAGAAGTACCTAAAATAGAGGTACAACCAATATCGTATATTACAAATAATACAACTAATAATATCACCAATAATACTAATAACATTGTCAATAATACATATATTTTTAAAAGTGATCCTAATATTCATCCATTAGCATATCAAAGTTATAATATGCAACAATTATCAAATAATGTTATTATTCCTAATAGAAATAACTTACAATTAATGGTAGAGAATTTTGGAAGACTTATTTATAATGATGTTCAAAATAAAAACATAAAAAAAGGAAGTAGTAAAACAAAATTCTGTTTAGTTAAAAATGAAAAAGGCGAATGGGTTAATAAATTAGATAAGGATATTATTCCTAAAGCTACTAAAGATATTGCTTACAATTTTAGAATTATTATAGATGATAATGAGGTAGAATTATGTAATATTAATAAGAAAAATAAAAGTATTATACCAAAACTAACAGAATTTTTAAGTATAATCATAGATTATAATCATGAATTAGAAATTTTAAACAATACTGATAAAGAAGATAATAAGTTATTTAACGATATGAAAGCTAGAACTATCTGTATTATTATAGATTCTTCAAAATTTAAATAATTTGAGTACATAATTTAAATAATTTGTAAAATATATTAAACTATTCTAAAAATTCTAAAAAATAAAATTATGTACTCTCATATCAATATAACTAAATATACCTAAACACCTGTCACATTTTTTCTAAGATACTCAACAATTCTATTATAGAATGCTTGAGATACTATATTGTTTTGTTGGAGTTTATCAGTATCATATACAACAGTTTTATTATAAATTTCAATATAACTACCATTATTTAGAAATATAAGAGTATTTTTATTATTATAAGTGCTATAAACACTTACTACAATTTCATAATTGATATCATTTGTAATATAAGATATTTTAGTTTTATTAGGAACAACAGGAATAATCCCTGTAATATACTGACAATCAGCAAAATTATTATTAGCACACATATTTAGATTAATTCCATTACGTAATTTAATTCCATTAATTCCTAAAAACCCTGATGTTCTAATTACACAATTAGCAATAACAATTAACACTCCAAGCACACTAAATAATTTCATATTACAAACACACTAAATAATATAAAATATATCATCATAATCTTATATATCAATTTTTAATTCTTTATAGGCATTGTTCATAATTTTATAAACACGATCTCTATATTCTTCTATAGTTTCTTCATCTTCATATTCAATAAGATCAAGAACTTTAACTCTTATCTTGTAATCTTTTATTAAAAATAATTTTAGATAAGAATGCATTACGCTTTCACCTCTGTCTGAATTATGATTTAAAGAATCATCCTGATATTTTAATATAACAGGCATAATCGGATATTTACCTATAAAAGCACTTTTACTTGTAAATTCTGTAATATTTCCAGGAATAATAGGTGTATTACCAGAACCGGGTGCTATAAAAAGCATATTGCCACCTTCTTCTCTATTCTCAATATAGTCTAATATTTTTTTAGAAGTCTTTCCTTTTTCTACAACAATGTTTTTAAGTTTATTATTAACAGTTTCGCTATATCCAGGTAAACTCCGTATCTTTAAAAGGACTACAGAAGTTTTATCAAATATACCAGGCATTATAAAACCGTCTGCCATTGTAGAATGATTGAAAACAGCAAGCATTTTTTTATCACTATAAAGATATTTATTATACTTAATAAGATCCTCGTCTTCTATTATAATATCCATTGAAAATCCCCATATCATTAATTTTCCAAATAATTTACGATATTGATTTATCTTAACTTCATCTTCAGTATTTTCAATACATGTAAAAATAATATACATCATTATAAATACTAAAATAACTCTAAAAGGAAATGTAATATAATGTAAAAATAACCAAAAAAAATTCATTATATTCATTTTATATTATAATGAATTTTCAATTCTTTATATGCGGTATTCATAATAGAATAAACACGGTCTTTATATTCTTCAACACTTTCTTCATTCCCACATTCAATAAGATCAAGAACTTTTATTCTCACTTTGTAATCTTTTACTAAGAAAGTTTTAAGAAAAGAACTTACATGATCTTCTCCTTTGTCAGCATTATGATTTAATGAATCGTCTTCATATTTAATTAATATAGGCAACACAGGAAATTTACCTACAAAAGCACCAGTACTTGTAAATTCTGTAATATTTCCAGGAACTCTAGGTGTATTACCAGAACCAGGTGCTATAAATAATATATTACCTCCTATTTTTCTTTTATCAACAAAATCTATTATTTTTTGTGTAGTCTTGCCTTTTTCTATCATTACATTCTTTACTTTTTTATCAATATCATCGCATTGCCCAGGCACTATATGATTTAAAATAACAGCAGAGGTTTTATCAAAAATACCAGGCATTATAATACCATCTGATATACTAGAATGATTGAAAACGGCTAACAATTTTTTATCACTATAAAGATATTTATTATATTTGATAAGATCTTTATCATCTATTATAATATCCATTGAAAACCCCCATAAAATAATTTTACCAAATAGCTTAGCATACTGATTTATCTTGACTTCATCTTCTGTATTTCTAATATAATAAAATAATATAGTTACTATTAAGTATGTTAAAAAAAATCTAAAAGGAAATGAAATATAGTGTAAATAAAGCGAGAATAATTCTAAAATATTCATTTATTAAATTTACAATATAATTCTAACACCTATATGAACGCTTTACTATTTTTTTCTAATATAAGCTTTAAAAATAATGTAACATAATAAAAAACCGGCAACAACATTACACGAATTTTTTAGACAATTAGGTGCTTTCATTTCTAATTCTAGGATACATTTTTTTGTATTTATAAGAAAGCCCTTTAATAATAATATAAGCACCTACAAAGCCTACAAAGAATTTCATATATTTTATCATGTTTTTATCTATTTTTGAATAAAGAATTTAAATTTTTCAAAATAAATTCACGTATTTCAATGATA
>Ga0209555_10001870_pt1 | contig 15511 bp, 16 predicted proteins | sample SaaInl85LU_5_DNA_FD_184643 | JGI IMG/M metagenome (GOLD analysis project Ga0209555, IMG submission 184643) | Marine microbial communities from expanding oxygen minimum zones in the Saanich Inlet - ESP_85LU_5_DNA (SPAdes) (version 2) | ecosystem: Environmental > Aquatic > Marine > Intertidal... | reverse complement strand
GACCCAGACATCGCACCTAGAGAGCCCATACCGCGATATGACTTGAAGGCACGACCCTGGAACAGTTCAACTTCACCCGGCGCCTCATCAGTACCTGCCAGCATAGAGCCAACCATAACAGCAGAGGCACCCGCTGCAATCGCCTTGGCAATATCGCCTGAGAAACGTATACCACCATCAGCAATCAGCGGCACCCCACGCTCCTTGAGCGCTGCAGCGACATTTGCGACTGCACTGATCTGAGGTACACCGATACCTGCAACGATACGGGTAGTACAGATAGAACCTGGTCCAATACCCACTTTCACACCGTCAGCACCAGCATCAGCCAACGCAATGGCAGCATCGGCAGTCGCGATGTTACCTCCAACAACCTGAACCTGCGGGAAGGTCTCTTTAACCCAACGCACGCGATCTATCACGCCCTTTGAGTGGCCATGCGCGGTATCGACAACAATCAGGTCAACGCCCGCTTCAACCAAGGCGCGCACACGAGACTCGGTCTCGGCACCGGTACCCACAGCTGCTCCGACAATCAGACGACCGCGGCTATCTTTGGCAGCATTCGGATACTTCTGCGCTTTCTTCATGTCCTTAACGGTAACCATGCCGGCAAGAGCAAACTTGTCGTCAACCATCAGGATCTTTTCAATACGGTGCTTGCGCAGCAACTCACTGATAACCGACTCATCCTCGTCTTCGCGCACGGTAACCAGACGCTCTTTTGGCGTCATGATACTGTAGACCTTGGCGTCAGCGTCGCTCTCAAAGCGTACATCACGACTTGTTACGATACCGACCAGTTCACCGTCATCAACAACAGGAAAACCTGAGAAACCGACGCGCGCTGACAGCTCACGAATCTGACCCACTGTGGTATCAGGGGTACAGGTAACGGGATCGGAGACGATGCCCGATTCATATTTTTTAACGCGGCGTACTTCGTCAGCCTGCTGTTCTGGCGTCAGGTTCTTATGGATGATACCTATGCCACCCTCCTGCGCCATAGCAATTGCCAAGCGGCCTTCAGTTACAGTATCCATGGCGGCGGACACTACGGGGATATTGAGGCTGATCCCTTTTGTCAGTTGGGTTTTCAGTTCAACGTTATTAGGAAGTACTTCAGAGTAAGCGGGGACCAGTAGCACGTCATCATAGGTCAACGCTTCTTCGATAACTCGTAACATGAGAAAACCTGCAATCTTGGGAAAAAATTAAGCGCGCGATTATATAAAAAACTACGCCCGCATTCAATCTCAAGCGGGTAAAACCTGCGATCACCACCGACCTGCTTTAACTGATTGACCCTGTTCGACAGCGCCGAAGCTGGTTAAGATGAGGCGATGAATTCAAACACTAAATCAATCAGCGTCAGCGAGCTTAATCGGCAAGCAAAGTCCCTGCTAGAACACTCGTTTATGTCGCTGCGCGTAACGGGCGAAATCAGCAATATGGTGCGTGCCAGCTCGGGGCACTGGTACTTCACGCTGAAGGACGAGCGTGCCCAAGTGCGCTGCGCCATGTTCAGAGGCCGCAACGCACAGGTGCGTTTTCGTCCACAAGAGGGATCGCAAGTACTTTGCACCGCGAAAGTCAGCCTATACGAGGGACGTGGCGACTTTCAGCTGATCGTCGATGCGATGCAGGAGGATGGCCAAGGGCAGCTACAGCAAGCTTTTGATCAGCTCAAGGCCCGGCTACAGGCGGAGGGTCTGTTTGCCCAAGAGCGCAAACGCCCTATACCCACCCATCCGCGAACAGTCGGCGTGGTAACCTCGGCTACCGGGGCCGCGCTACACGATATTCTGACTGCGTTTGAACGACGTTACCCCGGCCTGCAGGTCAATCTATATCCAACACTGGTACAGGGAGCCGATGCGGCTGATCAGATCGTCGCAGCGATTAGAATAGCTAATCGTCATGCCGAGGCTGATGTGCTCATCGTGGGTCGTGGGGGCGGTTCGCTTGAGGATCTCTGGCCGTTCAATGAGGAGCGCGTCGCTCGCGCCATCATCGCATCCGACATTCCGGTGGTGTCAGCGGTGGGCCATGAGGTGGACTTTTCGATCAGCGATATGGTGGCTGACCTACGGGCGCCCACGCCAACAGCAGCTGCTGAATTACTCAGCCCCGATCAGCGCCAAATCCAACAGCGCCTAACTCAGCTGCAACAAGGGCTCCAACGCCGCTTCGACTGGCAACTCAAGCGCCAGCGCGAACGTCTGGCGGCCCTGCGCCGCCAGATGCGCCACCCGGGTGATCGTATCCGCGAACAGCAGCAGCGCTGCGATGATCTCGAGATGCGCCTGCAGCGGGCAATCCAACGCCGGTTCGAGCTTCGCCGTCAGCGTTTGGCTGCTGCTAGCGCAAGACTCGAGCTGCAGAGTCCCGTTCGTCTACTAGGAAAACAGCGAGAACGCCTGAGCGATTTGTACGCACGCCTCTCTACCCGTATCGATGCGTTACTCGAGCGTAGACGCCTACAGCTGGGCCAAAAAGTAGGACGCCTTAACGCCATTAGCCCTCTAGCAACTCTGGAGCGCGGCTACTCACTAACGCAGACCGACAGCGGCGAACTGGTACGAGATGCACAACAACTCAGAGTCGGCTGGGAAGTCAGAGTGAGACTGCAGTCCGGCGCCTTCAGCGCTGAAGTAACAGACATCGAACCCACTACCAATAACGGAGATTGACCATGAGAAAGTTAGTCGTGATATCCACCTTACTAACCACGCTACTGGTATGGAGTGGTTTAAGCTGGGCACTTCCAGCCGAGTCTCGCGTACCCGGCGGCGTCGCTTTGATCGATCTTCCCGCTTCAGACACTCCCCCGAAGGTAGATTACCAAGGCAACCGTGTGATGGTGGTCCCCAGTGAAAATGGTAGTGGCTGGACTGCGGTGGTAGGTATACCACTGAGCGCCAAAACATCTGAAGCGCAGAAGCTAACAGTAAACGGCCAACCGATAAGCTTTGGCATCTCCGGCAAGAATTACCCAGAGCAGCGCCTGAAGATAAAGCAGAAAAAATATGTTGAGCCAGACCCCAAACAGGTTGAGCGCTGGCGTCGCGAATCGGCCGAGCAGAAGGCCGCCTACAAACAGTGGAGCGAGCCGAGTGTGGCGGTGACTACTTTGGCTATGCCAGCCCAAGGCCCGTACTCAAGCGCTTTTGGACTGAAGCGCTTTTACAACGATCAGCCGCGTTCGCCCCACTCAGGCCTTGATATTGCCGCTCCTGATGGCTCGCCGATCACTGCTGCCGCACCCGGCGTAGTCACGGCCAAGGGGCACTACTTCTTCAACGGCAACACCATCATCGTTGACCACGGCCACGGCCTCTCCACGATGTACTGCCACATGAGCGAGATCTCCGTGGAGCTTGGACAGAAGCTGGAGACAGGTGATCTAATCGGTTTAGTTGGTAAAACCGGACGCGTCACAGGACCGCATCTACACTGGGGAGTCAGCCTTAATAACACCCGAGTCGATCCACTGCTGTTCGTTCAGCAAAACTGATCTGGCTATGGTAACCTGCGGCCTCTTTTTTCCAAACACAACGAAACGGACAGACAATGAGCGAAGTAAAACTCGACACCGTTGAACAGCGTGCTAGCTACGGCATCGGCCGTCAGATGGGCGATCAGCTGGCACAGAACGGTTTCAAAGGTGCTGACATCGAAGCGGCTGCACTGGGCTTAAAAGACGCATTCAATGGTGAAGCGCTGCGCATCGACGCTGAAGATCTTCAAGCAGCCTTCAACGAACTGACTGATCGCCTGCGCGCTGAGCAGGAAGCTGAAGCAAAAGCTCAGGCCGAAGAGGGTCAGAAATACCTCGAAACTAACGCTAAGCGTGACGAGATCACCGTAACCGAATCAGGTCTGCAGTACGAAGTAATTGAAGCGGGCGACGCGAGCAGCGATAAGCCACAGCACCAATCAAAAGTTCGTGTTCACTACCATGGCACCTTCATTGATGGAGGCACCTTCGATAGCTCTTACGAGCGCGGTCAGCCAGCAGAGTTTCCTGTTGGCGGTGTCATTTCAGGCTGGACCGAGGCACTGCAGCTGATGAATGTCGGTGCGAAATGGAAACTCTATATTCCATACAACCTAGCATACGGCGCACAGGGCTCACCTGGCGGCATCCCGCCGTATTCAACTTTAATATTTGACGTAGAGCTGCTGGACATCCTCTAAGCGATGCAGCTGCACTACCACCGCAGCGGGCAAGGACGTCCGCTAGTTATTCTGCATGGTCTTTTTGGGACTTGGGAAAATTTGGGTGCCAGTGTCAAAGCGCTAGCTGAACACTGGGATGTTATTGCGCCAGACCTGCGCAATCATGGTCGCTCCCCTCACTCTGACGAGCACTCCTACCCTCTGATGGCGTCTGATTTAGTTCAGCTCTTGGATAGTTTAGAGCTCGAGAGCGTCTCAATACTTGGCCACTCAATGGGCGGCAAAGTGGCAATGGAGTTTGCCCTCACCTATCCAGCTCGGGTTGATAAGCTGATCGTAGTTGATATTGCACCCGTTCAATACCCGCCACATCACACCGATGTATTCGCCGGCATTGCAGCGATAGACCTACAGAGCATTAAGAGTCGCAGTGAGGCGGATCAGCAGCTCAGCCAACAGGTCGAATCACCCGGTGTGCGCGCATTTCTGCTGAAGAATCTCTATCGCGAAGAGGGCTCTTTTAGATGGCGTGCAAACTTTACTGCGCTTGAACGCCAGTACCCTCATGTCGCAGCTGCACCCGCTAGAGGTGCTTTCTCTCGACCGACCCTGTTTGTTAAAGGGGCAAAGTCCAACTACCTACTGAATGAGTATCAGCAGGCAGTCACTGAGCGCTTTTCAAATGTGCAGCTGAAGATCATCAACGATGCTGGCCACTGGCCTCATGCGGAAAAGCCTGAAACATTTCTGCGCCTGGTGACCCGTTTTTTAGAGAGTTAACCGCCGAGAATGAGGTGGCCCGCAGGGAGAGCTAAGCGCGTTCCTGCAGCACGCTACCGGTCTGATAGATCTCTTCTAACACGCCCAGTTCAGCTAGACGCTGGTTCACCTCGACCAAACGCTGATTAACCTCGCTCATTGTCCGCTGAAATTCGGCGAGGGATTGCGCTGTTCGCTCACGCGTCTCAGCGATCTCTGCTTAAATATCCTCCCCTTCAGACTCATCGTCCCTGCTCATCGCAGACCGGCTTGCAGGGAACGAGTTTGTCTCCTGGCCCTCACTGCTGGCGCCGGACTCAGACGAATCACCCGATGTCGACTGCTTCTGCGCCTCCCCTTGAGTCGCAGCCAGCTCGGCTTGCGCTTCAGCCAACATAACCCGTGCTTGCACTGCCACCTGACGATCCTGGCGGGAGGGTTACGCGGTTGAATACTATTAAGTGATACTGCTGGAGTGATCATAGAACCCTCCCAAATCACTTCAGGCCGAAGTGCTGATCAGACTCCCCAATTGAGTGTCTGATGAGACTCCACCTGAGGGTGTTACTAACTCAACGCTTGCTGTTGAGCTCTGTTCCACGGAGTCGACTGCTGACTCTGCGACCGCCTACTCTGTAGCTTGCTCCTCATTCGATGAAGCCAGCAGACTAAATTCTGTCCCAAAGTTCTGGATCTCAGAGGTTCGACGACTGCCATCCGTATTGGATGTCTGAGTCAGATAATTCGCTACAGATAAATTCGCTGGCATCAAATACTACTGCGCACAAGAATATTAATTCCCTTCCTACCGCGTAGCGACTAAGCTCAATTTTTCAGAAATATAAATATATTTCAATTACTTATAGTAACTTAAGCCTCAGGTATCTCGACTGTCATCTACTAATTCCAGAGAGAGTGGTTGAAACCTCCCAAATACCGACCTATTACTGTCATAATTTGGGAATAACCCCTGCGCTTTAAACCTAGGTGAGATTCAATGTTTTTAAAGATTAAGAAAGATCGCGGTATTTCAATTAGCCACAACGGTATGGAGAAGGACTGGGTTCACGATGTCACCTCAGACTTCATTATTAATGTTGCCCATATCGGTGAGATCTCGTTCTACACCCAGCAGTCGGAGCGCGAACGTATCGACCTGCAAGGCAGACCGTTTAGTCAGGCGCCCGGTACGCGCGTCATTCACCTACAAATGACTCACACCTATGCCACTTTCGACGAGAGCCTGGCTGCGGGCGTGGGGCGCCGCCGTGTGAAGGTGTACTACAAACTCTACTTCGCGCCAGAAAATGTCGATGCCTACCAGGAGTTACGGGGCGCTATCGAATCTCAGGTCGTTAATTTATAGGACTTGAAGAGCGTCAGCAGTCAGAGCACCCTCTCCAGACACGCTCTTCACATCCCTGTCGCTCGGTTCCGGCCCGCCGCGCGCTTGCTCCTGCGTCGCGCGGCATACCGTTCATCCATGAACATATCCATGGCCTTCAACGGTCTGGAGAGGGTGCTCTGACCGCTAACGCCTCCCCGACACCACAATCATCCGAGCAGAGAGAGATCTAGATACTGAGCAGCTTCTGCCGCCGAGGGTATTGTGAGGTGTGGGATTGTGCCCAACAGAGGGACACCCATCGCTTTAGTGAGCCACTCAAGGTTGGCTTCAAACTCAGACATCTCGGGTTCTGCTCGGTTGGCAACCCAACCGGCTAGCGGCAGCCCATCTCGACGAATAGCTTCGGCGGTAAGAAGCGCATGATTCAGGCAGCCCAGTTTCATCCCAACGACCAGAACAACGGGAAAACCTAGCTCTTGTGCTAGCCGCGAGAGTGGTTCTCGATCATTTAGAGGTACGCGCCAGCCACCCGCTCCTTCAACCAGCGCACGGTCATATTTGCGCATCAGAGTGCCACGACAGTAGGCTGCAAGACGATCTGAGTTGAGGTTAACGCCCGCTTGAGCGGCTGCTATATGAGGTGCAATAGCAGGCTCCAGTGCAACGGGGTTTACCTGCGAGTAAGTCAGATCAATGCTCGCTTGCGCCATCAACGCCAGAGCGTCATCATTTTTCAGCTCGCCATCTATCAGCTCGCATCCGGCGGCTACAGGCTTTATACCCAGTGTTGCTAACCCCTGCTTGCTCCATGCGTGCAGCAGGGCTGCACTGACCAGAGTCTTGCCTGAATCGGTGTCGGTACCAGTAACGAAATAGCTCTGTTTCATCGACGAATAAACTCCAAATAGTGCACTTCGTAACTGGCAGGGATTCCCTGCTCTGTTCGAAAATGCTGATAGTGCTGCATCATCGCTTTGAGCTCGGCCTGACCACCCAGCCCCTGACGCCGCTTTGGATTGACATTGTGGGCGCCCAGAGTACGGAGTTCTCGTAGCAATCGACCCACCTCGGAGTAGTATTCCACCTCGGTGCTTTGCTTATGCCGAACAAGCTCGAGGGGAAATGAGTAACCAAACCACTCTGACGGTGATATGAACTGATTCACGTGCTGCAGCTCATTAACCGCAGCCCAGGATTCACGGAGTTCGAACAGCGTTGAAGGGCCCAAGGTTGCGACAAAAATACGTCCACCCGGGCGCACAACTCGACAGAGTTCATTAATCAACACCTCGGGCTGCTCACTCCACTGCAGTGCCAGTGACGACCAGATAAGATCTACCGAGCTATCTGCTAACGGCAAAGATTCAGCATCGCCCACAATATGAGAGCCCTGACATCCGCGAGCTCGCGCGAAGCTCAGCATTCCCTCCGCAAGGTCAATGCTGACAAGCTGATCTGCACGCTGGCTCAGCCACGAGTTGGCATAACCGGTACCCGAACCTAGGTCCAAGACCCGTTCTACTTGCTGCCGCTCAAGCCAAGTTGCCAACTGATCAGCGATACGCCGCTGCAGACCCGCAACCAGGTCATATCGGGGCGCTGCGCGGCTAAACGAAGCGGCGACCAGGCGTTTATCCCGCATTTTGATCACTCTCGAGCCTGCTAAGCCAATCTAGAACGAACGCTGTTAGCTGTTTCGGCTGATCCTGAAATAATAAATGACTGGAGGATTCAACCAGACCGAGATCAATTTCAGGCAACTGAGAAACAATTACCTCGGCAAGCTCAGCTGGAACCAGTGAATCCGAATCAGCCAACATCATCAATGCAGGAACCTCGAGACAGGTAAGCGGCTTTCGGCGATCAATAGCCAGCAGTTCCAGTAGCTGCGCAAGTACAACCTGTGGCTCCAGCAGATTAGCTTTCAGCTCTCGCAACTGTGCGCGAGGCTCGGCGGCACCAACCACTTGTAAGGACGCGAAGCGCTGCAACATTTTTGCAGGTATCTCGCGGTAAGCCTTTAGAAAGCTAGCAAAGGTAGCGGTATCCATCCCGGGCCAGTCAGACTGCCCGACGAAACAGGGATTAGTCGCCAGAGTAATTACACCTCGGATCGATCGAGGAGAATTATTCGCGAGATCCAGTGCGATAGCACCCCCGAGCGACCAGCCGAGCCAGTAGCTATTCGACGGCGCTGATTGCAGTAACCGCTCAGACCGTTCGTCAACGCTAAGCAGCTGCCCGGTGTCTAAATCAGGTATATCCACCACATGGGTATCCACAGATTCTCCCAGCGTTTCAAGCCACGGGCTCAGAATCTCTGGCGAGACACCCCAGCCACCCAATACCGCTAACGAAGGACGTGCATCAGCCAAGAGCCAGCTCCCTTTGCGCAATCGCGAGCGCATTCAGCAACTGTTCCACCTGTTTACGCGTGTGGCTGGCACTGAGCGTTACGCGCAGACGGGCACTGCCCGCAGGTACTGTTGGCGGTCGGATTGCCCCAACAAAAATACCCTGATGCTGCAAGCTGCGACTCATAGCCATCGCCCTATCGGACTCACCGATGACAATAGGTTGTATCGCGGTTTCAGACTCCATCAGCTCTAGTCCTAGCGCAGATGCCCCCGTTCGGAACATCTTGATCAGCTCAGCCAGATGTTCACGGCGCCAGCCCTCAGATCGCACGATGGCTAAGCTCTCCAGCGTTGCATGGGCGACGGCTGGTGGCATCGCCGTGGTGTAAATGTAAGGGCGGGCAAACTGAATCAAATACTCAATCAGCGCTTCACTACCAGCCACAAAAGCACCGGCAGTTCCGAAGGCTTTACCCAGTGTGCCGATCAGAATTGGAAGCTGTTCTTGGTCCATCCCAAAGTGTTCGGCAATACCGCCACCCGTTGCGCCCAAGGCACCGAAACCATGCGCATCATCAACCAGCAGGTGGGCATCTCGTGCTTTACAGATCTTGCTAATTTCAGGCAGCGGCGCTAGATCTCCATCCATACTGAAGACGCCATCGGTAACGACGAGCGCATCACTCTGTTGCGCGCCCTCAAGAAGGGTATCCAGCGAACCTGCGTCAGTATGGCGATAACGTTTAAAGCGAGCACCGCTGAGTAGCCCGCCATCGAGAAGTGAAGCGTGATTTAACTTGTCTTGAAGCACCAACTCACCACGCCCGGTGAGCGCAGCGATACTGCCAAGGTTAGCCATATATCCTGTTGAGAAGAGCAGCGCGCGATCACGTCCCGTGTGTTCAGCCAGAGCCTCTTCCAACTGATGATGTGCCCGGCTATGTCCTAGAACGAGGTGCGAAGCACCGCTCCCAGCACCGTAAAGCTCAGTACCCTGGCGCAATGCAGCAGCGATACGCTGATCAGCCGCGAGTCCTAAATAGTCATTAGAGCAGAACGCAAGATACTCACGCCCATCGACCCGCACTAAGGGTGTTTGTGCGCTTTCGAGTGTACGGCGCCGACGGTAAAGATGCGCCTGTTCGCGCGCCTCCAGCTGCTGCTTGAGACGCTGATCTAGCCGACTCATTAGTGACTCGCGTCGTAAAACTTCGGCTCGTCTGCCTGTTTGATAAGTTGCTGCTCGATCGCCTGCTGTTGAGTCGCGTCATCCTCTTCAATGCGCTGCTCCGGGCGCAGCCCCAAACGTTTGAATAGCTGCAGGTCGCGATGAGTCTCAGGGTTTGGCGTGGTCAACAGACACTCGCCGTAGAAAATCGAGTTGGCGCCAGCGAAGAATGCCATCGACTGCAGCTCATCGCTCATCGACTCACGACCCGCCGAGAGGCGCACGTGTGAGGTCGGCATCAAAATACGCGCGACAGCAATATTACGAATGTATTCGAACGGGTCCAAATCTTCGACGTTCTCAAGCGGTGTGCCCGCCACTTTAACCAGCATATTGATCGGCACGGATTCTGGTGGCTGCGGCAAATTGGCTAGCTGTTGCAGCAGACCGATGCGATCGCTCGCGGTTTCGCCCATCCCAAGGATACCGCCGCTACAGATCTTCATGCCGCTGTCACGCACATGCTGCAACGTATCCAGGCGATCCTGGTAAGTGCGCGTTGTGATGATCTTGTCGTAGAACTCAGGCGAAGTATCGAGGTTGTGGTTATAGTAGTCCAGACCGGCATCGGCCAACTGATCGGCCTGCTCGGGCTTAAGCATGCCCAGCGTCATGCAAGTCTCCAGACCCATCTCACGCACACCACGCACCATCTGTAAAATGTATGGCATATCGCGATCACTCGGGTGCTTCCACGCAGCCCCCATACAGAAGCGCGTGGCGCCAGTCTCTCTCGCCTGCTTAGCTTTATTCAGTACAGCTTCTACTTCCATCAGTCGCTGCTTCTCAAGACCAGTATCGTAGTGAGCGCTCTGAGGACAGTATTTGCAGTCCTCTGGGCATGAGCCAGTCTTAATCGAAAGCAACGTACTTACCTGCACTTCGTTCGGATCGAAGTTCTCGCGATGCACAGTCTGCGCACGGAACAGCAGATCATTGAACGGCAGGTCAAACAGCGCCTGAATCTCTTCAGAGCTCCACTCTTTTTTAGTATGGGCCGTTGCAGATGCGGTTGCAGACATAAACGAAATCTCTCCTAAACTTAAATGAAGCACCACTCAGGTGTAGCGGCTCTCAACGATGCCAGCAGTTTAAAGTGACACGGAGAACTGTCAACCAATGAACGACCAATTATTGAACAAGTGCTTAAATATTAACCACGCCTGTCCACTCTGTGATATCGCTCCAGCAAACCGCTCTGGCGTCTGTAACGACTGCGAACGAGACCTCCCCTATCTCCACCAAGGTTGTGCACGATGCGCCCTGCCGGGTATGGGCGGCGCGGATGGCATCTGTAGCCAATGTCGGGACTCCTCTCCCTCTTTCAATCAGGTCTTAGCAGGATTTAACTACCGTTTTCCCCTCCCTCAACTTATCCATCGAGTAAAAACCAGCCGTGACCCAGAACCGCTCTATTGGCTAAGCTACCTGCTAGCGAAATCCATAGATCAGCGTCTGGATCCCCTTTCAACACTGATCCCAGTACCTATGCACTCCTGGGACCAGACCCAGAGAGGTTTTAATCAGAGCGAACTGATCAGTCGCAGGTTAGCTAAACTTCTGCGCCTCAAGCACCAGCCACGTCTGCTACAAAAGCTGCAGCGCACACCGCATCAGGCCAGACTCAATCGTACCGAGCGCAAAGCCAACCTGCAGAACTGTTACGCGCTCAGTGATGATATTCCTAAACGGGTGGCGCTGGTTGATGATGTAATGACAACAGGTACAACCGTTGAACGGCTCAGTGCGCTCTTAATCAACGCGGGCTGCGAAAAGGTTGATGTGGTCGTTCTCTGCCGTACACCCGGGTGATATGAGATCCAGCTAGCGCTATAGTTAGCCCTCACCTAACAGACCGAGATGGATTCAATGCAGGTCCAGACAATCGCCCGAATCTCCAGCCCATTTACAGAGAAGTTTGGTATCCCGCGCCAACCCGGACTGGCACCATCGATAACAGCAGAGGTCATTCTCGAGCCCGAATTCTCCAGCCGCGAGGCTGTCTCGGGGCTAGAGCAGTGCAGCCACATCTGGCTACTGTTCATCTTCTCTAAGGCCGTTGATCAAGGCTGGAAGCCGCGTGTCAGGCCGCCGCGTCTGGGCGGCAATCAGAAGCTCGGTGTGTTCGCGACCCGCTCTCCCTTTCGCCCAAACCATATTGGCATGTCGGTGGTTGAGCTTCTGAATATCGAAATGCACGGGCAGACAGCTGTTCTGACGGTTCGAGGCGCCGACCTACTGAACGGCACGCCAATCATCGATATCAAACCCTATCTACCCTATGCTGACTGCCTCCCTGACGCGACCTACGAACTGGCGAGCAGTGCAACCAAATTGGACCTACCGCTCGAGCTCTCCACTGAGGCGCAGCAACAGCTATCTCAAATCGCACTAGACTACCCCTCAGACTTACAACAGCAGATCAGTGATCTTCTGGCCTGCGATCCGCGACCGGCCTATCAGCAGGACACTGATCGCACCTACGGTGTTCGACTCTACGATATCAATATTCGATTCCGAATCAGCGATACAGCGATACACCTGGTCAGCCTAGAGAAAACCCCTGTCTAGATGCTCCAAAGCCCCGCACACCGCGTACCTGAGCCTCTACAAGGAGTACCCTTATGCCCGGCCCTACCCTGCTCTGGTTCACACATAACTTGCGTCTTGATGACAACCCTGCTGTCGAAGCAGCACTAGAGGCTGATCAACTCATCTGCCTATTTGTGATGGAGCCTAGCTGGCTTAGAGCAAACCGCTACTCCTTGCACTCGTTGGGGAGTCACCGGCGGGCTTTCTTGCAGCAGACACTAGACGATTTGAGCGAACGGCTGAAACAGCGTGGGCAACGGCTTCTACTATGGCACGATACGCCGTTGGAGTCGCTAACACGTCTGGTTCAGCAAGCGAAGGTGAGCCGCGTCATTACTGCCGAGCATCCAGGGCACTATGAACGTCACGCACTTAAACAGCTGCAGAGCCGCTTCCCACACCTCAAGTGTGACGCCGTTAGCAGCCAGACGCTCTTCAGCACAGATCAGTTACCTTTTGAGTTGGACCAACTACCCGAAAGCTTCAGCTCTTTCAGACGCAAAATCGAAAAGAAGAAGCTTGAGCCAAACGCGCCAACAATCGCGCCTGAGCAATTGCCGCCACCCGTGCCTCATCTAAGCGACAACGTCGTCGGCCTGCCGGTATCCGAAAGCCCCTCACTTTTTCTAGGAGGCGAAACCGGTGCCAAGACGCAGCTGGATTATTACTTCGGCGCAGAACTACCACAAACATACAAAGAGACACGTAACGGCCTTGACGGCTGGGACTACTCCTCTAAATTCAGCGCCTGGCTGGCGAATGGCAGTCTCTCTCCACGCCGTCTATGGCACCGTATCAATCAGTACGAAGCAGAGGTTGTAGCCAACGAGTCCACTTATTGGCTCAAATTTGAACTTTTGTGGCGCGAATACTTTCAGTGGTACGGTATGCGTTTCGGAGCAAAACTGTTCAAACTTCAGGGGCCATTTAACCGCTCCCCGCTGACCTCTTTCTATCCGGAACGATTCAAAGCTTGGTGTGAGGGCACAACCCCCTACCCGATCGTGAATGCAGCGATGCGACAACTGAATATGACCGGCTACATTTCGAACCGTGCTCGCCAGTTAGTCGCCAGTGCCTTTGTACATGAACTAGGCCTGGACTGGCGCTACGGCGCCGCTTACTTTGAACAGCAACTGATCGACTATGACGTGGCGAGTAACTGGGGCAACTGGCAGTACCTAGCCGGCGTAGGTGCTGACCCGCGCGGGCATCGTAAATTCGACCTCGATAAACAGACTAAAATTTACGACCCGGACCAGACTTTTGTTAATACCTGGCAGGGCAAAGAGCACGCACACCCGTTGCCGAATCGTGACTACTACGACTGGCCGGTTGCCTAATGCACAAGAAAGCGCATCTTGCCGAGAAGATATGCCTGCACTGCCAGCGCCCGTTCACCTGGCGTAAAAAGTGGGAGCGCGATTGGGAGCAGGTTAAATACTGCTCCGAACGCTGTCGCCGCGCGCCAAAAACCAAGGATCAACAATGAAACGTCTGCGCCTAGTCCTGGGCGATCAACTCAACGCGCGACATAGCTGGTTTCGCGAAACAGATGCCGACACCTATTATCTTATTGCAGAGCTGAAGCAAGAGACCGGCTACGTACGCCACCATGTACAGAAGATCTGCGCGTTCTTCGCAGCGATGCAGCACTTTGCGCAGGCCTTAACCGAAGCTGGCCATCAAGTGATTCATTTAACACTCGACGAGACCAGTCAGCACGCAGACCTTCCTGCTTTGTTGCGCGCCCTTGTCACCGAACATGACATTGAACAGTTAGAATACCAACGCCCAGATGAGTGGCGCCTGATGCAACAGCTGCGCGATTTTGACCCCGGTATCGCCATGCGCGAAGTCGATACCGAGCACTTCATGCTGCCCTTCGACGATATCTTTAAACAATTCAAGCCAGGTAAAGCGAGCCGTATGGAGGCTTTTTATCGCCGGATGCGCAAGCGTTACGGCTACCTGATGCAGGGCGACGAGCCCATAGGCGAGCGCTGGAACTTCGATAGCGACAACCGCCAAAAATTGAAACCGGCCGACATTCAGAAGGTACCTGAGCCCCTCGTTTTCAGCACCGATGTTAGCGACATTCTCGAGCGTCTTGAACGTCATCAAGTGGACCATTTCGGTGAAGCTCAGACTCAGCTCATTTGGCCAACCCGTCGTTCAGAAGCACTCGATCTGTTGGAGTTCTTCTGTAGCCGGCAACTCCCACTTTTTGGGCGTTTCCAAGATGCAATGACCACTCAAACTCAGCACAAATGGAGCCTGTATCACTCGCGACTCTCCTTCGCGATCAACGCCAAAATGATCTCGCCGCAGCAGGTGATCGAGCGCGCGATCGCCGAGTGGCAACAACGTCCGGATGAGATCGACCTTGCTCAGATCGAGGGCTTCGTGCGCCAAATCTTGGGCTGGCGAGAGTTTATCCGCGCCATCTACTGGGTCAATCAACCCGAATATGGAACGCTGAATGCGCTAGATGCACATAACCACTTGCCGAGTTACTTCTGGAGTGGCGAGACAAAGATGCGCTGCATGCAGCAGTCCATCAGCCAATCTCTCGAATACAGCTATGCCCATCATATTCAGCGCCTGATGGTAACCGGCAACTTCTCCCTCATCGCACAGCTTGACCCCAATCAGGTGGATGCCTGGTACCTTGGCATCTATATTGATGCGCTTGAGTGGGTTGAGCAGCCCAATACACGGGGCATGGTGCTTTTCGCCGATAACGGCATCGTCGCCAGCAAGCCTTATGCAGCCAGCGGTGCTTATATCAATCGCATGAGCGACTACTGTAAAGAGTGCCACTACAAGGTGAGTGAGCAGACCGGCGAACGCGGCTGCCCATTCAACAGTCTCTATTGGGGATTCATGCTCAAGCATCGCAACCGTCTAGCAGCGAATCCACGGTTGGGGATGCTGTACAAAAATTGGGATAAGCGCGAAGAGCAGAGCCAGCAGGCCGTGCTTGATCGCGCCCGCTGGTGTATCGATAACTTGGAGGCGCTCTAAGCGTCCTTCTCGGTGCGG
>Ga0209555_10001868_pt1 | contig 15528 bp, 11 predicted proteins | sample SaaInl85LU_5_DNA_FD_184643 | JGI IMG/M metagenome (GOLD analysis project Ga0209555, IMG submission 184643) | Marine microbial communities from expanding oxygen minimum zones in the Saanich Inlet - ESP_85LU_5_DNA (SPAdes) (version 2) | ecosystem: Environmental > Aquatic > Marine > Intertidal... | reverse complement strand
TAATATCTAACGGCACAACAATATTTAATAATGGAGCTATGGCATCCGGTTTTGGTGGAAGTTTAAACTTTATTTCAAAACAAACCGCTAGTTCATCTTCCACTATTAATTTCACAACTGGTATTGATAGCACCTATAAAGAGTACATTTTTTATTTTGTAGATTTACATCCTTCAAACAGCGATAATTACTTTGAATTTAATATGAGTACAGATGGTGGTTCTAATTACAATGTAACAAAAACAACTACTTTTTTTAGAGTGTTAAGAACACAAACCGGTGGTACAAATGTGTTTGCTTATTTAGATACTGATGATTTAGCACAAGGAACAGGTTATCAAGTTCTTTCAGAATACGGGAACGCAGATGCTGAGGATTCTGGTTGTGGGTATTTACATTTATTTAATCCTAGTAGTACAACTTTCGTAAAACATTATCTTTCTCATGTTCATTATAGAAGAAACTATACTAGTCAAAGTCATGCTTCTGCTCAAAATTTTTCAGGCGGGTACGCAAATACCACCAGTGCCGTTAATGCTGTTTCTTTCAGAAATAGAAGTGGAACCATAGATAGTGGAGATATTATATTATTTGGTGTCAGTTAATGATTATAAATAGTAAAAAGAGGAAAATAAATGCCAAGATTTAAATTAGTAGATGGAGTTTCAATTCAGTTAACTGCTGAAGAAGAAGCAGCCAGAGATGCTGAAGAAGCTGCTTACGCTGCCGGTGCCTTTGATAGAGCAATTGCTAGAGTAAGAGAACAAAGAAACGCATTAATCAAAGAAACTGACTATCTTGCTTTATCTGATAATACTTTATCAGCAGAAATGACAACTTACAGACAGGCTTTAAGAGATATTACCAATGGTTTAGATACTGTTGAGAAGTGTAATAACATTACTTGGCCTACAAAACCATAATGAAAACTTGTATAAATATTGAGTAAGGAAGATTAGAGAAAAACTATGCCAGCAATTATAACGAACAAATTTAGAATTCATATGGCCGAACAGTTCCAGGAATCATTTTCTGAAGCTGTTTCGAACACATACTATCTTGGTATTGGTAGGCCACAACCGTATGGTACTTTAACTAGACCAGATAGTCGTACTGACAATCAAGGTACAGACGCAAATCCTATCACTCCTGCTGATAGTGTTATAGAAGAAACAAAAGTATATGATGACTTGCTGGCGGCTAAGAAAATTGGTACTTCAGATGTTTCTTTTGTAATTCCTAGAAGAAACTGGACTTCAGGTACAGTTTACGATTATTACAGACATGATTACGGCAACAGAATTACAGGCACAACGACTACACAAACAAGTAATAGTGGTGCAACAACTTTATTTGATGCAACTTTCTATGTAAGAACAGCAGACAATAGAGTTTACAAATGTTTAGACAATAATGGCGGGGCAACAGTAAATGATGAACCTACTTCTACTTCAACCTCAGTTGTTACAACTTCAGATGGTTACAAGTGGAAATACATGTACACACTAACGGCTGCTCAACAATCAAGTTTCTTATCTACTGACTTTATGGCAGTTGCAACTAACAGTACAGTTCAATCAGCTGCTGTAAACGGTTCAATAGATATTGTTAAAATTAAAACTGCTGGCACAGGTGGTACTGACGGTACTCATACAGGTATTCCAATTAGAGGTGACGGTTCAGTTCAAGCATCTTGTACAGTAACTATTTCATCTGGTGCGGTAACATCTGTTACAGTGCCATCAGGAACAGCAGGCCAAGGTTACACTTACGGTTACATCACACTTGCAGATATTAACGCAAACGGCGGTGGTTCATTGACTGGTACAGAATTAGATGTAATTATTCCACCAAAAGGTGGTCATGGTTCAAATGCAGTAGAAGAATTAGGTGGTTTCTTTGTAATGTTAAATCAATCACTTGAAGGAACAGAAAGTTCAAACACAGGTGACTATACTGCTGAAAACGATTTTAGAAGAATTGTATTAATTAGGGATCCAAACTCAGGTGGTTCAGCTGCTTCAGCAACTACATTGAGAGCAACAAAAGCAATTAAGATTGCAAGTTCACCAACTCCTGGTACATTTACAGCAGATGAAAAGATTTCACAAGCTACTACAGGTGCAGTTGGTAAAGTTGTAGAATGGGATAGTTCAAACAATATTCTATACTATGTACAAACAGGTTTCACAGATGCAGGTGTAGATAGTAACGGTGATGAAACGGCGTTTTCAACTGCCGCTGTAATTACAGGTGCTAGTTCAGGTGCAGCTGGTACTCCAGACACTTCAGTAACTTCAACTGTAAATAATGTAGTTTTTGTTGGCGGATATTCTGCTAGTGAGATTGATGAGGATTCTGGTGATGTAATATATATTGAAAACAGAGCACCAATCGTAAGAGCGGCTGACCAAACAGAAAACATTAAATTGATTATTGAATTTTAAGAGGGAAATAAATGCCAAGTCCAACTGACTTTAACCTCTCGCCTTATTATGATGATTATGCTGAAAGTAAAAAGTTTCATAGAGTTCTTTTTAGGCCAGCATTTGCAGTCCAAGGTAGAGAGTTAACACAACTACAGACTATTCAGCAGAACCAGTTAGAACGGTTATCTGACCATTTCTTTGAGAAAGGGTCAATGGTCATTCCTGGTGAAATTTCCTATGACTTGGATTACAGAGCTGCAAAGTTAACAAGTTTCACAGGTTCAGGTTCACTATCAAATTTTGTAGGTAAAACTTTTAAAGGTGCAACATCAGGTGTTATTGCAACAGTTGTAAATTCAGCTGTAGCTGATGGTACTGACCCTAATACTTTGTATGTAAAATACATCAAAGCAGGTACAGATAATGTAACACAAATATTTGCAGACGGTGAAACAATTAATGAAAGTTCAGAAGCTGGCGTATTAGTTAGTGGTGGTTCTAGTGCAGTTGTAAGTGCAACAGCAACAGGTTCAGCTGCTGAAGTAGCACAAGGTGTTTACTATATTAATGGTTTCATGGTTCAAGTATCTGAACAAACAATTTTACTTGACAAATACACAGCAACTCCTTCTTATAGGGTTGGTTTACAAGTTTCAGAAAGTTTTATTGCATCTACAGATGATGCATCACTATTAGATAACGCACAAGGTAGTTCAAATGTTAACGCTCCTGGTGCAGATAGATTTAAAATTGATTTAACATTAACAAAGAAAGCTTTAACTGCTACAGATGATGCTAACTTTGTAGAGTTATTAAGACTTAAAAATGGTATCTTACAAAACCAAGTTAGAACAACTGAATATGCAATCTTAGAAGATACTTTAGCAAGAAGAACATTTGACGAAAGTGGTGATTATGTTGTTCGTTCTTTTGACATTGATTTAAGAGAACATATTGTTGATGGTAATAACCGAGGTATCTTTACATTAGCTGAAGGCGGTGATGAAACATTAATGGCTGCTGGACTTGCTCCAGGTAAAGCATATGTTAAAGGTTATGAAATCGAAACAATCGGTACAACTTTCTTAAATATTAATAAAGCAAGAGAGTTTGATACTCAAAATAACTTTAATACAAGATTTGACATTGGTAACTATGTACATGTTAAAAATGTGTATAATGCACCAGATGTAAACGAGGATTCTGGCGGTAATACAGAAGCTTATAAAGCATTAAATCTATTCAGTATACCAACAAGTGCAAGAGGCACAGTTGTAACAAATTCAGGCTCTAGTGTTTATGAAATTGGCCGTGCTAAGTCCAGAGGTTTTCATTATCTTGCAGGAGCTCCTTCAAGTTACATAATGTCTAGTGCATCATTAACAGATGCAATCTATAGAAATTACTTATTTGACATTGAGATGTTTACTCATCTTAATGTTACAACTGATACAGCATTTACAGACGGAGAAAGAGTAACTGGTGGTACTTCAGGTGCAATCGGTTATGTACAAGATATATCTGCTGAAACTTCAGAAACAATTAGTGGTGCTACTCAAGCAAATCCTGTTGTAGTTACTGCTACAGGTCATACATTTAGAGAAGGCCAACAAGTAACTATTTCAAGTGTAACTGGTATGACAGAATTAAATGATAATGTTTATACTGTTAGAAATCCAGGAACAAATGATTTTGAATTATATGACACAGATGGTACAACATCAATTGATGGCTCTGGTTTTTCAGCATACAGTTCAGGTGGTACAGCAACACACGGCGTTTTAGTTGTTGCAGGTGTTACTGGTACTTTTGCTCCTGGCGAACAAATTACAGGACAGGATTCAACGAATACTGCCAACATTCAATCTAACGCAATAGGATTTCAAGCGGTTAGAACACACGATTTTTCAGCAGTTAAATCTATTTGTCAAGCAGGTTCACCAACACACACCTCAGATACAGATTTAACAAGTACATACGGGGCTGTTGCAACATTAACTGGTACAATTTCAGTTTCAAATAGCTCAGCGGCTGTAACTGGTTCAGGTACATCATTTACAACAGAATTAAAAGTAGGTGATATTATTTCATTTACTACAGATGGTGCAAGTGATTTAACAAGAACAGTTGAAGCTATTATTTCAGACACAAGTTTATCGTTAACAAGTGCAGTTGGTGGTTCAGATGTAACAACGGCAGCTTCTTGTAATAGAACAAGAGCTAAGTTAACTAACTCTAATAAAAATACATCTATCTTTAAACTACCTTATGAAAAAATTAAAACTTTAAAAACTGCTTCAAATTCTGGTTTAACAGATACAAACTTTACGGTAAGAAGACAATTCTTTGCAACATTATCATCTGGTGCAACAACTCTAACTGCTGGTACAGACGAAACATTTACATCTTTATTAGAGGGAGATTACACAGTTTCTATTACAGCTGCTGGTTCTGGTACAGGTGTTGTTGGAGATGTTTTAAGTATTGAGGGTAACAATGCTGATGCAGACGCAATCTTTACATTAGGTGGTTCGCCATCAGGTAAAACTTTAACACTTGATTTTGGTGGTACATATGCAAACGCAAGTGTTAAAATTATTGCTACTGTATCTCGTTCAGTTGCAAGTTCAAAAACTAAAACTTTAAATTCAAATGAAACATTACAAGTTACTAATCAGACTGTAATTGAAAATGGACTCGTGCCATTAGGTAAGGCTGATGTTATAACTCTTAATGCAGTTTACATGGCAACAGATTTTTCAACAAATGCTACAAGTTCAGACACGAACATTACAAGTAGATTTGATTTAGATACAGGTCAAAGAGATAACTTCTACGACATAGGTAGATTAAAATTAAAATCAGGCGAAGTAGTACCAACTGGTCGTTTATTAGTTGACTTTGACTACTTCTCACATGATGATGGTGATTACTTTGATATTGATAGTTACACAGACGGTGGTATTGACTATGAAAATGTACCTACTTATACTTCAGACACTACAGGTATAACTTTTGATTTAAGAGATTGTTTAGACTTTAGACCAAGAGTTGATGACGAAACAGGTGTTTATGACGGTAATACTTCAGCAACAAGAGCTGGTACAGAATTAAGAAGATATACAGGAACAGACTATTCAAAAATTGATATTGTTAAGTTTTCTACAAATATTTCTTCAGATTTTGAATATTATTTACCTAGAATTGATAAAATTTTCTTAGATAAAGAAGGTAACTTTAAAATATTATCTGGTGCAGCTGCATTAGTACCACAAGTTCCTGGTGCTTTATCTGGTGCATTACACTTGTACACACTAGAAATTCCTGCTTACACATTGTCAACTGAAGATGTAACAATTAAAAAGATTGATAATAGAAGATTTACAATGAGAGATATTGGTAAACTCCAAGACAGAATTGAAAACTTGGAATACTATACTCAATTATCATTGTTAGAAACACAAGCACAAAATTTACAAATACAAGATGCAAGTGGATTTGATAGATTTAAAAACGGATTTATTGTAGATAACTTTACAGGTCACAATATTGGTGATGTTGGTAGTGCAGACTATAAATGCGCTATTGATATGGCAAAAGGTGAATTAAGACCATTGTTTAGTGAGGATGCAGTAAAACTTATCGAAACAGATGATGACGGTTCAACAATTGTAGCAGCTGACAGAACAGCAGCTAACTATGCTAAGACTGGTGATTTAATTACATTACCATATACTGAAGCTACATTAATTGACCAACCATTTGCAAGTAAAACTTTAAATGTTAACCCATTTGATATTACATCATTTGCAGGTTCAATTAAACTTGACCCTCCAGGTGATGAATGGAAAGAAACAGAAAGAGCGCCAGAATTAGTAGTAAATAATGTTGGTGGTTTTGACACACTTGTTTCTAACTTGGGTAATAGTGCATTGCAAGGTTTTGAAATTGGTACTATCTGGAACGAATGGCAAGACAACTGGACAGGTCGTCCAATTGATATTGCTACTAGAGATACAAGTGGTAACCAAAGAGCTGGTCGAAGAGTTTTTAGAAATACTGAAATCACATCTACTCAACAAGTTCAACAAACAAGAACAGGTATTAGACAAACAATTGTACCTCAAACAGTAAGAAACTCAATTGGTGACAGAATTGTATCGGTTGCATTTGTTCCTTTTATTAGAAGTAGAACAGTAAACTTTAGTGCGAGTAGAATGAAACCAAATACTAGAGTGTATGCTTTCTTTGATAACATTGATGTTCAGGCATACATTACACCTACAGGCGGTGCTCAAGGTGGTAACATTGTTACAGATAATAATGGTGCTGTAACTGGTACATTTAATATTCCTAACCCAACAGTTGACAGTAATCCTAGATGGAGAACAGGTCAAAGAGTATTCAGATTAACAAGTTCATCTACAGACAATAGAACAGATGTAGCAACTTCAGCTGAGGCAGATTACTTAGCAAGAGGTATTTTAGAAACTGTACAAAATACAATTATCTCAACAAGAGAGCCGCAGTTAGTTAGAGAAAGTACAAGTGAAAATAGAAGTATCACAAGAACATCTACAAGAGATGCAACAAGAACAGTTGGTTGGGTTGACCCATTAGCACAAACATTCTTAATTGATGATGTTGGTGGTGTCTTTATGACTTCAGTTGATATATTCTTTAGTTCAAAAGATGAGAATATTCCAATTACTCTTCAAATTAGAGAAGTTGTAAATGGTTATCCAGGTAACAAGATTTTACCTTTCTCAGAAACAGTTTTAAATCCAGATGCAATAAGCACAAGTGAAGACGGCAACACGGCAACAACATTTACTTTTGAAAGTCCTGTTTTCATACAAGAAAACACTGAGTATTGTATTGTCTTATTGGCAAACTCACAAGACTATAGAGTTTATGCAAGTAGATTAGGTGAAACACAACTTGGTTCAGATAGAACAATCTCTCAACAACCATATGCTGGTGTTTTATTTAAGTCACAAAACGGTACTACTTGGACTGCTGACCAGAATGAGGACTTAAAATTCAAAATTAAGAGAGCTGAATATTCAAATGTTCAAGGCACATTAACATTGTGTAATGATACATTACCTGTTAAAACATTGAAACAAAACCCAGCAAGAACAACAGATACATCTGGTGTAGTTAGAATATTCCATAATAACCACGGTATGCATGGCACAAATAATAATGTAACAATTGCTGGTTTTGATAACTCTACATCTTACAACGGTATTTTAGGTTCTGAGATTAACGGAACATATAATAGTATTTCAAATGTAACTTTAGATAGTTATGACATTACAACAAGTGGAACGGCAACAGCTTCAGGTGATGTTGGTGGTGCAGGTATTACAGCAACTCAAAATAGAGTGTTTGATGTGGGTACTTTAAGTATTCAAACAATGGAAGTTCCTGGTACAAATATCACAACCAATATTAGAACAACATCTGGTCGTTCAATTCACGGTTCAGAAACAGAATTTGCATTGCAAGGAACATCTGCTAGAGTTGCAGTTGTACCTAACGATAATATTTACTTTACATCTCCTAGAATGGTTGCAAGTGATGTTAACGCAACAAATGAGATGGCAAGTACATACAACGGTAAATCATTATTTGTAAATATTAATTTATCTACAACAAATACTAAATTAACCCCTGTAATTGATTTAAGTAGAGTAAGTTTCTTTACAGTTTCAAATAGATTAAATACACCTACAAGTGGTAACACACCAAACTTTGTTGCTGAAACAAATCCAACTGGTGGTTCTTCAAGGGCAGTTTACATTACTAAACCTATTACACTTGAAAATGCATCAACAGCTTTAGATGTTAGATTGACTTCAAATGTTCGTTCATCTTCTGAAGTAGAAGTGTATTATAGAATTACATCATCTGAAATTACAGACGATATTAAAGATTTAGCATTTGTACCATTTAACACAGCAGGTGAAGAAGATGTAACAGTATCACCAGCTGAAAATGATATAACATTTAATGAATACAAATATACAGCAGATAGTTTATCGGACTTTACTGCTTTCCAAATCAAAGTGGTGATGAAAGGAAGTATATCTTCTTACCCACCAAGAATTAGAGATTTAAGAGGTATTGCATTAGCAGTATAAAACAATGACTAAGTTGAAAGTACAAGGTTTTGATAGTTTAGTTAGAGATACAAGGTCAAGCGCTATTGTTAACACAAATGTTACTGAGTATCAACTATATATGAGAAGATTAAAGGCTAGACAAACTGATACTACAAAAATACAAGATGCTTGTAGAGAAATAAATAGTTTAAAGCAAGAGATGTTAGAAATTAAACAATTAATTAAGGAATTGGTAAACAAAGATGGCAGTTAGAAGTATTGCAGTAACAGATACACTAGAAACATTTAGAACGGAGTTTAATGCTCTGGCGGCTAATGATTTTGGTGATATTGCCACATTAGATAGTTCACTTTCTGCTACATCAGTTATTGGTGCAGTTAATGAATTGTCGGCGCAGGTTTCTGCCTCATTAGGTATTTTTATTGAAGACGCATCATCTACAAGACAACAGATTGGTGCTGGTCAAACAATGTTTATCTTTGGTACTTCAAATGAAATTGAAGCTGTAGTTTCTGCTACTGATACATTGACAATTGGTTTACCAAATGATGTAACAATTTCAAATGACTTAACAGTAACAAATGATATGTCTGCTGTTAGTGGTCTTTTTGGTTCTACTTTAACAGTTGCAAGTGGTTCAATTACAGATACAGGTGGTACAATTAACTTTGGTGATGATATTATTACAACGACAGGTAATATCACAGGTGCGACAGGTACTTTTAGTTCAGTAAGTTCATCTGGTGCCATTTCAGGTACTACAATCACTGGTACTGGTGATATTTCAACTTCAGAACAATTTGTATTAACAGGTGCAGCTAAAGGTATTGTATTTGAAGGCTCAGTTGCAGACGCAAATGAATTAACTTTAAAAGCTAATAATCCAAGTGCAGATGTTACAGTTACAATTCCTACTTTAAGTGCAAACGCAAATCTTGTAACAACAGGTGATACAGGTACAGTTACAAGTACAATGATTTTAAATGGTACTATTCAAAACGCTGACATTGCTGATAGTACAATTAGAGCTGCAAAATTAAATTTAAGTTCAGATACACTTGTTGTAGATACATTAAATGCAAATACAATTACTGGTACTGCTTCAGTTGCACAGTTGGTTGAATTAAATGCTAACAATACAACAAACGAAACAGTTTTCATAACTTTTGCTGACGGTTCTACTGGTAACCAAGGTTTAGAAACAGACACAAGTTTAACTTACAATCCAAGTACAAATATTTTAAATACAACAGCTTCAACAGCCCAATACGCCGACTTGGCCGAGAAATATTCCTCAGATGAAGAGTATTTACCTGGCACAGTTGTTATGTTTGGCGGTGACAAAGAAGTTACAATTGCTGAAGAAAGAACAAAAGCAGTTGCAGGTGTTGTATCAAGTAATCCTGCATACTTAATGAATAGTATGTTAGAAGGCATGTCTGTTGATGTTGCCTTACAAGGAAGAGTTCAATGTAAAGTACAAGGTCACATTAGAAAAGGTGATATGATTGTCGCTGGTGCAACTCCAGGCGTTGGTATCGCTGATGATGACCCTATCTTAGGTACAGTCATTGGTAAAGCATTAGAAAATTACGATTCCACAGAAATTGGTATGATTGAGGTTGTTGTCGGCCGACTGTAATAAATATTACAGTTATGATGAACAACTTGAAGAATGAAATCCTAAGTTACGACAGATTTGCCGATTATCAAATACAAGTAATTGATGAACAAGGTAGAGACCATTTCGCAAAAGATTTGGTCACCTTTGGTGAATGGATTAAAACCTGGCAAAATTATCCCAATATTAAAGTTGAAGGCTTAGACGATAATAATTATCATAAGTTAATTAAGTTCGATAAAGAAATTAATAGTAATCACCTATTTGTCAACAACAAAGGTGGTTTTTCTTTTAATAAACACAAAGACGATACCAATGTTTATCTTTATGTCGAAAAAGGTAAAAAATATGTACATATGAATGATGATATGTACACAGTATCAACAGGTGAAGGTATACATATACCAAAAGGCACATACCATAAAGTTGATAGTGAGCCTGATACATGGGCATTAAGTATAGGATATAATGATGAATAGAATGATTTATGTAAAAACAACTGAAACATGTCAGTTGAATTGCAAACACTGTTTTACAAATGGTATTAACGGTGCTAAAATCTATTTTAATCCTCATAAAACGGCCGATTGGGTAAAAAGATTACACACTGAGGCTTATAAACCTAACGACACTATGCATTTTGAATTTCACGGCGGCGAACCTTTCCTCGCTCCAATATCCCATATGAGAAAGTTCTATGAAGAAACAAAGGACTTATGGCCAAATAGTTCATATGGGATTACATCAAACTTTGTATTAAAAATTACAGATGAACATATGGACTTTATTAAAGGTCCTTTAGGCAATCGTGTGGGTACAAGTTGGGATCCTAAGATACGATTTGAAAATGAGAAACAGGAAAAATTATGGGAAAAGAATATTCGTTATTTACTAGACCAAGGTATTACAGTCAAACTATTCATATCAATTACTAAAGACACAGTTAACATAGAACCTATAAAGTTATTAAAATGGGTAAAAGAATTAGGTGTCCAAGAAATGGCGTTAGAAAGATTGACAGGCAATGGTAATGCATTATTACATCCTGAGATATTTCCTACCAATTTAGAACAAGACGCATGGTTTCTAAAAATGCACGAACAAATTGTACAACATGACGCAAGACATTGGTTTGACAATGAATTTATGGAAACTATTTACAATAAATTTGAAACTGGCTTTCTTAAAGGTGGTACATTTTGTAGAGATTGTGAAGAAAAACTATACACAATAAACGCAGATGGTACACTATCTGGTTGTCCAAATGCAGCTCCTGAAGAACAGTTTGGTCATATAGATGACGATATAAAAAGTCTTATAAATAGTCCACGAAGAATAAAGAATATCGCATGTGAACGCAGTAGGGATCCTAGATGTTATGAGTGTCCTGTTTTCATGTATTGTGGTGGTGATTGTCACCAACTTGCATGGCAAGGCGACATATGTGGTGCTCCGAAGAGTTTAATGAAATTGTTAAAGGCACAAAAACATGGCAATTAGTAATCCAATTGATGGTCAAGGTATCGTAAATAGATTTGAACAGTTAGTAACAGATGTTGCAAACACAGGCATTATTTGGGGAATTAGTAATAAACCATTTACAGAAATGCCTAATTCAAACTACTCATTAGAATCCACAATTTTAGGCCAACAAAATTTAACAACAGCCGGTTCAGTTACAACTGCTGTACCTACTGGTGCAAATGCATTGCATATTATTGCAGCCGTAGGTGGAGGAGGCGGTGGCCACCAAGGTGGTGAATACGATAAAGCTGGCGGAGAAAGTGCTGGAGGCGCTGGAGCTTCAGGTGGGTATATTTCAGATAAAGTTTTTTCAGTTACAGCAGGAGAAACATTAACACTTGTTGTAGGTTCTGGAGGAAATAATGGCGTAGGTTCATATTCAGGTTCTGCTGGTGATGGTGGCACAACAAGTGTTACAGGTTCAACATCTGGTTCTTTATTTACACTAACAGGCGGAACAGGTGGTGGTATTACAGGTTCGGTTACAGTTTTTGGACCATTAAGAACAAATTTTGCAGGTACAGCTGGCACAGCAACAATTTCAGGCACAGTAAGAACATCAAATACATTTGTTGAAACAGACGGTACTACAATTAATATTAATACATTAAACGGCGGTCCAGTAGGTACATTTAATCAACACGGAAATGGCGCAAACGGAACAAATCCAGGTAATTGTTCAGGTGATAACTGTCAAATTACAGGCGGTGTAGGTGGTGCATCTTATAACGGTACTATTGCTGGTGGTGCAGGTGGTGTTGCAAGTTCATCAAGTGGTGGAAACGGGACTAGAGGTTCTGGAGGTGGAGGCGGAGGCGCTCAATTCACAACATTAGGCGGTACTGGCGGTACAGGAGAAATTAGATACAGATTTTTAGCTGTTTCTTAGAGATATAAATATGAAAAAGGTACAATTATGGCAGTTACAATAGGAATTACAGGCGTTGATGTAGGTGAAACTGGTGATACAGTTACAGCTTCTACTATTAGAAGTACACTAGAAACAGAAACAGCACTTTATACAAATGTTAGAAAACAAAGAGCAATTTTAAATGTAACAGGTGGTGGTGGAAACACAGGTTCAAGGCCGACTGCTGGTGTTATTTTTGACCAAACTGAAGTTGCTCAATTAAGAACAAGTGCAAGACAAACATTAGGTTCTATTAGTGCAACAGGAGTTTCTACAGGTGATACTATAGATGATGCAAATTTAGAAACTTATTTTGGTAGACTTGCAACTGAATATACATCAAAAAGAAATAATACAGTAACAGACCAAGTTGATGTATGCCATGCAAGTTGTCACTCATCTTGTCATGGAAGTAGAGGTAGAAGATAATGATAATTGAAACTAAGGCTCCTATAGCCATTGATGATTTAAAAAAACATTTTACAAATAAAGATGTTTCTTATTTAATAGATTATAAACAATGTGAATTGAAAGGTGAAAAATTATTAACTTATTTAAGTAATTTAGATTTACCTTGTGATTTAAAAAATGTTGATTATGATTTAATGAAAGATTATTTTCATTCTACATCTATTGTAAATTGTAGAGAATTAGAAGAATGGGCAATTGACATATTACATGTGTATAAAAATGTAGATAACACATTGTATCACGGACCACACTCTAAATTTATATCTCAAAATTTAGAAATTGTTGAAAAGTGGGTTAAAAAATTAGATAGTTTATCTTTGTACAATATGTACATTGTAGAAAAAGACGCATTTAAAGATTATGTTGAAGGCCACCCTAAAGACGAAACAAATGATTTAGAGGGTGTTAATTTTATTAGTATATTAAAGAATACAAGATTTTTTGAATATTATGGTAAAGTAGACGAAAAGAACCTTACCTACTATCCTAAATATTTCAAAGAATATATGTTTAGAGGTAAAAATTTATTTGAATATTGGGCACACGAAAACAATCCAATGTTCTTATTAACATGGGACACTGTAAGAGGTAACCACAAGGACTACATAAAGGCAAAAGAAAAAGATGCTTCACTTATTTAAAAAAATATATTTAGCTACAGATAACATTGTTGATGTTAATTTCGATAGAGTTGTTATTTCTGATACACACGGATTAGATGTAGTTGATACTTACAAATTAAATCACGGAAAACTAATTGCTTATGGTAAAGATTTATCTGATATTGTAGGTGAAGGTAAAAAATATACAACTATTGTACAACTATTTGAAAGTCTTGCTGTAGATATTAATACTACAGGTAAAAGAGTAGTCATTTATGCAGACGACCAAGCGTTTGCTAAAGTTATTGCACATTGGTATAAATTAGCCTTTGCAAATCCAGATAAAGATGCTTGTCAAACTTTATATGAAAATGCAGTTTACAGATACCAAGTATTTTACAAAGGTCGTTTTAGTAGAAATGTAGGCAATACAGATTTAACTCACACTATTGACACATCAGCATTTGGTGATGCTTTTGATAATGCTGTAATTGATGCAGATGAAAAAAGAGATTTTATTACAATGCATAAATCTGAAATGAGTGTAGAGTTTATGTTAGCAACTTACTTTGCAGGTAAGACAGACATAGTACCAGATTTAAAAAATGCAATTAAGCATTTAATGAAAAAAGATTTAGAAAAGTATTTCTATGAATTAAAAGAAATCTTTTGGGTGCATTTTCAAACAAAAAGGTTTACTGATAAATTAGGTTTCACAAAAACTTATGATTGGTCTAACTTTAAAGAGATTGAAAATGAACCATCAAAGTATGCACAATTAATGTTAAATGACAGATTGTGGAAATACAAATATATGAATTTTGCAACAACAGGTGATAACATTAACATTGAAGTTATTACGGCTGAAGATGTAACGGCGTTTGAAGAATACACAGAAATTTCAGGTGCTTGTTGGGGCGAAGAAGAGATTTATAAACATATTAAATCTGATATTAACAAAATGGCCTTCTTAGATATTTTTGACGAAGGTATTAAAAAAGATGGTTTCACTGACCAGCGTTTAGAAGACTTACTTGAAATGGAAGAGAAGTTTGAAAATGCGGCTGGTTCATTCTTTTCAATTGACTTAGAAACCGTAAATCACTATTTTATGCAAACACTCATTTTAAATAGAACAGATACGGAGTTTGTAAGTAAGTATTCAATCCTTTAAGGGGTAATGTGTGTCGTTTTATGATGTTATTGATAAGAAAGTCGTTGATTATTGCGAAATAGTATGTTGTCTATTTGAGCATTGTAATTTTAATTGCGTTTTTTGTCCTCAAAATCACAGTAGCGTAGAGTTTGCCAATGAAAAAGATATTATGGCAAAGGTACCTACTATTGCCAATTACATAAACAATAATCATAGGTCAAGGTATTTTTCAGTCCATATAATGGGTGGTGAATTATTCCAAGACAGATGGATAGATGAAGGCTTCTTAGAAATCTATGAGAAGTTTATCAATGCAATAAAAGAACAAGTTACTACAGATAAAGAAGTAGTATATAACTTTGTTACTAATCTGGCCTTTACTCGTAGAACAGAAATGTTATCTTTCGTAGAAAGAAACAACTTAAAAGTTTCTATATCTTACGACCCCCATGGCCGTTTTAATCCTGCTCAGAAAAAAATCTTTTTGGAAAATCTCAAAGTTTTTCGTCATTATATTCGAATGGTGTCCTGTGTAATGACTAAAAATAGTATGCGAAGTATAATCGAAGGTGATGAAACTTTTGATTATTTGTATGACTTATATTCTGTTGACTTTGACCATTTGTTACCAAGTACAGGTACAAAAGCAGATAGAACATTGATGCCAAAAGAAAGTGAAGTAT
>Ga0209555_10001867_pt1 | contig 15539 bp, 14 predicted proteins | sample SaaInl85LU_5_DNA_FD_184643 | JGI IMG/M metagenome (GOLD analysis project Ga0209555, IMG submission 184643) | Marine microbial communities from expanding oxygen minimum zones in the Saanich Inlet - ESP_85LU_5_DNA (SPAdes) (version 2) | ecosystem: Environmental > Aquatic > Marine > Intertidal... | reverse complement strand
GCGGCACTCCTTGCCCGCTTCCCTTACGCACTATCAAAATACTTTACTGTCTGTTACTTAGCGCCTCTGCGCTCGCCTATTGCAGGCCGATTTTTTCTCAACCACTAAAAAGCCCGTATGAATCTATCTGAACTGAAAGAAAAACCCATTGCCGAACTGGTCGAAATGGCCGCTACTGTAGGCCTCGATAATCTGGCCCGTTCACGCAAACAAGATATCATCTTTGCCATGCTCAAGCGCCACGCCAAAAGTGGCGAGGACATCTACGGTGATGGTGTACTCGAAATCCTCCCTGACGGCTTTGGATTTTTGCGCTCCGGCGGCTCCTCGTACTTAGCTGGTCCCGATGATATTTATGTCTCGCCCAGCCAAATTCGCCGTTTCAACTTGCGTACTGGCGACAGTATTTCTGGCAAAATTCGTCCACCCAAAGATGGCGAACGCTATTTTGCACTGCTCAAAGTTGACCAGATCAATTTCGATGCGCCAGAAAATTCTAAGAATAAAATTCTTTTTGAGAACCTCACGCCACTCTTTCCCGACGATGTTATACGCCTTGAATCCGGCAACGGCTCTAGCGAGGATCTTACCGGTCGTATCATCGATCTGGTCTCGCCAATTGGCAAAGGCCAGCGTGGCCTCATTGTGGCGCCGCCCAAAGCGGGCAAAACCATTATGATGCAGAACATCGCCCAATCGATCGTTCGCAACAGCCCCGATTGCTACATTATTGTTTTGTTGATTGATGAACGACCCGAAGAGGTCACCGAGATGCAGCGCACTGTGCGCGGTGAAGTAATTGCCTCCACCTTTGATGAACCGCCCACGCGCCACGTACAAGTGGCCGAAATGGTTATCGAGAAGGCCAAGCGCTTGGTTGAACACAAAAAAGATGTCGTCATCTTGTTGGATTCAATCACCCGTTTGGCACGCGCCTATAATACCGTTGTGCCCTCATCAGGCAAGGTGCTGACCGGTGGTGTCGACGCTCATGCGCTGGAAAAACCGAAGCGTTTCTTTGGTGCGGCTCGCAATATCGAGCATGGTGGCAGTCTCTCAATCATCGCCACTGCGCTAATCGATACCGGCTCTAAAATGGATGAAGTCATCTATGAAGAGTTTAAAGGCACCGGCAACATGGAGCTGCACCTGGATCGCAAGATTGCTGAAAAACGTGTCTATCCAGCGATTAATGTGCGCCGCTCTGGCACCCGCCGCGAGGACCTGCTGATGGATGAGGCAGAGTTGCAGAAGGTTTGGATACTGCGCAAACTGCTCCACGATATGGAAGACCTTCCCGCGACTGAGTTCCTCGTTGAGAAACTCAAAGGGTTTAAAACCAACGATGAGTTTTTTGGGGCGATGCGCCGCAAATAAGGGGTGAAAATGAAGCTGCGAGATCTGCGCGACTTTATTCAACTGCTCGAGGAGCGCGGTGAACTTCTGCGTATTCAAGAGCCCGTCGACCCCCATTTAGAGATGACAGAAATTAGTGATCGGGTGCTGCGTTCCGGCGGTCCTGCGCTGCTCTTCGAAAACCCAGTCGGTCACACCACACCCGTTCTCACCAATTTGTTTGGGACCCCCGAGCGGGTCGCACTGGGTATGGGCCAAGAGTCGGTGACAGCACTGCGCGAGGTCGGCAAGCTGCTGGCTTTTCTCAAAGAGCCAGAGCCGCCCAAAGGGCTGCGCGATCTGTGGGAGAAGCGTCACGACTTTAAGCAAGTGCTCAACATGCCGGTCAAAGTCGCCGCCAAGCCGCCCTGCCAAGAGGTGGTGCTCGAGGGTGATGATGTCGATCTCGACAAACTACCGATACAAACCTGCTGGCCCGGCGATGTCGGCCCACTGGTGACATGGCCGCTTGTGATTACTCGCGGGCCGGATAAAGAGCGGCAAAATCTCGGCATCTACCGGATGCAGAAAATTGCTAAAAACAAGCTGATTATGCGCTGGCTGGCGCACCGCGGTGGCGCCCTGGACTTTCGCGAATTTCAGCGCCGCAACCCTGGCCAGCCCTACCCCGTAGCCGTCGCACTCGGTGCCGACCCAGCGACAATTTTGGGCGCCGTGACACCAGTGCCCGACACGCTCTCTGAATATGCCTTTGCCGGTTTGTTGCGCGGCGAGAAAACTGCTGTTGCCAACTGTTTGGGCAGTGCGCTGCAGGTACCGGCCAGTGCAGAATACGTTTTAGAGGGGCACCTGCTTCCGGGAGAGATGGCCGATGAGGGCCCGTTTGGCGACCACACCGGTTACTATAACGAGGTGGAGAGCTTCCCGGTATTTACTGTCGAGCGCATCACCCACCGCCGCGACCCGATCTACCACAGCACCTACACCGGCCGGCCGCCGGACGAGCCGGCAATTCTTGGTGTCGCCCTCAATGAAGTCTTCGTGCCAATTCTGCAGAAGCAGTTTCCCGAGATTGTCGATTTTTATCTGCCGCCCGAAGGGTGCTCTTACAGAATGGCGGTAGTGAGCATGAACAAACAGTACCCTGGCCATGCCAAGCGAGTAATGATGGGCGTCTGGTCTTTTTTACGGCAGTTTATGTACACCAAATTTGTGGTGGTCACCGACGCCGATGTCGATGTGCGCAACTGGCAGGATGTTATCTGGGCGATGACTACCCGGATGGACCCCGCGCGCGACACCACAATTATTGAGAACACCCCGATCGACTATTTAGACTTTGCCTCACCCGTGGCCGGGCTTGGCTCAAAAATCGGTTTTGATGCCACTAATAAATTCGAGGGTGAGACCTGTCGGGAATGGGGTGAGCCGATCGCAATGAGCGACGAAGTAGTTAAGCGCGTCGATGCGCTGTGGGAAAAGCTCGGGCTTGAGTAAAAGGCGGCTGTTATAGCCGCCTTGCTCTGTTTACGCTTTAATCAGCGACAAAAACTCACTGCGAGTAGCGAGATCATCGCGGAAACTGCCGAGCATGGCCGAAGTTTTCATCGACGAATTTTGCTTCTCGACACCGCGCATCATCATACACAAGTGCTTGGCCTCTACGATGACACCCACACCAGCGGCACCGGTCAGCTCTTCAACTGCCTGCGCGATCTGCACGGTGAGATCTTCTTGTATCTGCAAACGGCGGGCAAACATATCGACAATACGCGCCACTTTGGAGAGGCCAATCACTTTGCCTCGGGGAATATAGGCGACATGGGCACGGCCAATAAACGGCAGCAGGTGGTGCTCACACATCGAGTAAAGCTCAATATCGCGCACCACGATCATCTCGCTGCTCTCAGAGGGGAACAGCGCATTGTTAACTACCTCCTCGACCGATTGCTGATAGCCGCGCGTGAGGTACTGGAACGCCTTAGCTGCGCGCAGTGGGGTATCCACTAAACCTGGGCGCTGCAGGTCGTCGACCTCACCTACAATTGAACGATAGGCGGCTTCAAACTTTTCGACTGACATGGTAATTCTCCGTTCTGGCTGCTCGGAATTAGCAGCTAAAATTGGTCAGCCTAACTTTTATAGAGCGCAGGTGACCGATGTGCTGGCTATGATAACATTGCAGGGCTAGTTGGCGAGCCCAACTCCCCCATTTTCTCTTTTTGGAGTCCACCGCGTGACGCTTTCAAATAAAATTCTTTTTGGCATGGTTGCAGGCGTACTACTCGGCTCTCTTCTCAATGCGAGTTTTGGCAGTGAACTCACCCCCATGCTGGCTTGGGTGATAGATTCGGTGTTTGATCTGGTTGGCCAGGTATTTATCGCCTCGCTCAAGCTACTGGTGGTGCCTTTGGTGTTCGTCTCTCTGGTAGTCGGCACTGCGACTATCAGCCCGGGCGTCAGCCTGGGAAAAATCGCCACTAAAACCATTGGTTTTTATCTAGTGACTACCGCACTGGCGATCACTGCCGCGGTGGTGTTTGCCAATATTACTGATCCGGGTATCGGGTTAGACCGCAGTTTTGAGGGCAGTTATTCAGCGCCTCTGCCGCCGACGATCAAAGAGGTCTTAATCGATATTTTTCCAACCAATCCTATCGCGGCGATGGCCGAGGGCAATATGCTGCAGATTATTGTTTTCGCCCTGCTAGTCGGTGTTGCGCTGGCCCAGGTCGGCGAGCCGGGTGCGGCAGCACTGCGGTTTTTCCAGAGCATCAACGACGTCAACATGCGCATGGTAACTATATTGATGCACTTGGCGCCCTGGGGAGTCTTTGCACTGTTGACCACGCTGTTTAGCGCCGAGGGTTTTGGTGCGATTATTGCGCTGGGCAAGTACTTTTTCACCGTTGTCGGCGTGCTGTTATTCCACGGCGCTATCGTCTACCCACTACTGTTAATGGCTCTAACCCGGCTCAACCCAATAACTCTATTTAAAAATGTCCGCCCGGCTGCACTGTTTGGCTTTAGCACCGCCTCCTCCAACGCGACGCTGCCAATCACCTTGGGCGTGGTGGAGAACCGCCTAGGAGTCAACCCTTCTGTCGGCTCTTTCACGGTCCCTCTGGGCGCCACCATCAATATGGATGGCTCGGCCATTCTACAAGGTGTCGCCACGGTATTTATCGCCCAGGCCTACGGCATCGATATTGGCTTGAGCGGTTACTTAGCGGTAATAGCCACTGCCACCCTAGCCTCGATTGGCACCGCCGGCGTACCCGGCGCAGCGCTGATTATGCTGTCGATGGTGCTGCAGCAGGTTGGCTTGCCCGTCGAGGGCATTGCTCTGATCATCGGTGTCGATCGCCTGTTGGATATGATCCGCACCGCGGTCAATATCACCGGTGATTGCGTTGTCTCGACCGCAGTCGCACACAGCGAGGGCCTATTGGACCGCGATACCTATGCCGACACCAGTGATCGCGACAGTTATTGATGGTTCAGCCACTGCTCGCTGTCATCCAAATCGCATCTTAAGCGTTATAATTTAGATCTCTCCGGTGTTCGACGCAACGGTATACAACTAAGGAAGCCCAATGGCTAAGACTCCCTCTGCGCAGCGCCAGCGCAATCTTATCGCTGCAGTCACTCTGTTAATTGGCACCGCCGCCGTGATTGCCGTCGTTGCGCTCAAACCTAAACCTATCCCTCAGCCGCGGCCTCAGCCACCCGCCCCTGAAGTAACCGTGATTACCGCATCACCTGAGTCAGTGACCCTTAATATTGCAGCTCAAGGGACTGTCGAGCCAAAGGTCGCTGTAGATCTGGTCGCCAGAGTCTCTGGTCAAATTCTCTCGGTGGCACCAGAATTTGCCGCCGGTGGATTCTTCAACGCAGGCCAAACTCTTTTGAGCATTGAACCAGCGGACTATCAATTTGCCGTCGCCCGCGCCCGCTCACAGCTGGCTAAAGCCAATGAGGCTCTCGCGGTTGAACGCGGCAGAGCCCGCCAAGCCAAGCGCGAATGGCGCGACTTGGGTGATGAGGTCGCCAACTCTCTGTTCCTGCGCGAGCCGCAGCTTGCCGCTGCCCAGTCGGCGCAATTGGCCGCTCAGGCCGATCTAGATAAAGCGCTACTCAACTTAGAACGCACCACACTAGAGCTCCCTTTTAACGGCCGCGTAGAGCAGATAAACGTCAATGTTGGCCAATTCGTCACTGCCGGTAGTCGCCTTGGACGTCTTTTTGCCAGCGACACTGTTGAGATTCGCCTGCCATTAACTCTGCGTCAAGCTGAGCTGATTGCGCTTCCACAAGCCGAGCAACAAAGCGCCTATCCCACGGTGACCATAACCCTGAGCGATCTGCTCGACGAGCGCCAGTGGCAGGGCCAACTGGTGCGCAGCGAAGCGGCACTGGATAGACGCAGTCGTATGCTGGTAGCCATCGCCGAGGTGAATGGCGCAGCGGCATCGCAACTTCCTATAGGGGCTTTTGTCGAGGCACAAATTACTGGCAAGAGCGTTGCAAACGCTTTGCAACTCCCACGCTCTGCCCTCTATAGAGGCAATCAAATTCTCCTCGTAGACAGTGACAACCGAATTCATTTCCACCAAGTTCAAGTCATCCAAAACCGTCAGCAGACTGTTGTAGTTAGAGGAATTGAGCCGGCGGCCAGGGTGGTCACCAGCAAGCTCTCGCTCGCTATCGAAGGTATGCAAGTCACTCCGCTAGAGGATGGCGCCTCGCCTGAGAATGGAGCATCGCTGAAGTGAAGCGCTCAATAGACTGGTTCATCGATAATCCGATAGCCGCCAATCTCTTGATGATTCTGATTGTTGTCGGCGGTTTTGTCGGTATTCGCGATATCGGCAAAGAAGTCTTCCCGACCGTACCTGTCAATTTTATTGAGGTGAGCATGCCTTATCCCGGGGCCGGCCCCCGCGAGGTCGAGGAACAGATCGTCATCCGCATTGAGGAGGCGATCTACAATCTCGACGGTATTAAGCGAGTTAGCTCTAGCGCACGCCAAAGCTCCGGTAGAGTCACCGTCGAGCTCGATACAGATGCAGAAATGAGCAAAATGCTCAACGACATCAAGGGCAAAATTGACGCAATTACCACCTTCCCGGTCGACGCCGAGCGGCCCATTGTGCGCGAACTGCTCGATCGCAACGAAGTGATACGCGTCGCTATCGCTGGCGATGTTGATGAGTTGGTATTAAAGCACTACGGCGAGCTGGTACGCGATCAGCTCGCAGCGCTGCCGAGTATAGATACGGTTGATCTCTGGGGGGTGCCTGAGCGGCGCTTTTCTGTAGAGCTCTCCGAGGCGGCGATGCGCCGCTTTGGGCTCTCCTTTGATCAAGTGGTCAGCGCTATCCGGCGCAGCTCTCTCAACTTGCCGGCCGGCACCGTCCGCGCCGCAGCCGGGGATCTGCAGATCCAGACCCGCGGCCAAGCCTACTCTCCGGAAGAGTTCTATGAGATCCCTATCTATGCCTCAAACGATGGTACTGAGCTTAAGTTAGGCGACGTCGCCACCGTCTATGATACCTTCGCAGAGACCAGCCGGTTGACGCGTTTCAACGGTCAAAAAGCCATCTTTCTCGGCGTTTATGTTGGCAAACAACCCGACATTGTCGCCAGCACTGATGCTGTAAAAGCTTATATCGCCGATGCCGCCAGCGTCCTCCCTGACGGCTTAACTGCGGGTACCTGGCTGGATATGTCGGGCATGTACGAGGGCCGTTTGCAGCTGCTCTCTCGCAACGCCTTGGGCGGGCTAGTTTTAGTCTTTATCACTTTGATGTTATTTCTGCGCCCACTCTTGGCCATGTGGGTTTCAGCGGGCATTGCTATCGCCTATATGGGGGCACTTTGGTTGCTGCCCGGAGTCGGACTGACACTCAATATGCTCTCGATGTTTTCGTTCCTACTTATCTTGGGGATCATTGTCGACGACGCTATTGTTGTCGGCGAAAGCATCTACAGTTATCAGCAGCGCGGCTATAGCGGCATTGAGGCCGCACGCCTAGGCGCGCAAGCAGTAGCCAAACCGGTCACCCTGGCCGTGCTCAGCACGATGATTGTCTTTGCTCCTATGCTGTTTCTGCCTGGGGTATGGCCCAAACTCATCTGGGCAATCCCTACGGTGACTATTGTTGCGCTAACTTTCTCGCTGATTGAATCGTTTTATATCCTCCCTTCGCATCTTGCGCATATGCGCCCCGAGCGCACGCCAACTGGCGGTTGGCTGTTGCGTCTGCACAATCTGCGTATGCGCTGCGTCAACGGCTTAACAGCGTTTGGCCGCGACCGCTACATGCCTTTTCTCAATTTGGCACTCAAGTGGCGCGCATTAACGCTGGTGCTGTTTACCCTGGGCCTGCTACTCTCCCTCTCTTTAGTGGGCGCTGGCTATATCAAAAAGAGCTTCCTGCCCAATGTCACCTCTGATTTTATTTTTATGCGCATCAATATGCCCTCAGGCCATCCGAGCGAGGCCAAAGAGGAGATCACGCTGCGCGCCGAACGAGCCGTAGCTAAACTACTCAATGATCCCGAGATCAGCGCCAAAATCGATAGCGAAAAATTGGTTAAGAACCAGCTTAGTTTCATGTTTGGCGACAATATTCGCCTGGCGCTAGAACTACAACCCGATGTCAGCGGCAAAGTCTCCAGCGCCTTAATCGGTGAGCGCTGGCAGCACTATATCGGTGAAATTCCCGAGGCGCGCAGCTTCACAGTCGATGCCAGTATCACCCGCAATGTGCCATCGGCGTCAGTGTTGTTGACCTCCAACGATCTCGATCAGCTCAGTGCTGCGGCTAAATTTGTCAAAGAGCGCGCTGCCCTGCTGCCGGGAGCCCGCAATATCCGCGATGACATTCACTCGGGACGATACGATTTAGATATCAGTTTGCGCCCGCACGCCAGTCTGCTCGGTGTAGGTCTCAGCGATATCGCGCGCCAGGTGCGCTCGGCTTTTTACGGTGCCGAGGCGCAGAGAATACCGCTCGGACGCGATGATATTCGCGTCATGGTCCACTACCCACAAGACGATCGCCGTCGTGTTGATAGCCTCGATGATCTGCGCATTCGCCTCAATGACGGCACACAAGTACCCTTTTATACGGTTGCTGAAACTGACTATGTTCCCGGCTACTCTAGAATTAACCGCCAAGATCGTCAGCGCAGCGTCAAGGTGAGCGTCAGTGCGACCAAAGGCGAAATGACACTCGGCGAGATATCACAACAACTCTACGGAACGATTGCCGAAGAGTTACACAGCCGATACCCTGCCGTGCGCGTCGTCAAAGATGGCGATCAACGCGAGGAAGACGAGCTGAGCGCTGCGGTCATTAAATTTCTAATGTTATCGCTTGGCTTGATGTACTTGATTATGGCGGTTGAGTTTCGCTCCTACCTAAAGCCTTTTGGAATTCTCGTGGCAGTGCCGTTTGGTATTATGGGGGCACTGTTTGGCCACCTCCTGCTCGGCCTAGAGGTCAGTTTCATGTCCTTTATCGGGGTGCTTGCAGCATCGGGCGTGGTGGTCAACGACAACTTAGTCCTGCTCGATCGCGTCTGTGCATTGCGCGACGAAAAAGTGGGTCTCAAGGCCGCCCTGATTCAGGGCGCTGGCGATCGTTTTCGCCCTATCTTACTCACCTCTATTACTACCTTCGCCGGGCTGGCACCGATTATGGCGGAGACCAGTATGCAGGCGCGCTTCCTAATACCCATGGTGGTCTCGCTCGCATTTGGTGTGCTATTTGCGACACTGGTCACACTGGTATTGGTTCCGTGTCTTTACTATGTGGGGGCGCGAACGGTAGAGCGACTGCGCCCAGGCACGGTGTATGGAGTCAATCAGTAAACAGGATTACTTGCGCTGTCATAAAAGTGCCATCGTTTTTCTATTTGAGTGACATATTTACCGCCTAACGTGGCGGGTATGAAGATCGATCCTCAAAATATGTTGCTACTGCGTAAAATCCAACGACTGGATATTTCGCTGTTCAGCTGGGTGTTGGCTCGGCCACAGTTCGATCTCTGGCTGGCACTCGCTAAACCGCTATCGCGCAGTGCTGATGGTTTTCTTTATCCCTCAATCGCACTGTTGCTCTACTGGCAGGGCTTGCCCGCAATCGCCGCCGCTATGGCAGTAGCATTTGCGCTGGAGCGCCCAGTTTATTGGCTGCTAAAAAATAGTTGTCGGCGCTTTCGCCCACCTGAAACTCTGCCTGGCGTTGTCAGTGCAGTGGTTCCTTCTGACCGTTTTAGTCTGCCCTCTGGGCACACTTCTGGAGCGTTCCTAACCGCCACTATAATCAGCGCAGCTTTCCCCGCGCTCAGCTTACCTTGTTACCTCTGGGCGGTAGGCATCGGCTGGAGCCGTATCTGCTTGGGCGTCCACTTCCCCACCGATACCGCCGTTGGCGCTCTACTGGGTATCACCTGCGCACAGTGGGCCTTAGGCCAGTTCATCAGCACACCCCTTTTTTAACCTTTCAAGTAAGCTAGGAGGGCGATTGTGAAGCTACTATTTGGAGTGCAGGGTACCGGCAACGGTCATATATCTCGCGCACACGCCATGGCCCCAGAATTGGCCAAAGTAGGCATTGAAGTAGACTTCCTGTTCAGCGGCCGCGAGCCGAGCCAGTATTTTGATATGCAGCGCTTTGGTGAGTATCAAACCCGCAGAGGCTTCACCTTTGCCACCGAACAAGGTCGCATTAACTGGCTTAAAACTGTTAAATGCCTCAATCTTAGTGAGCTGAGACGCGACATCAATGAGCTGGATCTCTCTGGCTACGATGCCGTTCTGAACGACTACGAGCCCATTACAGCACACGCTGCAAAACGGCAAAAAATTCCCGTTATTGGCATTAGTCATCAAAATGCTTTTCGATACAGGGTGCCCAAGGTCCCTTTCCGGAGTGTTAATTTCGCCATTATGAATCGGCTGGCACCTGTAGATACGGCCATTGGGCTGCACTGGGACTCTTTTGGAGAGAGCATTTTACCGCCCATTGTAGACCCTGTTCACCACTGCCACTCAAGCCACTCAGAGCCTACTGTGTTGGTCTACTTGCCGTTTGAAAATTTAGCCGAACTCAGCCATCTGCTGGCGAAAATAACTGATCAAAAGTTTGTCGTCTATCACCCCGAATGCGTTGCACAGACGACGCATAACTGCGAATTTAAACCACTATCGCGGGACGGCTTTGCCGCCGATCTCGCCCGCTGTGAAAGTGTTTTTTGCAATGCCGGTTTTGAGTTGCCCAGTGAGGCCTTATCCATGGGTAAGCGCCTGCTCGTCAAGCCTGTCAAAGGGCAGATAGAGCAGCTCTCTAACGCGATGGCCTTAGAGCAGCTGAGATTAGGATGGAGCACCCGGCGCCTCGACCGAGAGTTAATTAGCGACTGGTTAGAGACCGCACCCAGCCCCGCGCGCAGTTATCCCAATGTCGCTCGCGCTTTAGCCGAGTGGTTAGCCGCTGGGCGCCGCGAGAGCTTGAGTCGACTGAGTGCGAGGCTCTGGGAGCAGAGTCGATCAATTTCCAGGCCAGCCAGTAGCGATCACTCACTGTCTAGCTTAGCACTGGCTTCAGTGGACTAGTTTCAAACTGGGAGTACGCTATGAACGCAATCACTCGCCCACCTGTCACGCTCAACTCTCTCAGAGCAGTATGGATCTCAGATCTTCACTTGGGCAGCAAACCGTGCAAGGCCGACTACTTGCTCGACTTTCTGAACACAGTGCAGTGCAAAAAACTCTATCTGGTCGGCGATATTATCGACCTGTTAGCACTCAAACGCTCTTTTCACTGGCCGGCAAAACATCAACAAATTATTGAACGTATTTTAGCCATGGCCGACGCCGGTACTGAGGTATTTTATATACCTGGCAACCATGATCACGCGATGCGCAGGCTGGTCACTCAGACGCTCTCCGGTGTCAGAGTAGAACACGAGATGGAACACATCTCTGCAGACGGTCGAAGATTACTGCTTTTGCACGGTGACCGTTTCGATAACTGGATACGCTTCTCCCCCATCAAGCGCTGGCTGGGTGACGCCGCTTATGACTTTCTGTTGTGGCTAAACTGGATCAATTTCAGTGCACAAAGATTACTCAAGCGGCCTTATTGGTCACTCGCACACGCTGTTAAGACGCGTGTCGGCAAAGCCCGCGAAACGATAGAGCAGTACGAACAAACCGTGGCTCAATACGCGGCTGAGTTAGGCTGCGATGGCGTCATTTGCGGTCATATTCATAAAGCTGAGCTAAAGAAAATTGCAGGGACCCTCTACCTCAACGATGGAGATTGGGTCGAGAGTTGCACCGCTATTGTAGAGACACAAACAGGCTGGTTTGAACTGCTGCATTGGGCGGATCGCCGCGAGCGATTGCAAAGCTGCCAAGATCTCGAGCTGGCAAACAGCACTACACAGGCCGAGGGTATTTGTAACCGCTCATCGATCAGGTAAACTGCTGTAAAAGATGACTCACAGTAAGGTTAAACATGGTCGCCTACCTGTTAAAAACACCCCATCAAGATTATTTGGATAAACACGGCGAGTGGCTCGCGCAGCCGCCCCGCTCTGCTATCATGCATTTTCGATACCGCGATGAAGCGCTCAACTATCTAATCGAACTCAACGCTAAACAGCCAGAGCTTCGCGCTCAAGTTGTCGAAGTTCAGCTCGACGATAAACAGCGCCCTATCCTCATCGATCAGGGCGATCTGGCCCGCAACAGTGACCGTAGCGAGCTGCGTTACTCTGAGCTTGCGTGAGCTCCTCCACTATTCTCACCCAGCGCCTGGCGCTACTCAATCGTGCCGGCACTGACAGTGGCCTGAATGAACTCGTGCGCGGGCTAGAAAAAGAGAGCTTGCGCGTCGCAGAAAGTGGTTTGTTAGCGCAAACTCCTCACCCGACTAAACTCGGCTCGGCACTGACGCACCCCGCAATCACGACCGATTTTTCCGAAGCACTGCTGGAATTTATCACGCCACCGAGCCAATCGATAGACTCTCTTTTAAAGCAGCTCGACCAGACTCATCGCTTTGTTTACACCGCTATTGGCGATGAACGACTGTGGGCTAACAGCATGCCCTGCCAACTCAGCGGCGACAGCCACATTCCACTCGCCCAGTACGGAAACTCTAATATTGGCCAGATGAAGACGCTCTACCGCGAGGGTCTCGGTCACCGCTATGGCCGCCTTATGCAGACCATCGCCGGCATCCATTTCAATTTTTCATTGAGCGACAAAAGCTGGCAACTACTGCGTGCCAACGAGGCGGCCACAGTTGAGCTAAGCGATTATAAAACCGAACAATATCTTGCCGGCATCCGCAATTTTCGACGTTACTTCTGGCTCTTACTCTATTTATTTGGCGCAGCACCTGCGGTCTGTCGCAGCTTCGTCAATGGCCGCCACCATCAACTGGTACCGCTGGGCAGCGATCAACACACTCTGCATGCGCCATTTGCTACCTCGCTGAGAATGGGTGATCTCGGCTACCAGAGCGATGCCCAGAGCTCGCTGCTGGTCTGCTACAACAATCTCACCCAATACCGTAAAACCCTTCTCTCTGCTCTGGTTAAGCCGTATCCGGAATTTGAAAAGATTGGTCTAGCTGACAGCAGCGGCCATCGATTGCAGCTCAATACTCATCTACTACAGATTGAAAATGAGTTTTACAGCCCGATCCGACCCAAGCGGACCGGCCTTGCGGGTGAGGCTCCAATCAACGCGCTCAGCGCGCGCGGCATTGAGTACATAGAAGTTCGCTGTCTCGATCTTGATCCGTTTACCAACGGCGGTATCAGTAGCGAGACCATACGTTTCTTAGATACTTTCGTGCTCTACTGTCTGATCAGTGAGAGCGCTGAAGCCGACGAGAACGAGTGCCGCGACAATCTCGAGAACCAGAGCCGTATGGTCTATCGCGGCCGCGACCCCGCGCTCACGCTACTGCGCGCGGGCAGTGAGATACCATTTGCCCGTTGGGCCGAGCAGTTGCTCGACGAGCTTGTACCCGTCGCTGAGCTTCTCGACCTGCAAAGTGATGAAGGCGGTTACTGTGAGGCGCTCGCCACTATGGGTTCGCGCGTTGAAGACAGCTCGCTAACCCCTTCGGCAAAAATATTAGCCGAGCTCACTGAGCGCGGCCAAACCTTCTATCAATGGGCCGCTGCACGAGCTGCCGAGCAGCGAGATTTTTATCAAAATTCAGCCCTCTCAGAAGAAGCTTGTGCGCAACAAATAGAGCTGGCCAAAGCGAGCCTCACAGAGCAACAGATACTTGAACAGAGCGACGCTTGTGGGCCCTCTTTTGATGAATACCTCAGCCACTATTATCGCCAGTATCAGCTCGATTAAAGAGACTATAGCGCTGTGAATTATCTCGCCCACATCGCACTCTCTGGCCCCGAGCGCGAGCATCAGATTGGTGGCTTTTTAGGCGATTTCGTCAAGGGGGCTCTGCGCGGTGATCGACCTTTGGCGATAGAACAGGGCATCGCACTGCACCGTCAAATAGATCGCTGGGGCGACAGCCAACCGGAGGTCGCCAATTTCTATCGCTATTTTGACCCGACATGGCGGCGTTACGCCGGGATTGTCTGCGATATTTATTTCGACCATCTGCTGGCTAAACACTGGCAAAAACTGCGTCGCGACAAGTTAGATAGCTTTTGCTGCCAGTTCTACACTGATCTAGCAGAGGTGTTCGAACTGCTGCCCCAGAGGGCCCAACACTTTGCACAAACAGCACCTAACAATGGTTGGTTGCAAGGCTATCAACACTTTCACCATCTGCCAATCATTCTCCAGCGTGTCGGCCTGCGGTTTAAAAAACCCGTCGCTTTAGAGCAGTTGGTGAATGATCTCAGTTACAATCACGATGCCATTGAAAAAGATTTCTTTTCACTGTTTCCTCGCCTGCAGGCGTTCAGTGATCAACAACGCCAATTGTGGTAATTACCGACTCCCCACCTATGTCTACTGCTGAGACCACACAATGAATAACCCTCTGTTTGCCTCACTCCTTTTACCTAGTTCGGCCCGTGTTTGGTACGTCATGCTAGTACTGTGGTCGGTCCTTTCAATGCTCGGCGCGGTATTCTACTTTCAAATGCATTTGGGCTTAGAACCCTGCTATCTGTGTATCACTCAACGCTTTTTTGTGGTGGCTATAGGGGTTGTCGCAGCCATCGGGCTATTGTTCAAACCACTGAGCCGTATGCATTGCAGCTTACATCTCTCCATCGCCGTGCTCAGCATAGCGGGTAGTGGCTTTTCGATAAAACAGCTCTGGCTGCAAAATTTATCAGCCGACCAGGTACCCGCTTGTGGCCCACCGGTGGAATATCTCTTCGATGCTTTTCCGGCCAGCGAGATCATTGCGATGTTGATCCAAGGCGATGGTAACTGTGCAAAAATACAATGGCAGTTGCTCGGCTTGAGCATGCCAGCTTGGGTTTTGATTATGTTTGTCGCTGTTCTCGGCGTCACTGTCTGGCGCCTACTGGCAGCACGTCAAAAGCATTGAGAATCCTGTTCGGACTCATTGCGCTAGTCGCCTTTAATACGCTTGGCGGCTGGCTGGCCAGCAGCTGGCAGCTGCCTCTACCCGGTGCTTTAGTTGGGCTAATAGTGCTGTTGGCAGTGTTGCTCACTGTGGGGCGCAGCTGGCAGGCGCCTCTCGGGCGCGTCGCCGAACCCTTGATCGCCCATCTGTCACTACTGTTTATTGCACCGACGATTGGTGCGTTTTATCTTTCACAACACCTCAATGAACAGCTGCCACTCATCGTCGCCATCCTTTTTATCAGTACTTCTGTGGCTATGGCTCTGTTAACTCTGTTGGTGCGCTGGCTGACACGCGATAAGCGAGCACTCAAACAGTGAACAGCGGCGGATTACTGGAAGCTGTCGCTGGGCAGTGGCAACTACTGGTACAGACGACACCGGCAGTCCTGATTACCGTGGTCGGCTATGCGGTCGGTTTATGGTGTTACCGTCGCGCCGACCGCCCGCTACTAATCCACCCTCTACTGATTGCTGCGCCGGTGATCTTCTTGATTGTCGACGCCCTCGCTATGCCAATAACCGACTACCACCGCGGCAATGGTGCACTGACCTTAGCACTGCAATTAGC
>Ga0209555_10001866_pt1 | contig 15548 bp, 28 predicted proteins | sample SaaInl85LU_5_DNA_FD_184643 | JGI IMG/M metagenome (GOLD analysis project Ga0209555, IMG submission 184643) | Marine microbial communities from expanding oxygen minimum zones in the Saanich Inlet - ESP_85LU_5_DNA (SPAdes) (version 2) | ecosystem: Environmental > Aquatic > Marine > Intertidal... | reverse complement strand
AAAGAAAAATACCCAAAAGGGTTATCTGTTAAATATACAAAAGAAGAAATGGTTGGTTATATGATGGCTATAAATGACATTAAAGAGCAATTATCTATACCTAGTGTTAGCAAATCGTTTTATTGTGAGAAACAAACAAACTTATTAAAACAATGTGCTATTGAGTGTGATTACTGTAAGAGCATAAGAGATATTTAAAATGTTTGCTAACGTTGAGTATAACCGTTCGAGCGGCTGAACACTAAAAATTAATAGAATGAAACAATCCAATGAATTAAAAACTAAAGTGTCAAAAAAGACAGAAACCAAGCCTGACGGTTATACATTGTTAGCCACCGTTTTTGAAAAGCACATAATCCATTTTGACATTGGGGATAGCGTTTACTTAAAAACAGACCCTGAACAATGTGAAAGGCTTGTAACGGGCGTAAATATTAGACAAAATGGAATTAGTTATGCACTATCTCATTTGACAAATGAAAGTTATCACTATGACTTTGAAATAAGCAAAGAACGTGATATTATAAAAGCCACTTCATCTTAAATGGTGGCTAACGTAACGCAGATAAGGACTGATTTTTAACGAATAAATAAACACAAACCAAAAAATGAAAACAACACCAATAAGAGAACAGATTTACGAATTTATAGAAATGTACGTAGATACACCAGAACCAAAAAAACTATGTTCTAGTATAGAAGATTTAGTTGATGAGTTAGCAGAAATTAAAGTTAAAAATTTGGCTTTATCTGGTGTTAGCAAACCGTTTTATTGTGAACGACAAGCAAACTTATTAAAACAATGTTCTGTTGAGTGTGATTACTGTAAGAGCATAAAAGATATTTAAAATTATGGAAATAAGAAACATTACATTAATAGATTTTCAATACAACTGCTATAATGGCGTTACTTTTGAATTTATAAATATAGGAGTAGGGGGTTTTGATGGTTGTTTATTAGGGTTTGAATTATCACCCTCTTTCTTTAATATACACTTACTTTTCTTTTATTTAGAAATTAAAAAGCCTTGGACGAAATTTAAATGATTAAAAAGTAATAGCAAATTAAATACGATATAGTATTGATAATTATTATATAAATAATATAAATATGACAGATAAAGAATTAAATGATTTAGCAGATTTAATAGCTAATAAAGTTGTAACACAATTAAAAGAAGAGCAGAAAAAATTAGATGATGAATATTTTAAACAATTTGAAAGTGAGTATAACAATATAAGTTATACATATATATATAAAGAAAAAGAGTCTTTAGAAGACGAATTACATATATTAGAAAACATATTAAAAGTACATATTGATAACGAAGATTACAAATCTGCTGCATTAATAGATAAAAGAATAAAAGAAATAAAAAACAAATTAAATCAATAATGAATATATTTTACTTACATTCGAGCCCAGCAAAAGCTGCAAGCTATTTTTATGATAAGCATAAAGTTAAAATGATTTTAGAATCTGCACAAATGTTGTGTACTGCACATCATGTATTTAATAATGGTCACAATGTACCTTATAAAAAAGCTCATTTAAACCATCCTAGTACTATATGGGTAAGAAGCAGTATACATCATTATAATTGGTTATATGATCATATGATTGCTTTAGGCAAAGAATATACAGCTAGATACAATAAACATCATTTAACTATTGATAAATGCAGAGAGGCATTGTTAAATCCGCCTCAAGGCATGCCAGATAATGGGTTCATAGAACCTCCTCAATGTATGCCTGATGAATATAAAGTTGAAAACGATGCAGTATCAGCATATTGGAATTATTATGAAAATGAAAAACATACAGTAAGAAATAAAAACGAAAAAATAATAATGCGACACTAGGTCGTTATATATAATAGTAGGAGGCTAATGTCACACTTTGAACGTAAAATAGAGTATCTTAATAAGCATCGAATAATATATAGAAGAGATCCTATTAATGATAAACCTACAGCTGAATATGAATGGGGATATTATTATGAAAACGGAACACACGAATGCTATACACTATTTAATTCAAAAGCTAAAATAACTACATATAAAAGTTTAAAATGGCATTTATATGTAATATGGTATTTAAATCCACAATTAGATCAAGAAAAATTTAATTATTTTTGTGAATTTATATGCGAAAAGTCAAATGGATTTGTTACATTTACAATCTCAGAGCAATTGTTTGAGAGTATGGTATACGATGTATCCCTTATGGACCTAGAAAAACCTCCGCCTAATAAAGCTCGTAAAATAATTTTTAAAGATTATTCAGGGCTAAGCATGAAAGAAAAGCTGTCTATTGTAGGTAAGATGGTTGGTAGGTTAAAAATATCTGAATCTGAGATTTATGACGCTATGCTTTTAATTAATAATAACGATATAAAAATAACCGTTAAAAAGCTAGCAGAATCATTACAATGTTCTACAAGAACGATATATAGAAATATGAGTAATGAATTAAAAAAAGAGAAGGAATTACTTAACAGCCAATTATGAAAAAATATAACATACAAAATTACATTAGATATAAAGAAGATCTAAAAGTGTCTATGCCTGACGGAAAAATGTGGGATGAATATAGTAGAGATGAACTAATAATAAAGTTTATGCCTTTAGCTGAAAACTTAGCTAGAAAATTTTCCACATCACAACAAGCATCAGGTGTATTATCTATAAATGATTTAATTCAAGAGGGTAATTACGGATTAGTTAGAGCAATAGATAAATTAAACTGGGCTACATTAAACGAGTCTGAGGACATAGAAAGAACAATCAAGTCATTTCTAAGTAAAAGAATAAAAGGATCCATTAGAAGAGCTATAGATATTAATAGAGGAGACGTGAAGATACCTGAACATAAGTTAAATCAAATAAGAAAAAACCCTGATGATGATAAAATGGTTTCTTTGTTTTTTAATTCAATATTTAGTAGTTATGATGATCATACGGAAGAAGACGAATCTTCTATATTTAATATAGCTGATGACTCTAAAAAATATAATATTGATTTACTAAATACTTATTTATTAGGATTAATGAAAGAGTATTTAAATTTCCAACAATATGAAGTATTAAGATTATTTTATGGTTTAGATTGTGAAAAAAATACAGCAAAAGAAATAGCTTTTAAGTTAAGGATAGAAGTTCCAACAGCTAATGTTAGAATATCACAAATAAAAAAAGAAGCAATAGACAAATTGATTGCTAATGTAAATCCTAATCAAGTAATTGATTATTTATAAATAGAAACAAATTAAATTAAATATAAATATGAACATTCATGAAAAATTAAGTAAAATTCAATTTGAATTTAAGTCAAAAAAATCTAGATTTAATTCTTTTGGTAGATATAATTTTAGATCTGCAGAAGATATTTTGGAAGCTTTAAAACCATTTAATGAAAAATACAATGTATATTTTACAGTTGATGAAAAATGGTTAGGTGATGGCGTTATAGAAAGTACAGCGTCTATTTTTGATAGTGAAAAAGCCTCGTGTATAGCAACTAAAGCTATTGTAGGAGTGGACTTTAACCAAAAAGGTATGCAAGTACCCCAGCAATTTGGTAGTGCTTCCAGTTATGGAAAAAAATATGCTTTAGGCAATTTACTTTTAATAGACGACACTGCTGATAGCGACGCAACAAATACTCACGGTAAAGCAAAACCTGATTTAACAGGTACAGCTTTAGATAAAGCTAAAGAGTTTGTTAAAAATGGTGGTGATATAAATACTATTAAAAAGAAGTACAATGTTACTAAAGAGTTAGAAAAAAGTTTAATTAAATTAAAATAATGAATAAAGATGAGATATTAAAAAACCTAGAAGACGACGAAAAGTACTATGGAGACTACGGCAAACAATTTCTTTCTAATTCCGATATTAGAGCGTTATTGAATGATCCGTTAAATTTTAAGGAACCAATAGTTGGTAATCCTAATTTAATTAAAGGCGGATATTTCCATACATTAGTTCTAGAACCTGACAAATTAGAAAGATATAAAATTATAGATGCTAGTAGTAGAAATACTAAAGTATACAAAGATTTATCAGGAGGAGAATTATGTTTGTTGCAAAAAGAAGCCGATGAATTACAGCTGTTAAGAGATAAACTAATGGCTAACAATGTTTGTAAAAGTTTAATACAAGACATTGATGTAGAATATGAAATACCTGGTATAATAAACCTAGAAGATGAATGGTGGAAACTAAAAGCAGATATTGTGAATAACACAGAGCAATATGTTATTGATCTTAAAACAACATCTAATTTAGATAAGTTTCAGTATTCAGCTAGAGAATATAATTATGACAGTCAAGCATACATATATTCATCATATTTTAAAAAAGATATGATATTTATAGTTGTAGACAAACAAACTCATAAAATAGGTATATTCGATTGCTCTCCTGAATTTTTAGAGAGAGGTAAACAAAAAGTAGAAAAAGCTGTTGAACAATACAGATTATTCTATAAAAATAAGGATTTCGATCCAGCACAATATTTAATAACTAAAACTTTATAAAATTATGGCAAGTATTATTAACGCTAGTATCAATTTAAATAATATTGATAAAACAAAAATCATTAATGGTGCAAAAGGTAAATATCTACCTATCTCAATTGTTTTAAACGACGAACCAGATCAGTTTGGTAATCAAGGTCCAATCACAATTGCGCAATCTAAAGAAGAACGCGAAGCTAAAGCTAAAAAAACTTATTTAGGTAACGTCAAAATTGTTTGGACTAATGGTAATAACGTTGCAGCTATGCCGAGAGACAATCAACAAGCTCCACAAGCTCAACAAGCTCCAGCTCAATCATTATCTCCTCAAGACGATGATTTACCATTTTAATCAATATAAAATATAAAATAAAAATTAAATTAAATTAAATACGCAATTAAATGCAGACAGCAGAGATCAACGGATTCGAGATTGATATATTCAATCAACATAGGCTTGAAGAGGGAAAAAAACAAGGTATATGTCCTTTATGTTCTCACGATAGAAAACCTAAAAATCAAAAAGCAAAATGTGCTTCTTATGATTGGGAACGTGGTCTTGGTACCTGTCATAATTGTAATAACAGTTTTCAGCTACATACTTATAAGCGCAAGGGTAATGCGGATAAAGTATATGTTAAACCAGAACCTGTGCAAATTGTGCAGCCTGGAACAAGAGTTGAAGAGTGGTTTAAAACAAGAGGTATTTCCAAACAGACTCTTAGTGATTTAAAGATCACTGAGGGTCCTGAATGGATGCCACAGACACAGAAAACTGAGAACGTAATAAAATTTAATTATTTTGTAGGTGGAGAATTAACTAATGTAAAGTATAGAGACGGTAGAAAAAACTTTAAACTTTATAAAGGTGCTGAAAAAGTATTTTATAATATTGATAGCATTGTAGGTTATGAATATTGTATTATAGTTGAAGGCGAAATGGACGTGTTAGCGTTGCATGAAGCAGGTATAACTAATTCAATATCAGTACCTAACGGAGCTACATTAAACTCTAATAACTTAGACTATTTAGACAACTGTATTGATTATTTCGAAGACAAAGAAAAAATAATATTAGCTGTTGACTCTGACGAAGCTGGTCAAGCTTTACAGACTGAGTTAATTAGAAGATTAGGATCTGAAGTTTGTTACATTGCAACATTTGATGACTGTAAAGATGCTAATGAATATTTATTAAAACACGGTAAAGAAAAATTAATAAATAGAATAACTAGTGCAAAACCTGTTCCTTTAGAGAATGTAACAACATTTAGAGATATTGAAGATGAAATTACTGACTTTGTAAGAAATGGTTTTAAACCTGGTTTTCAAGTCGGTTTACCAAACTTTGATGAGATATTTTCAACATACACTGGTCAATTCATTACTGTCACTGGTATTCCGTCTTCCGGTAAATCGGATTTTGTCGATCAAATGGTTGTTGGGTATAACGCTAACTATGGATGGAAAACGGCTTTTGCTTCGCCAGAGAATCAACCAACTTACTTACATGCTCATAAGTTAATGCGTAAGACTTGGCAAGGTATGCCTACTAGAGATGATATCGGCGGAGATCGTTGGAATCAAGTGGCTGATCATTGCAACACTAATTACTTTCACATTGATATGGAAAGATATACTTTAGAATCCGTATTACGTAAAGGAGCAGAGCTTGTTAAGCGTAAAGGTATTAAGTGTTTAGTTATTGATCCATTCAATAAGGTTAGAGACTATGATGGTAATTCTGGAGACGTTAATGTTTATACACTTGAGTACCTAACTAAGATTGAAATATTTGCAAAAAAATATGATGTTTTAGTTATTGTAGTAGCACACCCAACTAAAATGTATAAAGACAAAGACGGTAAAATTGAAGAGCCAACTATGTACAACATTAAGGGTGGTGGTGAATGGTACGATGCATCTTATCACGGTTTATTAGTTCACAGAGATTATGAAGCTAAAACAGTTAAAGCTAAGGTTTTAAAAGTTAAGTTTCAAAACTTAGGAGAGAATGGCGCTGAAGCTCATTTTAAATGGGAGCCTAAATCAGGTTGTTTTATTCCGCACGAACCTATAGATATAGGTAATGAAAAAATGCCTTGGGAATAATGGGTAGTGGAATTAAAAAAACTAAGTTTGATATGGGTAAAAGCCCTAGTGATGGTAAAAGCAGCGAAGCTTATTTATGGTGTATACGTAACAATATATATATATCACCTATAGCTATATCTGAATCAAAATGGAAAATAGATATAGTTAGCAACGGAAAAACTAATACAAGTCCAGATTCATATGGTAAAACAGAAATATGGACTAAAATATTTGAATTTTATAAATACTATTATGATAAATATAGAAAATGAATACAAAGGATTATTATCAGAAATACTCTATGGAGGAATGGAAAAAGAAGACAGAACAGGTACTGGGACGAGATCTGTATTTGGAAGAATTATCAAGCATGATATGCAGGGAGGTTTTCCATTATTAACATCAAAAAAAATATCTTTTAATGCAGCAAGAACTGAATTACTTTGGATATTACAAGGTAGAACAGATCTTAAGTACTTAGAAGACAACGGTGTAAAATATTGGAGACCAGATTATGAACGCTCTGGAAGAACTGACGAAACATTAGGACCAGTATACGGAAAACAATGGCGCGATTTTAATGGCGTAGATCAGTTTAAAGAACTTGTGTATAGCATTAATACTAATCCAAGCTCAAGACGTCTTATAGTTAGCGCATGGGCTCCACACGAGATGTATGATATGGCTTTACCTCCGTGTCATTATGCTTTTCAAGTTTACATTAATAATGGAGTAATGGATTTAATGTGGATGCAGAGATCTGCTGATGTATTTTTAGGATTACCATACGATATTGCAATGTACGGATTATTATTAGAAATGTTAGCTAAAGGAGCTGGCTTAAAAGCTGGTAAATTAATAGGGCAACTTGGAGATTGTCATTTATATAACAATCATTTAAAGCAAGCAAAAATATATTTAGATAGACCTAAAAGACTTTTACCAGAATTAAAATTAGATGAAGGTATTAGAATATCTAAAAAAATGGATGCTCACGGAGCGCTAATAATACCAGAAAAAAATGAAATTAAATTAATTAACTACAATCCTTATGAAGCTATAAAAGCTCCATTAAGTGTAGGCTAAATCAAAAAAATGTATTATCTTTATCACATACCAGGAAAAAAAATAGGTTTAACAAAAAACCTAAACGAAAGAGTAACTAAACAACAAGGTTACAAATTTGGAGAATATGAAGTTTTAGAAGCTTCAAGTGATCTATCTTATATATCAAACAAAGAAATAGAATTACAAAAACGCTATAAATATAAAGTAGATAATCAATCATATGAAAATTTAATTAATAAAAACAAGAAAATGAAAATTAACGTAACAGAACAAACAACAACTTTTCCATGCCCAATAAATAAATTAAAAGGTAATTTATTAGATAACACAGGTCTTAAATGGACAACAGAACACGGAGTATTCGGTTTAGATGATCAAACAATAGACTGGATAATTGACAACGCTAGAGTATCAATGTTTAATATAAACAGATGTTATATTTATAATAAAGCTTATGCTGCTAAGTTTTTAGAATACCCAAAAACAATTAAAACTGGAGAAAAAGAAACACCTAGTGTATTTGATAATATCAGGTCTTGGGCTGAAGAAAGAGGTATATACGAAAGAGGTGATTCTAAAACACAATACATTAAGTTGATGGAAGAAGCTGGTGAGTTAGCACAGGCTTTATTAAAACGTGATGAACCTGAAATATATGATGCTATTGGAGATATGGTTGTTGTATTAACAAATTTAGCTGAACTTGAGGGTGTTAAAATAGAAGATTGTATTAATGATGCCTATGATGAAATATCTAATAGAAAAGGCAAAATGATTAATGGAACATTTGTAAAGCAAACTTTATAATGAATACAAAAAAAGTTAAATTTAGAGACCCTGTAGTTGAACGTGTTGTAGATAAATTTATATCAAGATCTGATGTAGGTTATGAAAAGTACGGTGTTACTCTTGAAAAAGATAACTCTAATTTATTTGAATGGCTTAATCATATACAGGAAGAGCTAATGGATGCTACTTTGTATATACAAAAGCTAAAAGAAAAAACAACAGAAGAAATGCAGGAGATACTATTGCAAAATATTAATAAAAATGAATAAAGGTTATAAAAAAATACCTAGAAGAAAAAAGCGTGGTCCCGTCGTATCTAAAAAAGTATCCTACGACGGAATCAACTTTGCATCAGGATTAGAACGTTATATGTATATGGCTTTAAAAAAAAATAAAATTAAAGCTAAATATGAAGGAGAAACTTTTACATTAGTCTCTGGATTTCATTTTGATAATGAAGTCTATGAAAGACAATCAAACGGTAAAGGTGAATATAAAAATAGGGGTTGTAAAAGAATATTACCCATTAAATATACTCCAGATTTTATTGGTGATAATTTTATAATTGAAACTAAAGGTAGGGCAAACGAATCTTTCCCTATGAGGTGGAAATTATTTAAGCAACTAGTTGTTAATCAATTCCCTAACGTAACACTATATAAACCTCAAAACCAAAAAGAATGCGACGAAACAATAAGATTGATTCTAGAAAAGCAAAAAATATTGCAAAAATAAAATATGCAGAACGTCAAATAGATAAATGGATCAAATGGTGCGTGAATATAAAAGGAGGTATTAAATATAAACAATTAAAACAAAAACAAGATGAGTTTAAAATCGAATGCTCCGCGTGGAGAAGAGAATGAAAAAAGTTGGTCTATTGAAATAGGTTTTTATCCAGGTGTACTATTTGGAATTAGATCTTATGAAATGGGAAATGAGAAAGTACACGTTTTTTATTTACCTTTTGTAGATATAGCTTATTACCATGAGCAATAACGATGAATTACAAGACAAACTTGAAACTGTAAACTTTTTTATAGAAGAAGTTATATATGAGATGAAGCAAGTGAAAGTTTCAGTAAATAAAAAAGATATGATAGCTTATATAGCTGCATGGCAAAATACATTACAAACTATAAAATTTATGATAAACTAATGGGATTATTTGACGAAAGAATAGCTTACAAACCATTTGAATACCCTGAGTATTACACTGAGGGTTGGTTAAAACAAGCTCAAGCGTTTTGGTTACACACAGAAATATCAATGCAAAGTGATATTAAAGACTGGAACGAAAGATTAAACGAAAAAGAAAAAAACTTAGTAGGTAATATCCTACTAGGTTTTGCGCAGACGGAATGTGCTGTTTCAGACTACTGGACACAAAAAGTAGTTAGTTGGTTTCCTAAACACGAAATACAACAAATGGCCATGATGTTTGGATCGCAAGAAACAGTTCACGCTGTAGCGTATAGTTATTTAAACGAAACATTAGGACTAGAAGATTATGAAGCATTTTTACACGAACCTGCGACAGCTAAGAGATTTGATAACCTCGTGGCCTACGAAGGAGATAATCAAGTTGGTATTGCTAAGTCTCTTGCTGTATTCTCTGCTTTCGCTGAAGGGGTTAGTCTTTATTCTGCTTTTGCTGTACTATATTCTTTTCAATTAAGAAACTTATTGAAGGGTATTGGCCAACAAATGAAATGGTCAGTAAGAGATGAATCATTACATAGTAAAATGGGTTGTAAGTTATTCCGTGATATGTGTAGTGAGAATGATCAATTGCTGCATTTATGTAGAGAAGAGATTATAAGCGCTGCGGAAACAATGGTTAAACTTGAAACAGAATATATTAACAAGATGTTTGAGATGGGTGACATAGAGGGTATATCAGCTAATGATCTTAAACACTTTATAAAGAAAAGAGCGAATGAGAAACTTGTAGAACTTGGTTACGTTGACTTGGGATCTTATTTTGCGTATAACGAGAAAGCAGCAGCTAATCTTGATTGGTTCTATCATTTGACAGGAGGTGTGACACATACAGACTTTTTCGCAATAAGACCCACGGATTATTCAAAGGCTAACGAAGGTGAAGATTTTGAGGACATATGGTAGGGTTAAGGACGAAATTAATAAAAATGAAATATAAAGTAAAATATTTTACTGAATTTGGAAGTAAAGAAACAATACTAAAGGAATCTGAATTGATTAGATTCATATACAAATTTAAAGTAAGCAGTATTAAAGCATTAACTTAAATTAGTAAAAATGATATTACACCTTATAAAATTTATATTTAGCAAACAATACAGAAAACAATGTGTTATATCTGATGTTACGTGTAGTTGTGGTAAATATGAAAAATGTATTAGAAAAATAAGAGTAAAAGATGTTGGTTTTTTTGGTAACACTAAGTTATATGTAGATAAGAAAGACCACTTTAGATGTGGGAAGGTGCAAAAACAAATTAAGCAAATGAAAGAATCATTTAACAATTACACATAAACAACGTTAAAGTATATGGAAAGTAGAGGGAATTGGCTAACAACTTTTGTTAGAGGTGTACAACTCGAAGCATTAACCGAATTTTCTAGGAGAACAACAACCTCTATTTTTTATATGCATTATTATATACTTTTAAAATTATGGTATTCCAAAAACAAATTAAATAAAAATTAAATGACAAAACAAAAACAAAGTAGAGTAGATCTCTTAGAGAAAAAAATTGAAGCATTAATAAGAGTAGTGCAACAAATATTGAATGAAAACGCTTATCTTAAAGACTTGTCAATAGGTACGCTAGAGACAATTAAACAATTTAAAGAATATGATACAGCAATTGAAAAGCTTAAAGAAGAGGTAATTAAAAACAGTAACGAAAAAACAAATAAATAAAATATGTGGAATGAAAACTGGAAAAAAGGAGAAGATTACCCTACTTGGGGTGATAACGACGTATACAAAAAGACAATATCCGGGGGATATTTATATCACGACGAAAGTCCGAAAGAAGCATACAAAAGAGTCGCTAAAACAGTTGCTCAAAGATTATATAAGCCAGAGATGGCTGAAAACTTTTTTAATTATATCTGGAATGGTTGGCTTTGCCTTGCTTCTCCGGTACTTTCCAACACTGGTACAGATCGTGGCTTACCTATTAGTTGCTTTGGTATCGACGTTGCTGACTCAATCCAAGATATAGGTGGTAAAAATTTAGAGATGATGCTACTCGCTAAGCACGGCGGTGGAGTTGGTATCGGTATAAATCAAATCAGACCCGCTGGCGCTAAAATAACAGGTAATGGAACATCAGACGGAGTCGTACCTTTCTGCAAAATATACGACTCAACAATTCTTGCAACTAATCAAGGGAGTGTCCGTCGTGGAGCTGCCTCGGTTAATATCAATATTGAACATGGCGACTTCGAGGAGTGGCTTGAAATCAGAGAACCTAAAGGAGATGTCAACAGACAATCGCTTAATCTACATCAGTGCGCAGTTGTTGGTGATAAGTTTATGCGAAAACTTGAACAGGGAGATGCAGAAGCAAGAACTAAGTGGAGTAAATTACTTAGAAAGCGAAAAGCAACTGGAGAACCGTATATATTGTTTAAAGGAAACACTAATAAATCAAATCCAGAAGCATATAAAGACAATGGATTAAAAGTTCATATGACCAACATATGTTCTGAGATCACGTTACACACTGATGAATCACATAGTTTTGTATGTTGTTTATCATCATTAAATTTAGCAAAATATGACGAATGGAAAGATACTAACCTTATATATGACGCCATTTACTTTCTTGATGGTGTTATGGAGGAATTTATACAAAGAGCAAAAGGACTTAGAGGTTTCGAGAATAGTGTTAGATCAGCAACGAAAGGGCGTGCTTTGGGCTTGGGAGTCCTTGGATGGCATACGTATCTCCAAGAAAGAGGTATACCTTTTGAGGGTTTACTCGCACAGTTTGAAACTAGGAAGATTTTTTCGCAAATCAAAATTGAAAGTGAAAGAGCTTCTAGGGATCTTGCTGAAATTTACGGAGAACCTTTATGGTGCGTTGGTACTGGCATGCGTAATACTCATCTTCGTGCGATTGCTCCTACTGTATCTAACTCTAAATTATCTGGTAACGTTTCTCCTGGGATTGAGCCTTGGGCTGCTAATGTCTTCACCGAGCAATCAGCTAAAGGGACGTTCATAAGAAAAAACCCCACTTTAGTTAAATTATTAAGAAAACACAATTTAGATAACAATGAAATATGGAACAAAATTCTGGCTGATGGAGGTAGCGTCCAGGATATTCATGCTTTGGATAATATTACTGTGGGGCATGACATACCTGTTAAGGAAGTTTTTAAAACGTTTAAAGAAATTAATCAATTAGAATTAGTCAATCAAGCAGGTATTCGTCAACAATACGTTGATCAATCTGTTAGTTTAAATCTAGCATTCCCTTCCGAAGCTACACCTAAGTGGATTAATAAAGTTCATTTTGAGGCTTGGAAAAAAGGTATTAAGACTTTATACTATGTTAGAACAGAAAGTGTTTTACGTGGAGATATAGCTCAACAAGCTATGGATGAAAGCTGTTTGAGCTGTGACGGCTAAAGGCTAAAAGTTATGACTTTTTTATACATATAACAACTAATCTGTATAAAAAATTGAATAATTCATACATATAAGTGTTGTGCTATACATATTTATACTAAAAAAGGGTTCTCAGTGAGAGCCCTTTTTTATTATGATACGACAGAATTTACTTTTGTCTATTATTTCTAATGTGAGTTACTTTCTCAACTGCTCTTGCACCATAGTAACCTCCATAGACTAATAATAATAAAGAAGACAATAAATCTATCCACGCCTCATTTATTTTAAAGCCTTTTATTGCGCTATCTAATATAATGTATAGGAATAACGCTAAAGTTAAAAAAGCAAGACTTAAAGGTCTTATATTCTTACTCCACCAACTATCAGATAACATATCAGATTGCCATCTTTTTGTTACTTCTTCCATTTCAGTAACGTCTTGTTTTAAGTTAGCCAAAAGTATTTCTTTTTGTTCTTCTGTTAATTGACCATCATTAGTAATAGATTCAAATATTTTACCAACATCTTTCTTATCAATAGCATCAATAATAGTACTACCTAAAGGAATATTATTTTTTACAACACTTCTCCATAGGTTACCGAAGAAAGTGCCTTTACCTCCGTTCTTTCTTAATTTAAGATTATCACTCATATTACCAATTTTTTCTATTTTTTATTATTTCATACACATTATAAATAGCGATTGCCATAAGATATATTATAAATAAAATTAACCCTTCCATCTTAATACGTCCAAATAACTTCCTTACTCTTTTCACTATCCAAATCTACGTGGATAAATGTATCTGCAATACCTATCCTTGTAAATCCAACGTCTAATAAAGCATTTAAGATGATAAAACGTTGTCTACTATTAGTAACATTAATATCTACCGCAAGACCTCTTAAATGGCTTGAATTAGGCTTCCCACCTATTTTAGCATTATATTCAGGGCTTCTATATGCTGAATTAATTATAAATGGTATTCCTGCCCTTTCTCTTGCTTCGTCTAACCTTAGCAAGAATGTTTTATCCATTTTATCTAAATTATCTAATTCTTTAAAATACTTTGTCATAGCTTTTAGTTTAATAAATCTCCTATATTATTTACTGTTGACTTAAACTTCTCTAAACTACCCTTAGGGTCTTTTAAATAACAAGCCAATCTAGCACTGTCTAGTGGTCTTACATAATCAATACCTACCAAAGCAAGTATCTTCCCATTTCTGTAATAAGGTACTACTGCAATAGCTTCTACTCCTTGTCTTTTTAATTCTAAACGAGTTCTAACATCATCTATATCATCTATGTTAGGGTGTATCATTCTATAATTAATTACATCTTTAAGCCATTTAGCATATAAACCAACAGGTATATCTTGTAATCTTTGTGCTTCGCTACTTATACCTTCTCTAGTTACTTCAAAATCATTGGACATCTTAGATTTATGTTTTCCATTGTAATAGTTTACACCATTATGAAACCTAAAAATATATGCTCTATCTGAACCTGTTCTGCCCATTAAATCATACAACGCGTCTTCAATTAACACATCTCCATCTAACCTTTCAATTATAACATCTCTGTCTAATAACTTGTATTTCACAAGATATTGTACTTCTGTCTTAAAACTATCAATTAGAAAACCTAAAAACAATAATAAGATTATCCACCATTTTGTCTTATTAATTGCTTCTAATAACAACTTGTATTTCTCCATAACTCAATGGTATATGTTATAATTATTTATTTTTCCATTTATTTGTTTTCCAAACCGTGTTTTTCCACTTTGTGGGTTTGCCAAAACCTTTTTTACCTTTGTTTTTATCTTTATCGACTATACCCACATCCCAAGAGCTATAACCTAAAGCTAATGCAATTTTTTGCCAAAGCTTAGTATCATTATCCATAGCTAATCTAATATTGTCAGCTTTTTTAATAGCTCTATCTAAAGGTATATTAGTTGTAGCAGAAATAATTTGACCACCTGCGTAAAATGCCGGATTTTCTAAAGAGTAACCTTTCATTTTGGATCTAACATTTTTATAACTAAAAGCTCTACCTGCACTCATTAATTTTCTTAATTTTGAAGAAATTGGAGGCGATAGATCAATACTTCGTATAGCTGCTTGAGTATAATCAGGTCTTGGTTTTTTAGATTGTTTGTCAATTTCTAAGCCAATATTTTTAATTGTCGACACAACAGCTCCCCCTACACCCATACCTCTTAATAAAGTATCGAGCATTGAATTAGCTATTCTAGATTGTTTATCATTGATTAACTCCTCGTCGTCATCGTCAAATAAAGCCGCAAATAAAGCTGATTGTAAACTAGAGAATATTATGTTTTGTACCGCTGTATAATATATTATTTTAGAAACATTAGTTTTAACGTCTCCACGTCTGTTTTTAAGATCCAAGATAGCTTTTTTAGTTAATCTCATATATTGCATAGGGGTGTTTGC